>Ga0208179_1000047_pt1 | contig 153067 bp, 214 predicted proteins | sample Malvired_Geostar_FD_184238 | JGI IMG/M metagenome (GOLD analysis project Ga0208179, IMG submission 184238) | Marine viral communities from the Global Malaspina Expedition - Malaspina viral metaG DeepMed_Geostar (SPAdes) (version 2) | ecosystem: Environmental > Aquatic > Marine > Oceanic...
GTCAAGACCCAAGTGCTTGACCTCACCTAGGTCCATCTCTGAAAGAGCTTTGTCCGCTTCTGTAAAGGACTTTGTCAGGGCTTCGAGAGCTTTCTTCTCCTCTTTCCGCGCCTTGTTGCCCGCCATAAGCAGCTTAATAAACCCACCGTGCTCTGTGCGTCCTGTATCCACACGTTCTGCAAAAGCCTTTATCGAATTACTAGCCGTTGTTGCTTTTACCATAAATGCCTGAAGAGCCACCCCTGTAATTACAGTGGTGGTTGCAAGTTTTGTAAATCTATCAACTGATTTTTGAGTTTCTTTATCGAGTTTAAAGAACTGTGTTATGACGCGGGTAATGGCATCAAGAGCTATGGTCATAGCAGCGAGCTTAAACCCTCCACCAAGCTCTCCTGTAGGTCTAGGTCTAGCCGCGCCCCCATCCTGAAAACCAACGACGCCGCCCGTGGCAAACTTTCCAACATCATTCATATGATTGAGCTTGCCATAGCCAACACTTTGAGCCGCTTTCTTGTTAATAACAAACTCGCCGGGGGTAAGAAGTGCCGGAACCGTGTCCGTACCTACACCGCCGCCCTTTGCAAACCTCTGGACCCTGCCTCCCTTTGCCGCTGCTTGGAACCCTGCCGCCTCTGGCAACCCGGATTGTTCCGGGTCTTGTTCCATGCCTTTAAGAGAGGGGTCGTCTCTAAGAAGACCGGAGAATTTTTTGAAGGCGGGAACTACGTGCCCTTTCCATATACTATCGCCAAACTCGTTGTTCTTATCGTAAAGCTGCTTTCCTCCGTACTTGGTAACTTGAATGCCAAACTTTGTGAGAGCGGCTACGAATGTGGCCGCGCCCTCTATTCCCATTAGACCAAGTTCTATGGTTTGGCCAGCAACACCTCCAGCAGCCCAACCAAGTACGGCTCCGGGCAACAAGAGTCCCAGCCCCCCAAACTCCAAGCCAGCGGCGGCAAGCGCGTTTGTTATATCGCCGTAATTATATGCCTGTCCTGTAGTTTCATTCTCCCAAGGAAGATATCCTCCTAAAATGGGAACCGTATCTTTTTCGACTCTCATTAACGCACCAGTATAACGGCTTTTTCTGAGCGTTCCAGCAGCCAAATCGGCGTCTATTTTTTGTGAGTATTTGTCTACTGCTTCCTTGCCTTTTTTTGTTTTGTAAAGCTTCTTTAGCTTTTCTATCTGCCTCTTGTTAAGCTCTTCGCTGGGAATTATTTCCCTTAAGTCTCTCCAATATGCCTGACTTCGCCGCGTTAACAGTCCCGTCTTCTTTGGCTTTCCACCCTCTTTAAGCCCCTGAGCTTCTCGGAAATCAGTACCAAATATGGGCTTGGCCTCGTCCCCTCGGGTGCCTGTGCTTTCGGAGGAAACCATGGTTAGCGGGTCATGCAGCATCGTCAACGCCGCTGGACCAGAGAATTTTTCTGCCCCACCACTAGCTTTTCGTTCCCTAATCTTTTGTAATTTGTCTGCTTGGCCTTCGTCAAGAAGTTTGATTCCACTAGGAAATATATCTGGATAGTGTTTCGCAAGATTGTCCCATACCATACCCGCCTTAGCGGTAAGAATACTATCGCTATAAAGCCCACCCGCTCCTCTTACACTTGGCATAAGAGCCAATTGCGCATATGCAGCACTGCCCCAACCCTGACCCTCATATCCCTCCAGCAACTGTTTGGTGCTAGTAATATGGAAACCCGGATATTTCTCCCCCTTATTTATATACCCCTCTATGCTCAGTAGTTGTTCGCCAACATCGGGCCAGTCCTCTGGTCTTTTATCCATACCACTAGGTATTACGCTATTGGCTCTAAAACTAGCGATTAATTTCGTTCTCTGTTTCCCCTTCGCAAGGTCTATATCACTACTAATATACGGCCTCTTATCCGTTACTCCCCCAGCAATCTTGCCCCCTTCTTTAAGCTGCTGAAGATGTATCAGCGGAGTATACCGCTTACCAGCCAAGGGCTGGCCAGACGCTCGGTGTGCAGCGAGTGTTTCGGGTGTCCAAGGTTTGAAATCTTCTGGCGCGAAATTCGCCTCCTCGTCAATTCTTTCAACTCTGAACCTATTCAAGGAGGGAAGCAAAATCTCATCTTCATATTCGTCCAGTTCTCTTAAATCGGCGCCCTCAAAGGTTGGCTTTGTATTAATTCTTAAAAGCCCATGTCCAACTTTACCGCGTGAGAAAAATGATTCTGTCGCGTGCCTATTAGTAGAAGTGGACAAAAATCCCTTAAGAGAAAACTCCCTTCCAATTAGGTTTTCCCAATTAGATTTATCGTGAAGTCCCCCCGGCTGAAGACCAAGAGCGGCTTCAATTTGTTCTCCTCTGCTAGACATAAATCCAGACCAAAGCGTTGTAGTTTCGGGCCATCTTCCGCCAGCAGCTATAATTTCGTCTTCTTCTTCCATTGTTATCCCGTCAATATCTCGCGCTCTCAAACTTTTCATAGACCTGTCTATCAAGATTTTTAATTCAGCTGCTTTTAAGACAGACTCTATGTAGCTTGAAGCGGTATCGCCGCGCTGCTCTCTTGGGTTCGTGCCAATCCAATCAAGATTGCTTCCGAACTCTTGTTCTATAAGATTATTAACATTTCTAGAATCGCGGTAATACTGGTCTAAAGCCCTATTAGACCCTCTATAATCGCGCTTATCTAAGTCTTCCCAGATATAATCATCGCTATTCATAAAGTTACGAGCCGCGTCCGCTATCTTTTTATTCGTAGCAGTGCTCTTTACCATTGCCATTATTTTGTCTGATTGCTCAGGCAATACTTCAAGCATTTGTCCTTCAATGATTGGCCCAGTTCCGCCTAGCCCCTTCTCGAGTTTTTTCCGCTTTGGTTCCTGCGTTGTTTTAATGCCCTTCAAAGCAGTATTAACGCCTAGGGATTCCATCAGTTTGTCGGCTTCATCATGATACCACATCCCTGTTCTATAGGAAGATGGTCGGTTACGGACGTTTTCCATAACCCTTTCGAACTCGTCGGGGCCGAGGTTAGGTTCCCAGTCGAGGTTCCCGGCGGTCGGGGGGAACTGACCAATTTTCCCACCGGCCATTAGTTTTTGAACCACGCCGCCCATCGCCTTTTTTCTCATATGAGCCTGAACTGGAACTTTTGCACCAGACGCTAAGGTTCTAGAGTGTGCCCTGACAGGAGTTTCGGCGCGCGGGTCGCCTTCCTTAAACTGCAATGCGTCTAAATGATTCTTCTCAACATGTTTCCAAGCTGCATCAACTGCCCCCTGAAAAGTGCCGTCCATTGGCAGTTTTTGATTAAACGCCTTCCCAACAACCGATTTCTTCTCCTCGTCTCCTAAATTTGGCTTGGCATCACTAAAAGCTTCTTTGCTCCCAGTTAAAACATGACCGGGAGTCTGTACCATTGGTTTAAGAATTTTTTGATGGTCTGTGCTAAGTTTAAAGTCAAAAAAATCAGAGTCTTTTTGCCCTTCAAACAAGCTCTTCAATGAGTCATAATCTTTTGCAAGTGCAAGCGTGATTAAATTTTCTAAAGCGGCTCCCATTGCCTCAGAAACTACTGTGTTCATTTGTCCTGTCGTTGTTTCCGTTTTTTGACTTTTAGTCAATAGCGCTTTTACTCTGTTTCTGTTCGCAAAGTCATCAGCCAACAGATTAAGACCTGTTTTTCCAAATGCTTTTCCTATTCCTCCACCTTCCTTAATACCGGCCAGAAACTTGTTTCTAATCTTATCTCTAGTATCTGTTTCGTCTTTTCCTATAGGACTGCCATCGGAATAAAATTGATTCGTTACACTGTCTAGTAACCTAGAAGTTAATAGTTCTTCTGGCCCCATTAGCCTATCGGCATCGATGCGTGCCCTTAATCCTATATGAGATGCTACCACTCCAGAGTTAGCCGCGCTGTCTACAGGTAATTTCTTTGTTCCTTGATACCGCTGAAGCTTATCTCCCAGCTTCTCCGAAGAGCCGGGTTTTCGGTCTCGAACTTTTAAGTTTTTGTTTTTTTGGCTGAATAAATTTTTTATAGCTGGTCCCAATGCCGCCATTCTTCCACCCATCGGGATTTCTTGAAATCCACCACCCTCACTCTGCGACTTAATTTGCGTCCTCGTACTTTCTCCCGTTTTAAAACTGAAACCTTCTTCCATACCTTCTGAAGACGTACCGCTGGGAGCCAACATTCCAACCGCATCTCTTATTGTTAGGTCTGCACCGGGTACTTTACCTCCCCCGTGCAACCCTTTGAGGTCAGCACCAAATACAGGGTCACGGCCCGAACCGGCCATTCCTCTAAATTTTCCCTCGCGAACCGCTTTAGTCTGACCTCTAGCTTTATCTTCTCTTATACCCTTCAATCTATCAAGACTATCAGGATTAAGTAGTTCTATTCCGTTGGGGAATATGTCGGGATAGTGTTTCGCAAGGTTGTCCCATACCATGCTTGCTTCAGGACTGGTGCTTTCGTCGCTATAAAATCCGGGAAATCCTCTAGCGGACATCATCTGGGCCAATATTGCATACCCAGCACTTCCCCAGCCCTGACCCCTATACTGTTGTTTAATGGCGTCAGTCTTCCTAATATGAAACCCCTTATATGGGTCTTGTGTCTGTACAATCCCTCTTATTTTCAGGAACTCCTCGCCAATCTCAGGCCAATTAGCTGGACGTTCAGTCATGCCCCTAGGCATCACTCCGTTGGCCCTAAAGAAGGCCGTTATACCCTGCAAGGACGGGACACTCGGCTCGCCCTCCCGCGACCTCTCAGACTCTTCCGCCGCTGAGAGAGCAGCCGTCTTTACAAGCTTAGTGCTAATATACGGTCTCTTATCCTTTGGAATAGAGGACATTCCACCAACCCCACCGCCTTCATCAAACCTCTGAACCCTGCCCCCTCGCCTCATGTACTTGAATCCGGTATTAATCGCTTTTCCAAGTATACTGCTGCGCGACTTATCGTTATCCGAAGATTTGATATCAACATACTTTGTCTTTTTAAACGCAGTTAACTGACCATCTTCTATAACCTTGTTCCACTGAAGATTCTTTCTCTGCTCACCCGCAAACTCAAATACAGAACCGCTTCCGCTTCTGGGTTGTCCAACGATACTTCTAATGATAGCTTCTCCCATTATGCCCGATGTAATGGCTGCCCCTTCTTGCATCCCTTCGGTGATACTTTTCCCGACATCGCCCTCAGCCCCTTTCTCTGTGGCCATTCTCTTCATGGACTCTCTGGCCTCTTTGTCCACTTTGGCCATGCCCTTTCTTATGTCATCTTTAATATTGAAAACTTTTGCTCGCCCGCCAACAGAGATAGGTCCGTCTGGATATCTATTTTCGGCATACTCTTTAAAAGCTTTGGCTGACTTACCAGCAGAAGTAGCTACATTAGAAACACCGCCCTCTATGTATACAGGCTCACCACCCCCCCGTGAACTCTGATTAATAAAGATAACCCCCACATTGTCTTTGGTATCTACGTTTATTAATTGTTTGGCTTTCTTTTCTGCTGGAGTAGCCGCCTTAAGAGCCTTCTCATACGACCTCTTTCTAAACTGCGCAGTAGGTTCCTTAACAACCTTTTGCGCTCTGTGCAGTCCTATGCTTGGCTTTAGCTGCGCAACAGTTACGTTATCCCAATCAAAACCTGTTTCGCCACCATCTTCATATCTTCTTCTGCCCATTCCGCCGCCACGACCCCTTCTGATGGGACCGCCGCGACCACGTTTGTTCATCTTGTGAAGCCTATCGGACCCAATACTCTTTACCGAGCTTTTCTTTATTACGAATTCTCCCGGCGTCAACATCGCCGGTACGGTATCGGTATTTCCAGTACCGGGAACAACCCCGCCTCTGGCGAATTGTTTAACCATTCCTCCCTTTTGGAATTCTGGAATGCCCATTCTAAAGCCCTTGGCAAAACCGGCCAAAGCACCGCCGAGCTTAATTGCCCCAAGGGTTGCAATCAGGGGAATAAGAGGAGTTAAAGAATCTACAACCTTTATGAATGCAGACGATAACTTAAGAGCCACGTCAAGCATGGTTCTGAAAGACCTACTGTCTGCAATCTTACGAGTTAACTCACCAAACTCTTCTCTAACCTTGGCTATTTGAACAGCCATGGTTCTTTGAGCCTTGGCCGCATCCGAGCTAAGAGAGGTTGTTCCCATCATTGCCTTTCCCAAGGCACGCTCGCTGGTCGCAAATTGTTGCAGAAGCGGAATAACCTTACCAATTTGTCTGAAGCCACCCAGCTGTTCTGCTATTGAAGCAAAAAGAACGCTGGTCTTTGGCAGTCCAGAAAGGGCTTTACTTAACCTCTTTACAGCTTCAAATGGACCTACAAAGTTTCCTGATAGGTCTTGTAGCTCAACTCCAAACCTTTTTAGAAACTCAATGGTTTGAGGTCTTTGAATTCTGGTGAAAATAGTTCTCAAGCCAGTGGCAATGGTTTCGGCGGTTTCTCGTGTGGTTGCTCTAACGCTTGTGAAAAGGGCTATGAATTCATTTAACGTTCCACCCGCAGCCGTGAATACTCCACCAGTACGTCTGACGGCCTTGATGATATCTTCTGACTCTACAGCAAAAGACTTAGATACCGCGTTGATGGAAGAAAGCTGGCCCTCTAGTGATTCAACGCCTCTTCCAAACTGTCTTAAGATTGCGATGGCCCCTTCTGCGGTGTTGGCAATACTACCAAACGTAGAAGCTAGTTCAGTCTTGGTTAGCGCCCTCATCGCAGTCGTCACGTCGTCGGCTGACAAGCCAGCCTGAGCCAAGACTCTAGAGACAGTCAAAATTTCACCGGCAGCAACGCCAAATTCTTTTGACAAGCTAGTAACTTCAGAAGATAGTTCTTTAAGACCGCCAACACTCTTTCCCGTAATTTGGCTTATCTTTACCATTTCCTTTTCAAAAGATATAGCTTCTACAACGCCTGTTTTCATAGCTCTAACGAAGGCTATGAATACGCTCGTGGCTAGAGTGAAGCCAGCGAATCTTTTAGCGGCAAGGGCTGCGGCCTTACCAAAAGACTGCATTCCAGTTGTGGCAGTTTGGGCCTGTCCAGTGACGCCGCTAAGGCTTTTTGAAACTGCGGCAATTCTGGTTGACGCGCTTGCAGGAACGGTCACATTTACGGGAACAGATACGCCAGCCAACTGGCTTCTAATCTGGTTAACAACCGTACTTAGGTTTTTCGGAGCCTGTAGCTGAATTTGCGCAGTTAATACAAAACCTGCCATCACTTACCCCATATAAAAAAACGGGTATACCGGTAGTGTAAAAAACACTGACCGGCAACCCGCTATCCGTTTTATAATAAAATCACGCTTCTACTTCTTCTGTGTCAGACTCTTCTTCTTCCTTAGCCTTTTTAGTAGCCCTCTTCTTTTTGGCTTTAGGCTCTTCTTCAGCAGAAGCTTCTTCGTCAGAATCTTCTTCGTCTTCTTCTTCCGTCTCGGCAACAACGGGGTTTCCGTCATCATCCAAGAATGGCTTAGAATCTACTATATATTCACCTTCTTCATCGACGGCGTTTCCTTCGATATCTACTAGGTTGCCATCTTTATCAACAAAGTTTCCGTTTTCGTTGACTAGCCTACCCTCTTCATCAATAGGATGCCCATCACTATTGAGTAGTCTGAGGTCAGAGTCGGCAAACTTATAACTGGTTAGAAACTTGTTTTCTGGAAGGTTCTTTTCATAACTTGGGTCAAGACCATACATCATGTTTGCTAGTTGTCCAGCAGCCTCAATGACGAATGGATTAGCAGCACCGTTTTCGTATTCATCCATGTCCGAAAAGTAGGTTGAATTCGTGCCTTCTTTAACGATACAAACCGAAGCAAGGTGATTGAACCTTGCGTTGTCGGCCTGTCCTTCTGCCGTATTACCATCCATAGAACTTCGCTCTGAAATTAGTTCACGAAATTCCATTCTCTTTGTTCTCATTTCCATGGCAACTTCTCTTGCCTCACGGAGCTTAATGCCCCCAGCCTTGAGCTTTCTCTCGGCTCCAAGGATGTCCTTGTTGATTTGTTCATAACGTTTTTGCTTTTCGTCATCCCAAATCTTTTGACGCCTCATCTCGTCTTCCAGCTTCTGACGAAGAAGAGCGCCCGACTCTAGGGCATCACGAAATGCTCGGTTATAAGCCAACTGAGCATCTCTTAGATGCTGCGCTGTTGGTCTTACGACCTCTACGACTACCTTTTTTTCATTTTCATCAGTTGAATTAATAACAACTCTCTTGTCTTCAGGCATCTTCATCCTCCTTAGTATCTTGAGTAGCTACAGGTAAAGTTACGTGATATCTATTCCAGTTGATATCGTAGTGTCCAAATTCAGTTTCCATATTTCTTATTTGATGATTGCCACGGTCAAGAATTTCTGACCTCACCTTGTCATAAAGTTCTCTTAGATGCTCCTGCTCTGGAGTAAGGTCTTCTTCAGAACCATGGCCCCACATAAAGCCTAGATGGGCTTCGATGGAACTTAGCGCCCCAATCATAGTTGTTTGAATTTTCTTGCTCGATATTTTATATAATCTTTGTCTAGAGCTTTCCTTAAATCTATCCTCCTTCTCTTGTTTATAGCTTTTCGATAACTGTACTAACTTCAGATATTCCTCGTCCATTGTTTTGTTCCCCTTGGTTAACGTCTTGTCTTTGCAGCCTCCATCGCCGCCCTATTTCTTTGCATCTGTAAGTCCATGGCAACATCTGGCAAGTGTTCTTGCTTTGTTCTTTCCTCGGAAAGTAATGCCTGTTGTCTTGCGGTTTTTATCGCTTTTGCCTGTGGGTCGTTAAGTTCGTTAATCTTATCTATGTCTTCTTCACTCTTGGCTACAATGTAGACCTCGTCAGAATTTGCAATTTTCTCATTGCTAATTATGTCTTCTGCCGCCTTTTGTTTCTTATGTAATTCTCTCTCTCTCCTCTGAATAATTAACCAACCATCCAACATGTCGTCATCTAAAATGATTTCATCCGATGGAGCATCTGGAGATTCTGCAATAGAATCGTACATTGAAGACCAAAGTATTAAGTTTTTTTGTTCGTCTGTATAACAAGTTGCTGGAATATCAAAAAGAACTCCACCAGTCTTTTTGCAACATGCCCAAGTAGTTCTCCAAGGGTCTGTTTTTGCCAACTCTCTTATTTCTGTATCAGACAGCGTTTCATCCTGATATCTTGAAAGCACAGCAGAAATGGCTATATCAGAAAAATCATATTTTTTTTCATTCTTATAAGTGCAGTGTTCTATTATCCAAGACCATCTCGAATAGCTGGCAATTCCATTGCAAGTTGTTGAATCATATGAATGTTTTGTTGATAAAAGTTTTGATAAAACTGATTTTGTTCTATCGAGAGAAATTCTTATTCGTCCCTGTGACTTCACATCAAAAGAAGCGTTATATAAATCTACCTTAAAGTTTTCAATCTTTGATAGGATATTTTTAATATCCAAATCGTATTGTTTACTCCAGACACCTTGCTCTAACATCGCTTCTTCAATTTCCTCATCAATTAATACTCCTCCCAAATAAGCATTATCATATACTTCTTGAAAATGCTCTTGAGATTCATATCTCTCGTCTAACGTGGGATTTTTTACAACTAAAATTAAGCCATCCTTTATTTTTAGCCTAATGTCTCCCGTGACAATTCTTGATATAAAATATTCCCGTTGATGAAACTCCATTTAGAGCCTCACTAACGAGAATGGGTTGTTGTTCTGACCATCTGTCCCTCCTAAATCCAAAAAAAAAGTCAGGTTGCTACTCGCCAAAAAATCTATCCTATCAAACGACAATCGTCGCAGGCTATCGCAACAACTCTGACTTAGGCCGGGGGGCTTGAGCGAACCCAAACCCCCCTTATACCTAAGTTAAATCAAATCTTACGGATTGTTGGCGTTAGCGTTAGTAACAACCAAATCGTTAAAGTTTGAGTATGAGTAGGTAATCGTAGCGTTTCCACCACCAGTATCTGCACCAGCGTAAGATACACTCTGTAGCTTATTCTGAAGACCTAGGTCCAACTTAGTTGAATCACCATGCACTAGTGCGATATAATGATTGGTCAAGTTGCTAGCGTTTGTACCCAAGTTACCAGAGGCACTTACCATGTCACCAGAAACCGCAATGCATTCGAACTCTGACGAAACTTCTACGGGGAAGGTAACGTATCTGTGATAAGGCTCGAAAGCGCCTAGTTCGAGAATTTCTTCACGACCTAGGTCAACACTAACGGTAATGTTCTGGAGGTGACAGGTAGAACTCCAACCACCACTGGCGTTTGCAGTAACGCCATCGATGTCGAGAGGTAGAACCTGACTCGCCTTGATAAGGTTTTCTCGTCTCTGAACACCTGACGGGGGAGTGTCTGTAGCAAAACCAAGAGCGCCAGCCATGTTGCTTCCGCCCCAAACCTTATCGTTACCAACGAGGGTAACAGACTCGGTAGAACTTCCGTCAACAGGAATGGTGTAACTTACTGAAGATACATACATGCCTGAGCAGAATACTGTACCTTGAGGAGTAGCACCACCAGCGTTATCGGCAGTATCAGCATAGATGCCCAAGTAGACATCGCACCGGTCGTTCTGACCGTAAGAAAGACTGCCAGTACCCTTGGGTGAAGCCATCAAGTAGATTAGGCTATGACCATCGATAACCTTTTCTAGTGTAACTTCTACGTCGGGAATGGTTTCGATGTTTTCATAAATGGACAACTGGCCCATTTCGAAGACTTGCTCTAGTTCAAAGTTGGTAGTAATGCCAGCACTTTGAAGACCCTTAATTACATGAGCCTCCGTGAGTGTGCTCGCGGGGTCGTTCATCGGAACGATGCAGACGGCCTGAACCGCCCAAAATACTCTATTGTTAGCCATTTTAGGACTCTCCTTTTAGATTCTCTTTGGGAAGAGGACTATTATATTATACACCAAAATACTATATTGATGACAAAATCACTTCTGTTCTCGCCCTGACTATTCCAGTATACAGAGAGGAATGAATCATGTTTAAGTCTTGAACAGACATATTGTCAAAATATAGTCGAATATCCCTATATCCACCATCGGCATTTGTCTTAACCATGTCTGGATAAGTCAAAGCACCAGAAGCAACCGACTTGTCAGTCAGCATGCCTTTGTGGTCTAATGGGAACCTGCCAGAAGTTGCAACCTTATCAATATCATACATCCATATAGTTTTTTCATTTTGCAAAGATACTACATCTACGAGTTTGTCTCTCGTATATTCATCGTCAGCTACTACATGAAACAAAACATCAGTGTTCACGAATTGGCCACCGCCTAATTGATATCCCCTAAAAGTTCTTCTAGGAACCATCTCTACAGCGATGGCGGGCAACTGAAGTCTAGTTTGTCCTAGCTGTCCCCAGTTACCGGAACTTGAATAAGTAAAGAAACCATCATCTAACTTTTCTGGGTCTTCATGAAGTTCTCTAAACCAAGGAAAACCATTGGCGTAGTTCACATCAACCCACTTGTGTGTAAAAGCTGCGGTGACAGTGCTTGTAGCACTTATTGCATTAGTAAAGACTATTCTACCGTTAGAATAATCAATATAGTGGTCGTAAGTAGAACTATAATCTGAGTGAGAACTATTCAACGCCCTAAATGTGCCATCTACAAAAACGCCAGAAATGGCTATAGGCGCTGGCGATGTTGAGACACCGCTTTCCCAAACCCAGTTCCTTTTAAATCCTTCCCATATTTGTCCATTTGTAAAGTTTGGGTCGTCTACTAGGCGAAGCTTATGCATGTCGCCACCGTAAACTCCCGTGGAGGTTATATCTACATTAAGGTATCCACCCTTATCCATCAGCCCCCAATCAAAAAACGCGATTAGGTTTAACTGAATTTTAGCAGAAAGGGTCGTATCCCCTAAATTATCAAATCCTTTTAGTTGGGTATAATCGGGCATTTCCTTACCTTAAACTTCTCTGTATTGCTTTGGCTATTTCGCCTGCTCGTCTCGCAAAGGCTCTAGTAATAAAATTATTATCCTCAGTGCCTGAATACGATGGCGGAACTCTGAAAGTTCCTTTTGGAACCATAATCCCCATTGTGCTTCGGCCCATATCTTTGGCTTCAAAGTGGTAATCCCCTATTAAGATTTTATCTCCTAAAGTGAGCAACCACTGTAGCCAAGGAATAGTATTAGCATCACCTTCTCCATAAAACACATATCCTTCAGGAAGAGATAGGAGGTTACTAAAATCGTCTGGTTGAATATATATTTTCATTCCACCTCTTAAACCCATAGAAGACCTTGCAGAAATCACTATATTTTCAACCTTAACAGAACTAGACACCGCTTTCACAATCGCATAAACAACAGAGTCTTCTTCACCCTTACGAATTCCAAAAACTGCTTGCAAGTCTCCACCCTGCAAAGACTGTATTTCTGGAGACGCAAAAAGCAATTTTTCAGTGAGCTTTTGCATTTCTGTAAAAATTCTTGGCTTAGCTTTATTGAATATGACGTTAACCTCTTTGGCCACGGCCTTCATTATCCGTCGTTTTATAACAACATCTGTTTCTAATATTTTGATTGAAATTGTCATTATGACCTCTTCCAAAACATTGCAAAGTATCTGTTCTGTTTAAAACCGAAGGGGTAGTACTCGCCCTCTTTCTCAAAATCTAGAGGACCATGCCCTTTGATTTGGTCGTGCACAATTAGCTTAGTGGCTTTTGCCACCTTCGCATAGTCTGACAGATATCCTATGACCTGAATAGTATTTTCTGGAACCTTGGTTTGAAAGCCAAAGTTAACCCACTCCTTTGGGTTCCAGTATACTCTTAAAGTTATTGACTCAATAACTTCAGTAAGCTTATACTGAGCGTCTCCAAGAGGCATACTTGTGGAATAGGACTGCGGACCACCAGACCTGTATATACTAGACCCCCTTCTGGGTAATCCGGCAGAAGGTCTTCCGGTTATGGTTTCTCTCTTTGGCGGATATACCAACGTACAAGTGACGCCAAAATTATCAATCATGGCGTCTGCAAATTCATTATATTTAGTGAAAACACTATTGGGTATATTAATTGCCATGCCAAACCCCTATGCCAACATATGTTATAGTATGCCGGAATCGTCAAACCGCTGGTCAATAATTGCGTTTAGGAACGCCATTCCACTAGCATTATTTATAGCTGGAACTATAGTATGATTGGTATCAAAAGCCGTTGAATCACTATGTCCCAATCCCTTCGGGGCTAACACAACAACAGAGCCATTATTTTCTGTTGTATATGAACCCTTAACATTTCGCATTATAGCCATTGATTAATCTCCGAAATAACTTTGTCTTGTTGATGTTCCATGTCTACCTATTGATTCGCTGCCGGGAGAGTATGGAGAAAAGATTGCCTGACCAGCCCTGCTTCCCCCCGCCTTGTATTGCATGACAGCATGGTCAAACTTCTCGCACAAAACACCGTATAAATTATTAAGACCAGCAGTAACCCCTCTCATATCTATACTAGATGGGCCATCTCTTAGCACAAGCGAGTTGAGGGCGTTAGTTCTGACCTCGCTGCCTATAATTACACAAGATGTCTTTAAGCAAACAAGATTTATAAAAGCGTTATCTTTTTCCCCAGAGGTTGGGTCTGGAGTAAGGGAAAGACCATCTACGTCTACAACGTAGGTATTGTTTGGGGGGTCGTCGAAATCAATTTCGTTTAATAGAAGTTGGGCGCTTACTAGTACAGTACCTTCCAATCTTTCGTCACTAAAAGACTGATTGGAATCATCTAGGTCATTTATTAAATGTCTAACTATCAATACCATTTCATTTTGCCAACTCATAATTATTCTCCTAGGAAAGGTTTCTATAAACCTTAAAGGATGTTATGTCTGTACTAAAAGTATTTCCACCTATTATGACTTTGCCCTGCATTTTCCAAACTCCGTCATCACTCAAATCGCCATCTACAGAAACATATTGCATTTTCCCATCGGTTCCATCGGTAACAAATGACGTGCTCTTTGTTAGGATTGTTCCTCCGGGCTTCTTAAAATGAAGCTGCTTCGTGCTGGCTGTGGATATGTCTACGACAGTAGTGCCGTCTTGAACGGTAACCGTGAACTGCGTGCCAATATCACCCTTGTGAATTTCGTTAGCAGCCATTCTATCTCTCCAGTGTGAACTCTACTTCTCTATCTACATACAGTTGCTTTGCTCTTTCCCTGTCAACATTAAGGGTTACCGCAAGCTGCTGGTCTATGTAGGACGTGAAATCAGGAGTTCTGCTAATATAATTAGTGTTCTCAAATGCCTGTTGTATATAAAGCGTAAACAGTACTATATCATTAGATTTTAGATTTAACAGCGCGGCAATGCTTGCAGAAGAAGACAGGCTTCCAGTATGAAGCAATACCATGGCTCCATGTGGAGACAATACGCCTTCTGAAGTTATTGCCAACTTTCCTGAAAGTGTCTTTAGTACATTGTTACCGGCAAGCGTACCAGAACCCTGTAATGAGACCGGTCCTCTAATAGATAATACACCATTTCCAGCCATATTTGCTGTTGAACCATGCGCAGTCTTCGCCTCTACAAATTTACCTATGCTAGCTGCTAATGCAGAATCTGCATAGAATAGATTGCTTAGTACTGCCTGTCCTCGCATCGTAGACTTTGTCGGTATATCTAAGGCGCCGCTCGCACTGAACGATGCTGGTCCGGTTGATAAAACTATCCCTGATTTGCTATGGCCGCTGGACTCTGCTGCAACTGTTGAAGAACAAGAGATACTTACTTCTGCGAGATGGAGTATGCTTCCTGTAGCTCTTAAGTTTGCTAGAGTAGGCTCTCTTCTGATATTTCTTGGTGTATAAATATCGTATGGGTTTATATATAACTCTCTTATGTCCCTATCAGGTAATGCTCTGTTATAGACCTTTACATCAAATATTCTTCCGTTAAAAGTATATGAACCTTTTTCTGAAGCAATATACGAAGAGCCAGTTCCTATTCCCAGCGTTTCAGTTGACACTCCTGATGTTTTCTTTTCTCCGTTGACATAAAGACCATATGAACTTTTTCCGTAAGAAACTGCTATATGCGTCCATTCATCACTATTGATTATATCAGCAGTAGCAGAAAGCTTCTTCCACGTTCCATTTAGAACCATCCAAGATTCTAATCTTCCTCCATTCAAAAGCAATTGGTAGGATTGGTCTGGACCGTGAAATATTACCTGAGTTCCGCCGGTTGTTTTTGGTTTAATCCAAGCTGATAGGGTTACTTCATCTGTATCAAAACAAGAATCATATGGTACTTCTAACCACTCTCCACCATCAAAATCTATGCACCTTCCCTTATCCCCATCTGTCACCCAGTCATCTGTAAGACTTACGGAAGAGAACTCTGCATTATTTCTGTTGGGTCCAACGTCTCTAACTATGCTTCCAGCGCCTTCATAGAATAGCCACGCTGAAACCAAGTCCTGAGAAAGCCTATGTCCAATATCTATTCTTGGTAGTTCTGGTCTAGATTTAGGTCTAATAAATGGATATGCGCTTCCAGCCCCTATGCTTACCACATGATGCTGTACTACAGTTCCGGCAGCCGACATGCTGGATATAGAATCAATAACTACGGGCGTAGTAACGTGGTATATTCTTTTTGGAGCCGTGTAAGGACCAAACGGGTTATTCTTTAACTCGTTTACCTCAGACGAAATAAGCTCTCTGTTGAATAATATGGCATTAGTAATTGTAGCGTCTAAGTATTCTCCATCATAACTTCCCGGCCTACCCAACCCTCTAAAATATAACGTTCCTGATTTAACCGGCTGATTACTATCCTTTACTCCATTTACATAGAGGCGTATTACGTTATCAACATCTCTTGTTAAGACAACATGCTGCCATGAGCCATACTGTACCCTTGTAGCTAGGTCTGTAAAAGCACCGTCTCCTTCTAGGTAGTAGTACGGCGAGTGCTTCTTAATGTAAAAGGAGTGGTTGTTGTCTGTTAGACCGGCTATCGCTTGCCAGTCATAATTCATTTTATTCGGCTTAATCCATATGGAGAAACTAAACGCGCCGGAAAGCTCTATGTCTTCTGAGCTTAAATACTCATTAGTCCCATCTAGAGTTAGAGCGATACCCTTTTCTGTAACCTCCCAGTCTGTGGAGGCATCCATATTGTTAAACGAAAGGTGGCGCCCTATCCCAGATGTGTCTCTAACTGTAGAACTGTACCGTTCATAGAAAGGCCAAGCAGCTATTATGCTGTCTGAAAAGGCGTGACCTCTGGCCACAATTGGTAGGGCGGGCTTTGTCTCAAGCTTTGGCTTGGACTGGAATATAATTCTGTTTAACCCCTTCGTGGTCGCGTATCCGTCTACGCTGAAGGACGAAGAGCCTGTTAAAGAGCACGCCCCTAATCCGCTCTTCCTTAAAATAGCGGATAAAGACGCCGGTCCTGTTGATAAAGATATTCCTGAAATCTTTAGCTGGCCGTTGGCAGAAAGTGAAGCAGAGGCGCTTATTACAGAGGCACCTATTTTTGGGGTTTTTCCTTCTCCAGCGAGTGTTGCTTGACCCGAAAGACTACAAGCAATGCGAACAATTATTAACCCTTTGACACCTAGAGTAGCTGGTCCTGTAGTAAGAGAAATTCCAGCAACGTCTTCGGCTCCCTTGGTAGATAAGGAACCGCTTGCAGACATGGCGCTCGCTGCAACAATGCTTATAACCTCGTCGGCAGCAAGGGTTGCAGAACCTGAAATTGTAGACGTTCCAACAGAAACCCTTCTTGCGGTAGAAGCCAAGGACGCCTGTCCAGACACGGCGCTTTTTGCGTAAACGTCTAGTCTTCCTGTTACGCCAAGAGTAGCTGGTCCTGTAGCAAGAGAAATTCCAGCTACGTCTTCGGCTCCCTTTGTAGACAAAGTGCCGCTTACAGATATGGTGGTCGCTGCGACAATACTTATAACTTCGTCAGCAGCTAGGGTTGCAGAGCCTGAAATCGCAGAGGCTCCAACAGAAACCTTTCTTGCGACAGAAGACAAAGACGCCTGTGCAGACACAGAGCTTTTTGCTGGAACGCTTAGTCTTCCCGTTGCGCTAAGAGTGGCCGGTCCAGATACGGCACCTTTTGCTGAAACGCTCAGCCTTGCTGTTACGCTAAGAGTAGCTGGCCCAGTGGTTAGAGAAGCACCGGAAACATCTTCCTTCCCTGCTGTTGATAATGAGGCTTGGGCAGAAAAAGAGGCTGCGGCCAAGGATGTTTTAGCTGCTTTAGCACTAAGCGCACCGCTAGCGCTAACAGAAACAGACCCTAAATGGGCCTGTCCTGCGCTGGGTGTTGATAGAGGAGTTTCACTTAGTGAACTGAACCCTAACATATATTACGATGCCTTGGTTTCGTATACTTCTGCACTTATGGTAATTGCATTCGAAGAAGAGTTATTTACAGCATATACCTTAAACCCTTTAGCACTAACTGGAATTTCTACAGTCTTTCTAGCTGGGTCTTCCGAATTGGTATCCAAAGTCGTAACATGCATTGCGTGACCAACAGTATCATACTCGTCGGTGGCGGCGCCGTCCGGGTCTCCTGTTGTATACAATATATAGAAATCTACTGTATCTCCAGTAGAAGGAGTGCTACCGTTATCACACTTTGTGGTAATCATTGCTGAGACAGAAGTGGAATCAAACGTGTGCGCATCGCTTGTAGCATTGCTGCTAGCAGAAACGCTTACAGAGCTTGCCCCGCTCCATTCGACCTGTCTATTAACTTTGGTAACAGCCATTATGGCCTCGCTTTCTGAATCTCATCTTGCTGAAACCTAAAGCCTAACCCCAACTCCTCGGCCCTGCTTGCTTGCTTGCTTGCTAAAGAAACAAGGTCATCCTTATCTGAAGAATCTATTACTCCTTCAGAAACCAACAAGTCAAGCATTGCCTCCCTATCGTGGAGGTTGAGGTCTAGGTCAGTCCCGTCTCTCTCTACCATGGTTCTAGCAGCCCAAGCAACCGAACGAAGTTCGTCGGACTTAGTTTCATCTTCTGCTATTCTGGTAATTTTTACAAATCTTCCATTCATTCCAGCCCACGCTAGAAGGTCATCCGAAAGGATGGATGTAAGAACGCTGCGATTGACCTCTAAGAGAGATTGTATTACCTCTAAGTCACTCATAGAGGAATACCCTCTCCCAAGCGGGTCATTGAGCAGTTCATCTTTAAGAACTGTCATATTCATTGTGACCAACCTTTAGGCTAGGGTTATATCGATATCACCGGCATTAAACTTAAAAGTATCGCCGCTGAGAACAATTCTTGGCGTTGTGAGAGAGCCGTGGAAAAGAATGTTTCCGGCAGCTAGAGCGTCTACAATAGCCACTCCAGAAACATATCCCCAATCCGCACTGGCTGCGGTAAACTCGATGGCCGCTGTGTTCTCGGTATCTCCAGCGGTTGTTGGAGCATCCCACTTACTGTCGCCATTACTGCTGGGAACGCATCCAGAAGCTCTGGCATAACCAGCGCCAGATATTTCGTTTAGCGTACCACCAGTTGTAGCGTCTGTGGGTACACCACTTGTCAAAGCGATGTAAATACCTGCCGGTTGTGAAAACGCTGTTCCTCTAAAAATGTGGTTAATTAGAGCGGCCTCTAAATAATCGGACATTGCTGACATTTTGTATCTCCTTTAGTTTTTTTAAACATAAAATCCATTATACTAAATTATACACCTCAAGTTATTGTTGTGATGGTGTTTTCCATAACTTCTCTGTGTTTTCTATTCCTGTAAGGTATTTGCAGATAGTCAAAAAGCTTAATCTGATACTCAAAAGAGTTCAGATTCTTGACATCTATCTCAAACATCCTGTCTTTGTATTTTTCTATTTTGGCTATATACTCATCGTAGTAACGAGATATCCCTTCTCGCTTGCTGTCGACTTCATACTGTGGAAAGCAGGGAGTCCATATCTTGTCTGCTATATTGGAGCCTTTGGTCCAGTTGTCGTAATCCTTTGGGCCAAATTCAGAGGATGTTTTGGCGAGATAGGACTTAACTACTTCTTCCTTGTCTCTATATATGTGGACTATTTTTAAGTTGGGGTACTCTTCTAGGAAGAAGTCCAAGTAATTCAGATAGTAGAAAGCCACGTCTCCAAAAAGGGAATGGACAGATTCTCGTTTTTTCATGTTCTTTATTCTTAATGACGCTTGGTCCTCATCAAAAACCCAAGGCAGGGGAGTATTGTGCTTGTGTTGTTTATGTTCCCAGTTTGCCTCGTGGAATACTTCACAGTTGTCACAACCCCCTATAAGCTTAGCTAATGAAGCTGTTCCACATCTCCCCGTGCCTATTCCTAAAAACATGGGAGACTGCCAAGATTGCTTATCTCGTCCTCCCCTAATTGTCCTATGTGCCCAGTCTCTATGCGAAAAAACAACATCCTTAATTCCATGCTTATCTTTTGACATCTTAAAAAAGTGCTTGCTTCTTAATCTATGTTCCTGATAGTGGTCTTCTTCCCTGCTGTTATTTTTGTGGTGAGCCTTTACATCTGGCGTAAAAGCAACCCTGCGTTCATACCCGGATGGCATGTTCTTTAATCTCAGAAAAAAGTCGAAATGCTCAGCGAGCTTTAAGTTGTTATCCCACCGGATATCTTTGAAGAGTTTTGTCCTAGCGAGAAAGAAGTTTATAACATAATCTACGTATTTATAATTAATCCCGTGCTTGGTTTTTTTTAGATTATCTGGACTTGGGTACTTAAAAAGGGTGTCTCCAACTATTTCCAAGTCTATGTCACACTGAGCTATCAAATTTTCCTGACCCGGAATTTTATGGGTGGCTGGTAATTTGTTATTGTCCTCATCCCACAACAAGCCTCCAACTATATCTATGTGTCGGTCTTCGTATAAAACGGACAGAAAATTTTCTATCTTTGTTGTCTCGGTAAAAATAACATCATCATCTATAATAAAAACATACTCAGTTTTTACATGTTCAATCGCCATATTGCGACACGCGGACAAACCGGCGTCTTTTTTAATCCTGAAAACTTTTACATGGCTATTAAACAACTTTGGGGTATTATATTCAACAATACCGTTGTCAACTACTATGATTGGCACGCTAGGATAATATTGTACTATTGACTGTATTAATTTATCAAGGCAGTCTGGCCTGTCAAATGTGCTAATGGCAATGGTTGTGTCTAGCATGGCTACTTTTAACACGCAGTCTCTCGAAGGAGCTAAAGGTTTGGGTGTTGATTCTACATTGGGTTGAGCTTTTGATATAAACCCAGAAGTCGTTTTTGTTTCTACGTGAAATTTATTTATTGTCGGTTTCCAGCTTTCTTTTTGTAACGGGATTTTATCCACACACATTCTATCCAAAAGCTTTAACATGTTTTCTTTGTCTATCTCGTATCCTATATTGAGAAATCTTTTTAGTCTGTTTGGTCTATTATAAGCTCGGGAGGTGGTTGTATCATTACCTATGTACTGTAAGCGTTTTGCAATACAATCCTTAATGAAATCTGGATGATAATACATGTTGCCGTGACAATCAATGGCGCCAGCCGCTATGGTATAGTCAGACCAGATTACACAATCTGTCGGACTAGAGCCTTCCTCTTCACAAAAAACATCTACCTGAAGGCCATCGATTTTAAAGGTGTTTAAAATATCTCTATTAACAACATGTGTCGCACCGCTACTCAATAAATGTTTACCTATACTTTCTTGGTCTTGACGGTTTGAAACAAAAACATCTATGTCTTTGGTCTTACTGTTATCAAACAGGCTTCTTACTAATCCACCCCTAATCCAACAGTAAATATCCTTTGGGAAAAAATCAAAGTAGCTTTTTAGTTCTGGTGTATCCACGAGTTTCCTCTTACAGATATTGAATCACCAAAATAATCGTCTACCGCCTGAATGACTTCTGGAAATTTATCAAAGTAATCATGCCCAGCTAATACGCCCCCACTCTTTACTTTAGGTAACCAACTTTGAATATCCAGTGTAACCATGTCATATGTATGTCTTGCGTCAATAAAAACAAAATCTACGCTCTTGTCTTCGTATAAAAGTGCTGCATCGGCAGACCACTCTTTAATAGGATTTATATAATCTCTAACTGGAAATGTGTTTAAGAGGAAATTGTTATAAATCGCACCTCCTTTAATCTTCTTGCTGTCATCATCTTCGTCGGCTTTTTCTATACTCGACCAACACCACTTCCATTTGTCTACGCAATCAAACTGTATTTTCTTTTTTGAATTAGCAATCTCTACTGCCATATAAGCAGCGCTTTGTCCTTGATATGTTCCCACCTCTACAAAATGAGACCCGTCACTAGCTGCCTCAACTTGCTCCTTATATATGTCTTCAAAATCACACCAACCGTGAATTAATTTATAAAAATGCCTAATCTTCAATAGCCATTGCCCCTCTTATTGTGACCTCGGGGTCTGTAGCAGAGAATACCTCTGTATTAATGCTGATAGATTCTATTTCTTCTGCCGTATCGCAAGAATCAATCGCGTCTTCCGCAAGAAGGGCTGCTGACACTACAGTCTTAATCCAAGTCAACAATTGGTCTATATATGCAGTCCTGTTCGTTAACCCATTATTTCTAGCTTCTTCAGCGAGGGCTATAAAAAGCTCCCTTCTATAAGAAGGATAGAATTGTTCTACATACTCGTTGGCTAGACGTGACATCTTTTCACTTCTACTGTCCCTTAGAGGTTGTAGCAAATACAAGTCCAAGTTATCCATATAGGTGGATAAGCCGTTGTTCAGTTCTTCCTGTGTCACGTCATTAACATGTAATTTACCACCTTTATAGTAGTAGTTATACTTGTCAAGACTTCCTCCAGAAAGTTCTACTATTTTTCTCATATTGTGTTCTGGTAATACTGTAACGCTTCCCATTATAATATCTCCGATATGGCAAAAGTAGCATATCTATAAGGATGCACATGAAGTGGAATACTTCCGGTATCTTGATACGTCCATAACTCGATATAGTCGTTTGGCGCTAGATTCATTACTGTATTGAGTTGGACAGTGACGTACATACTACTTGAATGCGCAACCATAGTCTTGACCTGTTTAACTATTGTCCCGTTTTTATATATGAGTAAATCGCAGCGGTCACCAGTAGCAATTCCGTTGTCATACCAAAGATGCCCACATACATTATATAAACCGGACCTCGCTATGTCAAATCGTTCAGTGCTCAGGTCTGCTAGACCGGCTGGTATTTCTTTCTCAATGGTGTCCCATGTAACCTCAGTTAAAGTCGCATTAGAAATGGTTTGCCCTTGGTCACTGGAGGCCAAGACCGTTCGCTGTTGCATAATGCCCGCATGTGCTTGTTTCCTTTCCGCTGTAATCCACCATTGTTCATCACCTGCTGTAGCATCTCCGGGGCCACAAACGAAAGTCACTGAATCATGTTGTACATACAACACGTATTTCAAATCATATTCATCAATATCATCGGGACCGTACCCACCAGTAGTATTAGGAACAATATTAACAACCCCAGTACCACTATCTATTTTCTTGACAGTATACTCTTGGCCGATGTTGGCGGCGGCTGCTGAAGGTAGGGTAATCGTTCTATCGCTATTCGTGGTGTCAACCAATATAATGTGGTCGTCAGCAGCAATCGTGTAATTAGTATCAACTTTGGTTGCCACTTCTCTAATGATACCTTTGGTTGCTAATGTGCCATCTGAGTCAATTGATACTGCTTCGGTAGCGTTCGTTTTGATAGTGAGGCTGTTGTCAGAATGGTCATAAGAAATCAGTCCTATATTATTGTCAGCAGTATCTCCAAAGAATATGCTAGCTTTACCAGAGGTTCCCGTTAGCATTCTAAGCTGGGCGTCGTTGTCGGCATCATGAAAAGATGCGTCAACCTCTATAGAAGCGTCTCCATCATCGGTTCTTCTGAATGTAGCAAGACTACGACCCGGACGGTTAACAACTAACTCGCATCCACTGGCTACAATTTTGTTGCTTTCATGCGTTAGGGTTGCGTCACCATTGTTGAAGTTAACTACTCCTCCATTCGCTAGGAATAAGTCTGACCACATCTTACTACCGGTTCCCAACGCTATGCCATCACTTGTGGTGGGAGAAAACTCATTTGCCGCCAGTGTAATTTCATCAGCGTTTCCAACCCTGAATGTTACGGCGTCGTCTGTGGTGAAATCTATTAAGTTATGAGCATCTCTACCTATCTTAAGGTCTGTAGCAAAAGTATCTCCAGAGACGCCACCACTTGAGGTAGACCAATAGGTGTTCTTACTATCGGTTGTTAATACCTGACCATCAGTTCCGTTACCAGAAGGCAACATAAACGTATAATCGCCAAAAGCTATCTGCGAATTAATGATTACACCAGAAGCAGAATCTCTTTGAACCTTTACCCCGGATGCTGTTGCAAGTCCTGTGGTTGTAAACCCGGCTGCCGTAACTGTGCCTGTTGTTGTATCGTTAGCATCGTTCTTGAGGAAGGCATCATCTACAGCTATCACAGAGTTTGCAGCAGTTAAGTTTGTTCCAGCAAAGAGGGCTGCTATATCACCCAAGTTTTCCTTTTTGCCTGAATTACTATCATTCACATCTACAAACACAAGATAGTCATTATCCGCCACTACCCCACTCGCAAGACCGTTTAGGTCTAAAGTAACGGTAGCGGAACCAGAAGTTGCCCCTCCGCTAATTCCTGAGCCAGCAACAACAGCAGTGATGTCCCCAGTATTTGTTGTATAGCTGTAGCCTTCAATCTTTTCTTTAATTGCTCCAGCAGACATAATGACTGTATCACTATCAGTAAAGGCATTAGTGATATTGATACTGTCAATTGCAGTAGTACCTCCCGCTGAAGTATCCATTGTCCATGTGCCAGAAGTAGTAAACCCACCGGCAGTAATCCCGCCGGTTGTTGTATCGCTCGCGTCGTTCTTAAGAAAGGCGTCATCTACGGATATCACAGAATTGGCAGCGGTCAGGTTTGTTCCTGCGAACAACGCTGCTATATCACCCAAGCTTTCCTTTTTGCCAGAGTTGCTATCGTTCACGTCTACAAATAACAAATAGTCATTATCAGCTATTACCCCACTCGCCAGACCATTTAAATCAAGGGTTACAGTAGCGGAACTAGAGGTCGCCCCTCCGCTTATGCCCGACCCAGCCACTACGGCTGTTATATCTCCGGTATTGGTTGTATAGCCATAATCCTCAATCTTGTCTTGTATGGAGGCAGAGGTCATTAAGCTTGTGTCATTGTCGGCAAAAGATTCAGACGCAGCTTGAAGTGTGGTAATTGTTACGCTGTCTAGCAACAATCCCGACGCGCCAACTTGTATTCCGCTAGCCAGAACTATGCCGCTTTCATCCTTAAATACCGCCTTGTCTGAGGGGTATGTAGCAAAAACCGTGTGTGTTCCACTGGTCAGAGTTAAAGCGTTATTGCTATTTGTGCTTTTAAGAACCGTTGTTCTGGCCAACGTGTCTGGGGAGGCATCTGTTACAGTTCCGATGCCAACTTCCCAAGCACTGCCATCAGCGTCTTCAATAGCATAGTAGCAGGTGTTTCCACCGCCAATACCCGCTACAAATGTCTGAAAACCAGTAGAAGCACCGGCCAAATTAATTGTGCCCGTACCTGTACTGGTAGTTGTTTCTTTTACTCGGTCTGCTATAGCTAGAGCCATACCTTTATCCCGTCTGTATAGAGACTGTTTCTAAAGTATTATACACCAATATCTAAAAAAAACCGCCCTGCCGGAAATGCATCCGACAGGGCGATTGGGTGGTAACAGCTTCGGTAGCTTAGAAGGATGCGGCGAGAACTCTACGGTTATCGAGAACCGCAAAGCCTAGCTCGGCCCATCCGTACATACCGGCCTTCTGATGACGATGAAGAGTATCGTCCTCAAAGACCTGAACCTGTTGCTTCATGGGCATCAGGAAGCTATCGTTGCTTTGCAGGTCGAGTCCGATGACGAGTTCGACATCGCTAGAGGGACCGAGTGAACCAGAGAGGTCGTTATCGAAGAACTCTTGGTACTCTTGACCCTGACCAAGCTCGTCTAGGTCGTGGAGGTTGACACCGAAGATTCGGGTGATGCCACCCTCACCAGCGGTATAGATTTCGCGGCGTGTGACCTCATCAACTTGGTCCACACCCCAGTTGCGAATATCTTCCAGACCTTCTGGGCTTAGGTAGATATCAGTTAGTCTACCTCTATTAATGGAGGCTGTGTTGCCACCACCGTTACGACGCATGACGGTCTTCATGAGAGAGACAAGTCTCTTCGTGAACTGACCGGCTGCGGCGTCACTGTCATAGACCAAAATGTTTCGGTCTACAGCAGCGGAAAGAATGGTATGCCAACCGTCATCGTTAATCTTCTTAACGAAACCGGCCTCTAGAACCTGAGCGGCGCGTGCAACAACATCCCAGCGAGCGTCACGAGCGTAGCGGAGCAAGTAGTCGATTGAGGACGAAATGCTATAGGTCGGAACCATAACATAATCGCCTTCGACTTGACGCTCGGGAATACGACCGTGGCCGGGGTTGGTGTATGCGACATGCTCGTCTTCCTCACCGGGAGCGAGTAGGTCTAGGGGGAACTCGGTGGTTGTGCCGGGTTCCATGGTAAGAGCTTGGAAAATGTTGCTTACAACATCGCCAACGAGCACACCCTGCCGAAGAGGCTCTTCTAATGCCTTTGCGATTTCTCGCTGCGCGGAAAGAGCTTCAACCTTATCGGGACTACCAGAACGCTTAATCAGCGAGATAAAAGCATCGTCTGGTCTCGTAAGTTTATTACTCATATCGAGATTCTCCTATCTGAGATTAAACGTTTGGATGGTTGCTGTTGGGCAGGCTAATAAATACCTTGGCGTACCCATCCTCGTCCACGCTGGAGAGGAAACGACCAACAACGCCGGAAGCTGACGCGCTTCCGCCACCGGGGCCATAGAACGGGTCGCCATTACTAAGGTAGCCACTGTTGCCAACAAAAGCTGTCTGTCCCGCGACAATCGTGTCGGCGGGGTCGATGGCGTTTGTAACAACCCATCCGTGTTGTAGAAGGGTAACTTTGCCACCCTTCTGAACTTCGTCCTTGTGCCAGTTAATATGCTGACGAGTCTGGTCAATATTGACCATATCGTTAAGCAAAAGACCCATGGGCGCTTTACCCGAAGGGCTTGCACAAGTAACAAGAGCCGCACTCTGGTCCATTGCTGAACCAGAACCGCCCGTACTTAGAACAGCTACAAAACCTCTCTCTTTTACTTCGTTCATGAAGAAAGAGATATCGGTCATTAGCTCGTGTCTGTCACTCTTAAGAGCCATGATATTTTAACTCCTGTATACGAGGTTAGTCTTCTAGATTTGCTGTTGACTTCAAAACGTTTGAACGAAGCCAATCGCTAGCAGAAGTACGAGCATCGGCAACTTCATCAGTCTCACCAGCATCAGTTAGTGATGCTTCTGCGACTTCTTCAGCTTCCTCAAGAACGTCTTCATCAGCGGAGGCCTCTGCCTCATCTGTCTCTTCGTCTTCTTCGGCTTCGGCTTCATCGGCCTGAGCCTCTTCTTCCGCAACTTCTTCTTCTACCTTTGGAGTAGATGCAACTAGCTTGACAATCTCTTCAAACATTTCATCGGTTGCATCAGCAAACGATTCAAGCTTGGCTTCGGCGTCTTCAGTATCAAGACCAGCCTCAGTAAGAGCAGCCAAACGAGCGGCCTTATGGGCCTCAGCGTTTGCGGTATCTATTTCGGCCTGTAGCTTCGCAAGAGTTTCTTCTCGCTCGGCCAAAGCCTCAGTAGATTCCTTCTTCTCTACTTCTAGTATTACTACAGTCTCTTCTAGTTTAGCAATAGTCTCGGTCTTTTCAGCAACATCAGCGGTTAGAACGTCAACTTCGTCCTTAAGGGACTTAGTATCAAGCTCATTAAGCTGCTGAGTTAGACTGTCTTCACGAGACTTAGCTTCTACTAGCTCTGACTTTAGCTCGTCGATTTGCTTCTGGAGCAAAGTGATGTTTTCATCAGCCATGCTAGATTTCTCCTTTTCGGAATCTATATTAAAAGTTTCGATTTCGCTAGCCTGAGAATTCTGAAATGGTTTGTTACCCGTAAAAATAACACTTCTTGGGTTTGCAGGTTTTGACACCAACCCCTTTCCAGAAAAAGCTATGTTTCTCAGTAAACGCCCTAATTTGTGTCCTTCATACTCTCCTGTCCCTCCATAAATTCTAAGATGCTTTGTTAAGAATGATGATTCTTCTTTCCTAGCAATAATCTTATGCTTACCTTCTGGCGTGACTATAGCATAATCAAAATTATTAAAGATTGCCTCCATCGAGACAAACCATTCTCCTGCCTCAATTTCCTGAATTAAACTGGACATCCATTCCTGCTTTTCAGCGGATGACCAACTATTGTACATTACTGCGCTTGTGATAATATCAAACTTTTCTGGCAATTCTTCTGAGTCGTCAGGAATTGTATTTCCTTCTGCATCAAGAACCCAGTTGCCAGTTATATGTCCAATAATATCATCTTCACTATGCATAAAATTGAACTGCTTGTCTTCGGGGGTGTTGCGAGCAGTCCAAGTTTCTTTTGTATCAAATACATCGTCGTTTTTATTCCAGCCAGTGGACACCAATACTGAATTTATATAGTATAGGTCGAACTGTTCAACCGACTTCTTAGCGTCTATGGCATCAGTAGTAAATAGCTTAGCAATCTGTTTCTCGTGTGTTGTTGGAACATGCGTAGAAACAGGGACGGTATAAGCTATGGTGTTGTTGGAGATTTGTTCTCCAAGGCCAGCCTGTGCTTCTGACGAATATATTTTTATCATAATGGTTACCTCAAATAATTATACACCAGAAAAGCAAGATAATCAAAAAATTAGCTGTCACTACAGGCAAGAACAACAGACATTATTCTGATATTTCTAGCGTCATCTATTGATAATCCTGAATCCTGCCCCTCCATTAATGAGTCGAAGGACTCGGATACAGATTTCTGCAACGGCAGGTTTCTTCTCAAAACGCTTTCTATAACTTCTATAGTAACTTCATTATGCGGGTCCAAGTTAGAAAGAACACCGAATTTAATATACTCCAAGTTCTCTAGCTGGCTCTTTGTTAGACTTCGTAAGTTGCTCTTATTATAGTGAGCAAGTATGGCGGGATTAACTATTTCCGAGATTTTTTTCTGCGATTCATTGACCCATAGGAACAGGCTTGCAAACTCTGAATCCGCCTTAACGCTGGGAAGAACCCTCTTTTGCTTTCTCTTTTCAGTGTCTCTGGAAAACTTTGGCCTGCCGTCTTCTGGCCTACCCGTGGGAGAACTCTCCTTGTCATTGTTGGGGCCGGGAGACTGCTGCTCCGGTTCCTGTGGGATTTCTTCCTGCTTTGGCCTATCTGACGGAACAGTAAGTGGATGAGGGCCAACATCGTCTGCCGGGCGAAGTCCAACATCTCCGGGGGTCAAACCATCCTTGCTAAGAGCAATCTTTTCCAAGTCTTGTCTATGCTGTGGATTGTGATATGGGCTTGCCTTTGGTGGTTGCAGTTCCATTTGCCTGTTCTTGGCCTCTCTCTTAATTCTAATCTTCTCGATTTCTGGAATTTCTCCAAACCTTTCGACAATGGTTTCAGCGCTGATGACATCCCTATCAAGAAGCTGTATGAGCAGATTCTTTTCTGCCGCCTCATCGGACAACGCCATCTGGTCAAAACGAATTTTGGCAGGAAGCCTAAATCCCATGGCCTTTTGAACTATTTCGATTTCCTTTTTCCAGAACGAAAGCAAAATACCTCTGCCATACTCAAGTCTCTCTATTAGAGTTTTCAGAGAAACAAAGTTATTGGTAAAGCTTCCGCCCGAACTTCCAGATGAGCCGGTAAGTGTAGGTGGAATACCAAGACCAGCGTAGATACTGGATAAAACTGGTCCATACTTTTCTGAACCCAAGAATCTAAATACCTGACTGTTTGATTCTTGGAAGTTTAGCTCTGGACCCCAAACCAAGTCCATTGTTCCGCCGCCAACATTACTAGCTAAAATATTGCGAAGTTTATTAATGGCTGCCTTGGTGGGGAGAATCTTGTTTTCAATATCGCCAAGCTTCCAAAGCCTGATGTTAGAAATTGCACCATCAAGAGCAGACATGTCAGCGAGCTTCATCTTCTCAAGCATGACTATGTCATCTAGAATAGCATAAATCATAGGATTAGCCCACATCATCCAATCGTCCTTCTTGTAGAAGAAGGCGCGGACCTTGTCTTGGTCTAGAGGGATAAGTCGCTCCCCCTTATTCACCTTCGTGAGAAGGTCGGATGGAAGATTGGCAACTAAGTCTTTGTCTGGGTTGTTATCAAAAGCACGCTTGATAAGATTTGAAGTTCCCTTGGAAATCTTAAGAGCATATTTAGGTTTTCCAGCGAATACGGCTAGTTCATCCCCAACTACTTCAATAGAAAGCGGGTTTAGAAAATCGTATATCCAAGGAATATCCCTTTTAGCAACCCTATCTGTCATGATATCAACATCACCTGCGGCTGCTCTCTTAAAAGTCTCTTCCAGCTTTTTGTTTATCTTTGCGGTTCTTCGTTTTACTACAACGTTTCCACAACGATATAGCATATTGAGAAATCTCTCAGACCTTTCTTGACCACCAACCTTGTCAAACCAGCGCTTATAGAACCTCTCTATACGCGCATTTGGGTGAACGATGGTGATTCCCTGAGAAGCAAAATCGCCCATCAGGTCGATGATGTTTTTGATAATTCCCACCGTATTGTAAGCAGACATACACATACTCATGATGTCTTTTTGCTTCTTTGGCAGGGCTTCGTGTCGTCTGAATCTATAATAGTCATCTTTAACAAAATCACTTCTTACAGACCTATTCGTTTCAATATCTAGAAACGAACGATGGGAAGACGTAGCCCTCATCACCCCGTCGTAGGACTCTACGGTATCAGACATACCGTCAAAAGCCTTTGCCCTTTCTGCGTCGTCTCTCCAAGTAATATATGCTGGGTCTGGTTTCTTATCTGGAACAGGACTATCGGCCATTTGAATTGATGCTCCGGGTAATTGAATTAACAATCGGATTATAATTTATTATACACCAATTAGTCATAAATCCCTTTCATTCCTTCTGAAAACCAGCTTGGAGCTATATAGTCTGGACCCTTTACGTCTTTATTCTTTCCGCCAACAAATCCGCCAAAGGATTCATAATCCGGCGAATGCGGAGTTCTTTGTATAGTACGAGCCGCAATGTTGGCCATTATCAACGCACTGTATCGGTCCTTCCTTAGCTTGCTCTTTTTTCCAGCGGCAACGATTACTTGTGGTGTATCCCACTTATCCCTACCGGCAGGAGTCTGCGTCATCTCAATAATTGAAAGTTCATTCTTAAGCTCTTCAATTTCCATAACACAGTCTTCCAACGTATCAAACACCCTCTTCTTGAATTTGTCATCTGCAAGAGACAGTCCAATGGTTACAGAATCAAAGGCAGGAAATAACAATACCCTATCCTCCAAGTCCTTCCTCAATCCATGATTCGCTTCAGAAAGCCAGTCAGATTTTGCAAATTGACACATCTCCAATATGTGCAACCCCGGATTTCCATCAGTATCTTTTTCCTTTTTGTCGTCTATTGCCTCCCAAATGGGAAGCTCCCCCTCCTGAATCTTGTCGTTGTCATGAAGAGCCTCCATCACCGCTATTCCGCCTCCCTGAGCATCCATAGCGATTCTTTCACACGGAAACGTTTTCATCAAGTCTCGTATCTTTCTAGCGCAATACGAGTAAAAATCCGTCTCCTTAACAAGTCCCGCCTTGACTTTTTCTTTGTGTTCACTCCTAGTGGTAGTCCAGCAATGAACGACCCGTCTATGGTCTTCGTGCATCTCTATAACAACAATACTAAAGTTATCAACTTCAGATGCCGGGTCTATTCCGTAGATGTATCTTAGATTGGGGTTTCCTCTTAGAAAAGGTTCAAAAAACGCTTCTCCACTTGGAAAATTAATCGGCTCCTTTTTACTCACAACGCAAGATTCAATTAATGAGCGCTTAAAGAAACCCTTGCTGTCAGTACTAAAGCAAGCCCCATATTCCATCTGATATATACCAGAATGTACTGTCGCCTTTGAGCGCGCCACCTGAGCAGAATCCATGAACCCCTCTGGAAGAAGTTCTACAGGAACCCTTATTATACTGTAATCACGCCAATCGAAGTCTTTTGGAATATCGTCATCACCAAATATTTCCCCAAGCTTTCTACGGTTCCCCCCACTTGATATTATTGATTTCCATCTTTTCCAATACTCTGCATAGTGATTAAAATCATAATAAGCAGTCCCCGAAAGAATAATCTGGTTCGATTCCGGGTCTCGGTTGTAAAGCTCTTCATCTGTCATTTCACCAAGCTCTATAGCCTTTTTCTTTGACGCGGTTAGTTTTACGTTCTCTATCGGAGAAGAGCTAACGGCAGCAAAACCAGCAACAACGTTTTCAAAGATTTCTCTAGGTATAGATGCAAATTCATCAGAAATAATATCGTTTGCACGTTGACCACGAATCTTAGAGCCATCACCAAGAGGGAGGCATGTGATAGTGCTGTCACCTATATGCATAACACATCTGTCAACATCTCGTCTGGGGCCGCTGTTTGATGGAACCATATCTCTTAAGATAGGAGCATTGCTCCATATAGTATCCATATATTCAAACAAGACCTTTGACTGCCTAAACGCTGCGCCCACGATAACGATTTTTCGACGCGGCATAAAAAATGCTCGCATCATGGCGTATAGCGATAAAACAAATGATTTTCCTAGACCACGAGAGCCAACCAACATCGGAAACCGACGCCCCCATAACTCTTTAAGAATTAGGGCTTGCATCGGAAGTACCTCTATGTTGAACACTTCCTTGGCGGCAAAGCTAAAATATTCTGGCTGCATAAACAGCCAAGCTAAACGTAACTCAAACTCATCCGGGTCTCCCGACCTGATGTAGTTTAATGGCTTGAACAAGCTGTCTTCATCGACATCTACATCCAGCCAAGCGTCTTTTATAACTCTGTCATTCATCTGCTTCTCTGCCTATCGTCTCAGTAATCTCTTTGAATATCTCTATCGCCTTATTTTCTGCGGATTCCCTTTCTCCACAAAAGACCACCTCTATGTCGTAGTCTTCCTGATATCTAGAGAGAAGCTTTGCCATGAACTTACCATTCATACGTAAATACTTCCATCTGTAAGGTGGTATGCTTGAATTCTTTGGGAACTGCATGAGGTTCTCTAGACTGAACTCGCACAGGATATATGCCCAACGAAATTCAGCCATGCGTTCTAGCTCTGCTTCAAATCGTTTTCTGTGCTTCCCAAGATTCATGGAAAGCTCCCCTGTATTGGCCTTTCTTTCGATGCATAGAATCTCTTCAAGCCCTTCCAGTGTGTAGTCCCCGGTCTTAAGACCCCGCGACTCTATCGCGCAGCTACTATAAAAATCGAAATCCCACCCTTCCTTTTCTCTGGTATCTCGTATAATAGAAAATTTATCTACCATTATGAATTATTTCGTAGAAAAGTCTTTCATAGTGCTCCTCTTTTCCTGTAACTTCCTTGTGACACTCCCAGCATAAACATATACCATTACTAACTTCATATCGTAATGATGAAGCGCTAGACCACTTGCGTATATGATGAACCTGTATCCTCTTTCTTTTTTTACATCCGGGCATCTGGCACTTGCCTTTATCCCTAGCGTAAACTTTCCTTCTCCAATTAGCATATACTTCCGTATCGGCTTCCGGCCTAAATCTATTAGGCATTATTTCTTAATCCTCACGCTCTTGACAGAAACTGTTTTTGCTACCTTCTTTGCCAACTGCTTAATTCTAGTTGTATTTCTCTCGTGGAGTATCTCATTACATACTTTTCTAGTCCCCTTGGCGCAAGCGTCGTCGGGGCTTTTTGCTTCTACGTAAACTGTCGTGGTTTTGTAATTATGAGATTTAATACCCAACTGGGTCATCTCATCCATTACTTTTACCATGTTTATGACTACCCGGTATAGCATTGGGAGAACCGTTCTTTTTTTCTAGATACTGCTGCCACACAGTTTTCTCTCCCGGTTTTCTCTTTGGAAGTTCCAATCCCTCTCTTATAAGACTGTCACATTCTGGACATGCCGGTTGAGGAGTTTTGTGTGGCTTGGCATAATGGAAAACACGAATCATAGTATCCATAAGGACGTATGCCTTTGCTTCCTCCCTTGCCTTCATCCCGTAGATTTCATCCATTTCTTCTTTGATATATTCGATATCTTTTTTCATACTAGCCGTTAAATAATTTTGTTGTTCGGCTATGTATACTATACCTAGAACATTAGCACAAACGAGCGCTATAACACAGATATCCACCATCTTGCTTCTCATGTCTTCTCCTTATATCTTTAGTAAGTTTTCCTTCTTGTCGTAAATATATCTAGCGGTTGCAACATCCTCTATTGCCAACCCCGTAGCATCAAACAAAGTCTGATTTCCTTCTGTAGGAAGTTTTCCAGAAACTATATCAGCCAGCTGGAACCAGTCCTGTTTCTTTTCATAGTAGGGAGTATACTGAATTTCACCAGAATGAGAACATTGTTCCCAGTTGTCATAAACAACAAGGTCCACATTTTCCAAAACGCAAGGAGAAAGCTCGCGCTTTCCCTCGGCATCTGCACCGACAGCGTTTATATGTACCTTATCTTTAAGCCACTCGTGCTTTAGAAATCCAGTTCTTGAAGGCGTCAGAGTAGTAATTACGTCTGCATCTTTAATACAGTCAACCAAATCTGTATAGGGAACAACATCTACGCCATCCATAATAAGTGAAACTGCTACCTGCTTACATCTGTCCTCATCCAAGTCGAAAAGCCTTACTTGTTCTATGTCAAGCACGTGACATACGGCTTCCACTTGAGAGCGTGTCTGATTACCGCATCCAACGAATGCTGCAATTTTTGAGTCCTGTCTTGCCATATATTTTGTAGCAACTCCAGTAACCGCCGCTGTTCGTATTGCAGTAATAGATTCACCATCCATAATTGCCAGAAGCTCTCCGGTATCAACCTGATTGATTAAAACCTTGGCAAATATATTACACTTCCTTTTCTTCTTTGTACCATCTAAGTGAACGCCGCACCATTTAATTCCCGCAGTATTCTCTACAATGGCTGGCATAGACCTAAAGTCTCCATCCGGTATTTCCATGTATACCTTTGGAGGCATTTTGGTTTTTTGTATATTGGCAAATAGTTTTTCAATTACCCCAATACACTCTGTAACGCTAATCAAATCAATAACATCTTGGTTGGATAGAAAATATGTGTTCATTCTAGTCTCGCTATATCGTAATTAACCATGGTTTTTACCAAGTCCTCAAACGATATTTTATGATTCCATCCCAGTTTTTCCCGAGCTTTACTTGGTTCTCCTCTAAGATATGGAACTTCTGAAGGTCTCATGAAACGTGGGTCTTGAACAACAAATGGTGTAAAGTCATCAATACCAATTTCTTTAAATGCAGCAATAAGGAAATCTCTTACTGTATAGGTTTCTCCAGTAGCAACAACATAATCATCCGGCTCGTCTTGTTGCAACATGAGCCACATAGCCTCTACATAATCCCTTGCGTGTCCCCAATCCCGCTTGGCGTCAAGATTGCCCAAACCAAGAATTGGAGCATCCTTGTTAGAACCGCCATTTTTGAAATGATGGTCTAGTTCTGCGATATACTTCGTAATCTTCTTTGTAACGAATCTTGCTCCGCGTCGTTCGCTTTCGTGATTAAACAGGATTCCACAGCATCCAAATATGCCATACGCCTTTCTATACAAACCAGTAAGATGATGCGCTCCAAGCTTTGCCACGGCATATGGAGACTGTGGATTGAATCTGGTTTCCTCGTTCTGATAGGGGTTTGAATACGTGCGATAAAACCCTTCCGAATCGTACCCCCCATCATCAAGGGAGTCTCCAAACATCTCGCTTGAGCTTGCCTGATAAAACTTTGTATTCGGACTATGCTCTCTCAGTACTTCAAGAATGTTTAAACATCCCTTGCACGTAACTTCGATTGACAATAGTGGTTGATTAAATGAAGTGCCAACATGGCTCATTGCTGCCAAATTGTACACCTCATCCGGCGAGGCCTCTTCGACAATTCGAAGAACACTACTATAGTCAGTAATATCGCCCTCTACTATCTCAAAATCCTCGTGGTCTAGCAGATGTCTAATTCTGCTGGTATTACCTGTACTTACTCTTCTAGTTACTCCAACTACCTTATAGTTCTTCTCCAATAGTAGCTCCAGTAAGTAGCTTCCGTCTTGTCCGGTTACGCCAAAAAGAACCGCCTTCTTCATCCTCTACTCTCCTTTGCTTGGTAATTTACTTGGCGGTAGTGGTTGAAATGATATTCCACCATTTCTGCTCAAGCTTCCGCCTCCTTCTCCATCGCCGCCTTCTCCATCACCGTCTCCTTCTCCACCTTCACCCTGACCGTCTCCTTGACCGTCTCCATCCTCTCCCTGTCCCTGTAATCCCTCGTTGGTCCCCATAACAGCCTGACCACCCATAATCATTCCTAGAGCCTTCTGGCCGTCTTCGTGGAGTTTCTTTGAATATTCTAGACGATAAGCCCTAGGCTTGTACATGTTTTCATTAGCAAAAGAGATAAAAAAGGAGCCATCATCCTTTTCCTTTGGGTTCATATCAGTGACCCAAACGTACACGTCTCCCTTGTCTCCGGTTTTTTTATTCGGTTCTTTTATAACAACCCAGTGAACCCTGAACTCTTTTGGAGGCTGTTGATTAGAAGGCCAGCCGAAAAGATTCTCTAAGGAGAAGTTAACAGATAAGCATAGATACAAAGTTAAAAGTATGGTAGCCGCTTTCAGTCCCCATAGACCCTTAGACCCAATAACAAACCAGAGTATCAAACTAGTTAAAAGAATAAAAGCTAAAGTAATCGACATTAGAGCGTTCCCGTACTTTCAGGAAGAAGGGTCTTTGGTAATTCGTTCACGTCTATCACCTCTCCAGCCCTATCGAGCGTAAACCTAAACGCGGTCTTTTCGTCTCCGGTTATTGTTAGCGTTCTTTCTTTGAGAGTTATCATTCTGTATGGATTAAGCTTTTCTAGCTGGATTGTTACGGGCGTGCTTTCGGAGGCTGCTCTTTCCATGTACATGTGAACGTTAACTACATATTCTCCGGGCACTATTCCTCGCAGGGTTACAATCTCCTTATTTTCATTAGACTCGACTGAACCAAACGGGGTTTGAATAATGTCATTTCGTTGGCCTAGGTCATCTCGGTCTAAATGCATCAATCCATCTTCTCTTCTCATGAAGGCGACAAGATGGCCTACAGGGTCTTCGACATATACGTCAACGTCATTGTCCATCCCCTCTGGCCAAGTAATCGTTATTAGAAATTCTGCTTTCGACTCGACGTTGTTCTGCTCCTGAGAAGGACTAATCAGAACGAAAGCCAATACGAACAGAGCCGCAAAACACAGAAGCGTATTGAACAACAGGTCCAGAAAAGCCAAGTTGGTATGATAATTACGCTTCATCTCTGACCCTGTCTAGCGCCTGACTCAAGTTGAAGTATTGAATCTTTAATAGCGAGCTACAGATTAGGCCCACAAGAGTGCTATACAGGGCCGTAGACATTCCCAGCCCCAGCTTTTTGATAAGGTCTTGTATTGTCTGTATGTCCCCGATGTCGACGCTGGTAAAGCCCGAGAGCATCATGATAAAACCAGTCACCGTGCCAATCATTCCGATGGTTAAACACAGGTCGCTGGTGAACCAGCCAACCTCGATAAGATGTTCTATTTTTTCTACAAGATGGTTTTCGGTCCTTCCATCATCAAGAAACTTACTCAGTCGAAAAGTCTTGTATCCGCACCATGTGGACATGCTCACAAACAGCGCTACTAGTACGAAACTGAGCTTTGTTACATCCTTGTCCCATAGAACGTGGAAAAACTTCGACATGGTTAATGCTACGAACGTCATGGACATTAATACCGCAAAGAGCCACCATTTAAGGAAAAGGGTATGCTGGTAGTGCTTAGTCATCTGAAAATGTCTCCGGTGTAAGCAATGGCTGGTCTATTACTCCATCATCATATTTATGGTATCCTGCGAGGCGCGTGTACTCTTTCTCTACGGCGAGCCTCATCTTCTCCATGTTTATTGAGAGTTCTTCTCTGAAGGCGGGGTTTTGCATAACACTCTTTATCCAACCTGTGAATGTTTGCTTTGAGTCCTCTAATCGTTTAATACGCTGCTCTCTAGTTGCCTTTAGGTCTTTAAGCATGCCGCTCTTCTTGCCCTGTAAATCCTTATAGTCTTTACTGAGGGCTTCTATGGCGGCGCGGTATAATGCTACCTGCCTTTCTAGGTTTATCAGGTACTCGCGGTCTTGGTCACCAATAAACTTCTCTTTTTCCGTAGATATGAGGGTCTCTGTTTCATCAATGCTATTCATAGTATTTTGCTGCTCTCTAAGAGCGCGATTCATTAGAATTTCGAGCTTGATGGCATCGACGATTTGGAGTTCCTCTGTTGGAAGAACGTCATCGCGGAACTGGCCGACGATGCGCTTCCAGTGGTAGACGAACATCTTCTGCTCGTCTGTTTTGAACTGCGACTTGATTTCTTCCCAGAACGGGCGAGTCTTTAAGTCGTAGGTGGCTTCTTCTTCTTTTTCTCTGCCCATATCGAGTTTTTTATCTATGTGCTTGGCAATGCTGGTGGGGTCTCTATCCAAGTGGGCGGCTATATCGTTAACGGTTTTGTTGATATGGTGCTGTTTAATATAAAGCTGCTCAGACTTGGAGAGTCTACCCTTCTTCATCGCTGGACTCCTTGAGAATCTTCTGAATCTCATTGTAAATCTGCTGGCGGCGGGGCTTGGGGACGTACACGCCGTGTAGAATCTTGAGATAATCTTCCCTGAAAGAAACATCTAGGAATTTATCTATAAGATTTACGATTTCTTTTTGTTCTACTATCTCTATGAAATCATTTTCAACGCGCATGTTGCTCTCCAACTCGTCTTTTACGCTAGATAAGTCAATGGGGTCCATGATATTTTTTTTGGCTTCATGTTTTTCATTATCGAGCCTGTAAAAATGGTCTCGTTTAAAGTTCTTCAGCCGGTTGTTTACGTGAACTGCTAGGAAGTTTTCCAGCGGGCGGTTGCTATCGTAGCGGTCAAGCGCATCCATCGCTATTATGAATGCTTCCTGTTTCATATCTTCGGCTTCGTAGTAACCAAAACGAAACTTCGCGGCTTGACGTTCAACAACCTTGTTGATTATCTGAAGAACTTCTTTCTCCGTCATTCCGTTCGGAATCTTCATCATCATCATCCAGTATGGCCTTTGCTTTTTCTGGGGAAGGGTCTGGCTGATTAAGTTCAGCCTCTACCTGCTTCTGCAAGCTCTCCGATGCTTTTGTTTCAAGTTTGCTATCGACTTTGCTAGATTTAACCAAGGTTCTTGCCTTTTTAAAGAAATGTGACTATATTATACTATACCCGCAAACGGAGAAAAGCATGCGATTAACGGTGGCTGAAAAGAAGTTTATTCGAGCGACATGGGAACTGTATAATGATACGTATATTGCCGTGGCCTTGAACAAGGTGCGGCAGGAGCGAGGAGAGAGGAATCTATCAGAGCGAACTATCGCATCTTTTAGACTAAGAGAGGGGCTGCGGAGGAACATGCGGCGCGAAGGAGGCTAGTTTAGCTGATACTATCAAAAATATTTTTGTCAATTGCGTTTGAACCCCCCCGACTTTCTACCTATTTTACGCAAGTAATGCACATTGACAAAAAACTACCCTATAGTCTAGTCATAGTCTGTTTCCGAGTCGTAGTCCTAAGTCTAGTGTCACCAAGAGGTTATATCCTAGTACTACTGCCGCGACGTAACTCCTTTGATACCAACGACTTACGTCTATTTCGACAAAATTCTGGAATTCGTGGCCGTTGGGCTGTCATCTGCCGATACTAGTCAGTAGAATGGGGCAGTCAAGCAACAAGGTAGTAGAGGAACGACACATGGAGACGCTTTTCTTGGTGGCGCTGGTGGCAATCATTTACGAGGGACTCTTGTCATAGGCGCCGATTGACCGGGACACAACAGACACGCAAGGGGCACGCAATGCAGACCATTATCATCACCACCATGCTGGCCATGATTCTCGTTCCGATTATCACGCTGGGCGTAATGGACGCCATTAGGCATCCGTGGGGCAAGTGAAGAGACGCGCGACGTAACTCCTTATCTGACAAGGGGTTAGGGCGCGGCCGTACTGCGCGAACGTAACCCCTTTGATATCAACGACTTACGTCGATTCCAACAAAATTCCAGAATAGGTAGCCATCGGGCTATGCAAGCGTCGATACTAGTCGGTATACTGTAGCAGTCAAGCAGTCGTACTTACTAGGGAGACGAGACATGGACATCGTTACCATCGGGCTGGCAGCCGCTCTACTCTACCTCGCTCTCAGCCACTAGGGGGCTACGCGACGTAACTCCTTATCTGACAAGGGGTTAGGGCGCGGCAGTACTGCTGCGACGTAACCTCTTACATAGCAACGACTTACATCGATTGAACGTAACTCCTTATGTGGCAAGGGTTTACGTTCGTCATGTTATTCGGTGTAGTCTCATCCCAACTTGCCTGCTGAGCGTCTAAGATAGTCTACAGTCAGCGTCAGCCGGGGGCCGAGACAAGCTGTTATCTGATAAGGGGTTACGACTACGCACTACCGCGCGAACGTAACTCCTTTGATACCAACGACTTACGTCGATTCCGACAAAATTCCAGAATAGGTGGCTTGTGGGCTTGTGCCCTGTCGATAAGTCACTATAGTAGAGGACATACAACACGCAACACACACAAGGGTAGCACATGACACGCACACGCCAACTGACTCACACCGAAACAATCGTCGACACCAACAGCAAGGGACAGCAGTTGTGCCGTCCGAAGTACGGCTTCCGGTGGACAATCCAAGACAGCGTTGTCGCGATTGGACGCAAGCAAGAGGGTTGGACAACCTGCATCTACATCGACTGCGAACGTCGCGTCCGGGCAATGTGGGATGCCCACTACGCTGGCAAGTAGGATTGACGGCGGCGGCGACCTAACTCCTTATCTGACAAGGGGTTACGTCGCGGCCGTACTGCGCGAACGTAACCCCTTACGTACCAACGACTTACGTCGATTCCGACAAAATTCCAGAATGGGTGGCCCTTGGGCTTGTGCCCTGTCGATAGTCTTAGTATAGTCAGGGTCATACACAACACTACTGGAAGGGTAAGCATGGACGACACGGGAGTCAAGGTAGTAGGGCCAAGCAGGGACACCGACTGGCATCATCAGGTGTGGCAGTTCGGTTGGGATGGCTGGGAGTTGGTTGGGTCGTTCCTGCCAATGGGTTCGGCGGTGGCCTATGCTGAGAAGCTGGTCGATGAGGGGGCACACTGATGGACGTACTCACTTGCGTAACGGCGGCGGCGTTGCTATGGGTCGCTCTCTCTCACTGAGAATCGACCTAACTCCTTATCTGACAAGGGGTTACGGCAGCGCAGTACTGCTGCGACGTAACCTCTTTGATACCAATGACTTACATCAATTGAACGTAACTCCTTACGTAGCAAGGGTTTACGTTCGTCCTATTATCCGGCGTAGTCTCATCCTAACTTACCTGCTGGCCGTCTAAGATAGTCTACAGTCAGCGTCAGCCGGGGGCCGAGACAAGCTGTTATCTGATAAGGGGTTACGACTACGCACTACCGCGCGAACGTAACTCCTTTGATACCAACGACTTACGTCGATTCCGACAAAATTCCAGAATAGGTGGCTTGTGGGCTTGTGCCCTGTCGATAAGTCACTATAGTAGAGGACATACAACACGCAACACACACAAGGGTAGCACATGACACGCACACGCCAACTGACTCACACCGAAACAATCGTCGACACCAACAGCAAGGGACAGCAGTTGTGCCGTCCGAAGTACGGCTTCCGGTGGACAATCCAAGACAGCGTTGTCGCGATTGGACGCAAGCAAGAGGGTTGGACAACCTGCATCTACATCGACTGCGAACGTCGCGTCCGGGCAATGTGGGATGCCCACTACGCTGGCAAGTAGGATTGACGGCGGCGGCGACCTAACTCCTTATCTGACAAGGGGTTACGTCGCGGCCGTACTGCGCGAACGTAACCCCTTACGTACCAACGACTTACGTCGATTCCGACAAAATTCCAGAATGGGTGGCCCTTGGGCTTGTGCCCTGTCGATAGTCTTAGTATAGTCAGGGTCATACACAACACTACTGGAAGGGTAAGCATGGACGACACGGGAGTCAAGGTAGTAGGGCCAAGCAGGGACACCGACTGGCATCATCAGGTGTGGCAGTTCGGTTGGGATGGCTGGGAGTTGGTTGGGTCGTTCCTGCCAATGGGTTCGGCGGTGGCCTATGCTGAGAAGCTGGTCGATGAGGGGGCACACTGATGGACGTACTCACTTGCGTAACGGCGGCGGCGTTGCTATGGGTCGCTCTCTCTCACTGAGAATCGACCTAACTCCTTATCTGACAAGGGGTTACGGCAGCGCAGTACTGCTGCGACGTAACCTCTTTGATACCAATGACTTACATCAATTGAACGTAACTCCTTACGTAGCAAGGGTTTACGTTCGTCCTGTTATCCGGCGTAGTCTCATCCCAACTTACCTGCTGGCCGTCTAAGATAGTCTACAGTCAGCGTCAGCCGGGGGCCGAGACAAACTGTTATCTGACAAGGGGTTAGGGCGGCGCAGTACGGCCGCGACGTAACGTCTTACGTAGCAACGACTTACAACTACTTTGGAAAAGTTTCTGGAATTACTAACGACTGGGGTTGTGCTTTGCCGATATAGCACTATAATGGGGGAGTACAACACAAGGACAAGGGGCTACTACAATGTGGGCTATCTACCTGATGATGGGCGTGCTGGGCTTCTGCTGGCTGACGCTTCTGCTGGACATCTTCGTACCCGGTTGGGACCGTGACTAACGAAACGCGCTAACTCCTTACGTGACAAGGGGTTACGTCGCGGCCGTACTGCGCGAACGTAACCCCTTTGATACCAACGACTTATGACTAATTAGATAAAATGCCAGAATGGGTAGCATATAGGTGGGGGTTGTGGTTGACTTGTGTCGATAAGGTATATAGAATGGGGGCATACAACACATGGCAAAGGGCAACACTATGACCAACAACAATCACCGCAGCCCGCACAACTGTGCCTGTGCCAAACTGTCCTGTGCATCATTCGTGGCGGGCAACCAATGCTTCCGCTGCCAACAGGTTGACAACCGGAAGGCCGGTATCCGGTTCAATGCTGAGATGGATGAGTGGAAGGCGTGGTTCGCTTGCAACCGCAAGCGGGTGAAAGTTCACGAGGCTGGTCCGAACTACCGCCCGTCCGCTTCGACGGATGCGGTTGTCTGGCCGGGCGGTGGTTCGGTTGACTATGACCCCGGCGGATGGTATACTCACGAGCACGAACGGACTAGCTAATCAAGCCAGCTAGAGAGACAGCACAATGACAATCGCACGCTTCACCAACTACATCCGATACAGCACCACTTGCCCCGATGGTATCACCACTGCACGATGGCAGGGTATGCTGACATGGGCACGCACTAACGGATACCTCTAATCGACGTAACTCCTTACGTGACAAGGGGTTAGGGCGCGGCAGTACCGCGCGAACGTAACTCCTTTGATACCAACGACTTACATCGATTCCTATAAAATTCCAGATACTTATGGCGACTGGGCTTGTGGAATGTCGATAAGGTATATATAATGGGGTTATGAGAAACAAGGAGAGCAACATGAAAGTATCAGAAATCGAATTGACCGGCGGTGAAATCAGGGTAGCAACGAGGACTGACGCCTATCGGGTTTTTGTCGGCAATCGTCACAATGACCAAGCATGGCATCGTGATAACTACATTGCCGAATACGGCGACGTAGAAGTGGAATACGATTCCGAGTACAACGTGTGGCGTGTTCCGGCTTTCGCTGAAGAACGGGCCGCTTACTCCGCATCAAAGGCAATAGATTGTGCCAATTGGGGTTGCGAGTAGGACGGATACCTCTAATCGACGTAACTCCTTATCTGACAAGGGGTTAGGGCGCGGCGCGACTGCGCGAACGTAACCCCTTACGTACCAACGACTTACGTCAATTCCTATAAAATTCTAGATGCTTGTGGAGATAGGGCTTGACGTGTGCCGATAATTTACTATAGTGGGGGGTATACAACACCTAACACGGAAGGGCGACACATGCGATTCGACGACACGCGCGACAACACCACTGCAATCGAGGCCACCATCATCGAGGCCGATGCCCGCGAGGATGACGACGGCGACGACATCGAGGAAGATGACGGCCAACCGTCCGAATACGTCGAGTGGCAGGATTTCATGGGTGGCGACGATTGGGACCACGGGCAATTCGACGACTGCGGATGGTAGGCCCTTCCCGGCGTGCGGGCGAACGCTCCCCAAGTTCCGGGGTCGGCCCGCCGCCGGTTTCTTTCTTTCGACCTAACTCTTTACGTAGCAAGGGGTTAGGGCGGCGCCGTACTGCCGCGACGTAACCCCTTACGTACCAATGACTTACATCAATCTCAGAAAACCTCAAGATTAGGGTTGACTATTACCGATACCACTAGTACAATCAGGCATCGCATCACAAACACGGAAGGGCAATTAGATGCACGAAATGTGGTTGACTGACTTGGTGGTTTCAATGTTCGTCGGGCTGGTCATTAGCGGCTGGGTGTACGACAAGCTCTACGAGAATTAACGTAAACCCTTACGTAGCAAGACGTTACGTCGCGGCAGTACCGCGCGAACGTAACCCCTTACGTAGCAACGACTTACGTCGACTATAAGATGGGGGTGGCATGGGTGTATCACGTAGTCTAGCCCGCTAGGCGTCTAAGATAGTCTACAGTCAGCGTCAGCCGTGGGCCGGGTAAATGTGGAAATAACTTGAAGATGTGGGTTGACATGTGTCGATATATCACTATAATAGGGGCATACAACACGGGACACAAGTAGAAGGGGCAGACAATGTTGAGCAGAAAAGTGTACGAGGCACAGGCAGCAATCATCAAGAAGCACGTCGCTACGGCGGGACGGGACTTCTGCTACGAGTTGGCAATTGACCTTGCCGACTACTTCGCAAGCGACAACCCGCGATTCGACCGGGGGCGGTTCTTCAAGGCGTGCGGAATTGACGGTTACCACCTGCGACCGTTGCCGGTGGAGTACGTTGACGCGGATTGGAATTCTGAAATGGGGCGTGGCCCGGAACCGATTGGGGCAGACCTCGAACAGCCGTGACATTTCCTTTTGTGCGGCGGCGGGTGTAAGCACCCCGACCACTGGGGACGACCCGCCGCCTTACCTAACTCCTTACGTGACAAGGGGTTAGGGCGGCGCAGTCCGGCGCGAACGTAACTCCTTTAATACCAACGACTTATGACTATTCTGAGAAAATGTCAAGATAGTAGTTGACTTATGACGATATAGGGGGTATAACAGTAATATACAACAACGGAAGGGCAAGAGCATGGATGATACGGGCGTCAAGGTAGTAGGGCCGAGTAAGGACACCGACTGGGAACACCAAGTGTGGCAGTTCGGTAGCGAGGGGTGGGAGTTGGTCGGCTCCTATATGCCGATGGGTTCGGCAATTGCTCAAGCTGAGAAGTTGATTGACGAGGGGGCACACTAGTGGATGCATTGGTTTGCATTACGGCGGCGACGTTGCTTTACATTGCCATATCTCACTGACAGGGGAATCGCACAATGACTTTCATCTACATCGTCCTCGGGCTTGTCTGGTCGCTGCTGCTGCTGGACATCTTCCTTCCCGGCTGGGACGGCAAGTAACCGACGTAACTCCTTAACTGACAAGGGGTTAGGGCGGCGCGGTACGGCGCGAACGTAACCCCTTACGTAGCAACGACTTACAACTACTTTGGGGAAAATTCTGGAATTACTGGCGATTGGGGTATACTTTGGACGATAAGGTATGTATAATGGGAGACATACAACACACAACACACACAAGGGCAAAACACAATGACCATCACTATCACACCCAAGGCTGACCGCAACCGAGAACTGAACCACGCCGAGATTATCGTCGAAACCAACAGCAAGGGGCAATGCCTGTGCCGACCGAAGTACGGTTGCAACTGGACAATCGTGACACCAACACGCAACCAACCCGGCATGAACTGCGTTCACTGGATTGGTGAGGAGTTGTCAATCAAGGCACAGTGGAACGCAAACTACGCCGACAAGTAGGGTTGACGGCGGTTGGTGTATCAGGTAGAATACACACTCACAACACACACAAGGGCACAACACAATGACAACCACCACCATCATCATCGCCGCCATGCTCACCGCCATCATCCTGCCGATTATCATCCTCGGCATTCAAGATGCCCGGCGACACTCGTGGCGACCAAAGAACAGACACAAGCGGTTCGGCGTTGACAGTGATTACATGAAAGCGGTGAAGGGCGGAAGCAAGACACTGGCAGAGTATCACCGCAAGAGACTTGCGGAAGGGCAAGAGCGTTTGAAGTGGCGGGTGACGGTTGTTGACAACGACTAACGTATCTGTTAGAATACGCACTCACAATAACAGGAAGGGCACAGATGGAATACCGATTCGAGAACACTGAGAGCTACCGGCTGGTCGTGAGACTTCGCAAGGCACTGAGCGAGGTGATGGAAGTTCCCAACGAGTGGCTGCCGGAATCGTATCACACGGCGAAGGGCAGCCGAACGCTCGCAAGCGTGGAGCGTGAATTCGACAAGCGGCAAACGGAGAAAGCCGCAAGCGACCACGAACAGCGGAAGGCAAGCAAGGCAGAATTGATTGAAGCGTATCGCTCACGGGTGGAGCGGGGCGAGGAGTTGTTCGCAGCATGAGAAACGAATTCCAGAAGCGTCTACGGGTTGCCAGAATGTTTGACTGGGCGTTTATTGCTCTATGGATTGTGTGGATATGCTTGGCGGCGGCGGGGTCTATTGCGGTTCTTATTGGTTGGGTTATGGGGACGGTTTTTGGGTAAACGACGTAAGTGCTTATCTGACAAGGGGTTAGGGCGGCGCGGTACGGCGCGAGCGTAACCCCTTATATAGCAACGACTTACGACAATTCCTATAAAATTATGGAATAGGTGGCGACTGGGCTTGTGGAATGTCGATAGTCTACTATAATGGGGGACATACAAAACAACGCCGCTCCCTATCGGTGAAGTGAAAGCCTAACCGCCATCGACTGGGTATAAACGCGGCACAACACTGGGAGTAGGGCCGGGAAACTGGCAGCCGCTCCACCTTACAAGCTCTTTTACAATTGAAACAAGTGAAGCCCTTGTAGCTCGGTGGCATGAGCATGGCGGGTTTTCCCTGATAGCGACTGTACAATCGCTGGGGGAATTCTGACAGCCTTAGTATCGTGGCGGGCCTGTGTTTGTACGAATACAGGTGGGTGTGTACACACCTCATTCACCCCGTAAACGTTCTAGTAGCGTTTGGTTCGAATCCCACCTTGGGCAGCACTTTTATGTAGCCGGTGTATACCGGTGAACAACGAGGCGTCAGAGCGGCTCAGCCGTAAATCTAGCCACGCCTACAAACCCGAGAAGGGTGGAGATAAATAGGGCTAGTACCTTACATGGAACGGGATTTAAACTTAGGGATATCCGACAGTCCCAACCCCTTGCGAGGATTAACCCGGCAGCGAGCAGACGTGCTTGTACGGGGGGAGACTGGTTGGTCTCGAATCGCAAGTGACTGTTCCGGGGTGACCAACCCCCGGCGTTTCATTTCTCTTTACCTAAGTTGTTTCATATCAACGACTTAGGGCCGCGCCCTAGGGCCGCGACGTAACCTATTGTCAGATAACGACTTAGAGAAATGCTAAAGAATTTGTTGACATCTGTCGATACTAGTATATAATGGGGGAGTTCTTTGATTGAACAGTCGGGGAACACGGGGCGGCGGCGAGTGTTGGCGCACATTGACCCGCCGCCCCTCTTTTGTATCAGGTAGTCTAGCCCGCTGGAAGTCTAGGATAGTCTGTAGTCAGCAAAAGTCAGCGGTCAAGCGATTTTCCTCAAGTATAGGTTTGACTTTGGACGATAATAGTATATAATGGGGAACATACAAGACAGGGCCAAGGGCAACACGATGCAGAAGAAACCAAAGAACGGCGACCTGTTTGACAGGGGCGCGCAACACAACTTCGAGTTGGTCCCATTGACAGCCCACCGGAACCACCAATACATCACTATCCACCTCGGGGATGAAAAACTGCTGGGGGATTTGCCGGTGGCGATTGACTACGCCAACCTGACCGGCGGTGGTGTTGGGTTCAATGCCAAAATTAACAAGCGAGTCAAAATCTGGAAAGTGATAGGGACATAAAAGGAGTGGTAAAATGCCACCTGAATGGTTGACACCGGGGACATTTCTGATAGGATTGATATTGCTGGCAGGGGTATGCTGGCTGGCTGATAAACTTGGGTGGTGGAAATAGAAGGGGCAGAAGAATGACCGACAGGGATATGCGTATCTGTGACAACAAGGGGTTCCAACTGGACTTGCCTAACGGCGTGACGGTTTCCGTCCAGTTTGGTCCGGGCAACTACTGCGACAGCGACGTGTCGAATGCCGCCTTCGACGCCCCGAAAAAGGCGATTGACGGCGACGACCATTGGGGTTCCAACACCGCCGAGTGTGCTGCCTACATTACTGGTAGTAACCTGTCGTGGGTTGCCGTGCCGGGATTCACCGGACCTATCGGTGAGGATGACAGCGACACGTTCTACGATGACGTTTGTGGACACCTCAATGTTTCGCAGGTGCTTGACTTCATCAATGTGGCCTCGCAACTGGACGCTACCAAAAACCCAAACAGCCTCGGCAACAAGATGATGAACCATCTGTCCAAGCAAGACCCGTTTTCTGACGAGTTTACCTCTAACTACAGGAACAACTAGATGAAGATTCTGCGTAAAGGCGACAAGTTCAAGAAGGTTGCCGATTCCACTCACGCCGACAATCAGGCTTTGAAGACTCTGCTGGGCGAGGGGTGGAACTACTGTGACCGCTCAACGTGGAAACGGGAATGTCGTGACAAGGGAAAGAAGGTGGAAACCGATGGCAAGGCGTAGAATCATTAAACGCAAAGGCGTGGACAAGTTCTCTGGAAGAAAGATAAAGCCAAAAAACGTCATTGCTGTGGGGTTTGAGATTGTCCACAAAATTACCGATAAGAGGTGGTTGACAATTTCAAACGTAAGACCACAAAACCTGCTCGACCTTATCTCCCAATATAACCGGGGACGGCATGGTTGGGGACAGGTGCGAGTTAAAGTAAAAGCGTACAAGGAAGGCTGTAAAGTAAAACGGAGCAAAACAGGTGAGGTACACGGCATTGTTAAATGATAGAGTAGCGTTGTGGAGTTGGCTTGTGTTTGCTTTCCTTTGTATTGTGTTGACCTAAGTTGTTCTATGACAAGGGGTTATGGCAACGCCCTAGCGCGCCGACGTAACTCCTTACTATATAACGACTTACGACTATTTTGCTAAAATCTACGAAATAGGTGCAGCGTGGGATTGACCTATGACGATATACCCTTATAATGGGGGATAACAAGGGCAAACGAAGGGGATAGACAATGGCTATCAGAACTCATCACGGCGAGTTGGTTTGGAATCAGGACGGGGTCGAGATTGTTTGGGTTCCCCGGTACAGTGTGTACGAAGTGTGGGCGCCAATTGCGGATGGCCCGGATGATTTCCTGATGGACATGATTGCCGACTGTGCGGATGAGGCGGATGCAATTTTCTACGCAGAACTGTTTATTGGTGAAGGGGCAATTGACTGATGAAATTGACTGACAATACCTTGCGAGCAACCTGTCGTATCTGTGGAGATACACACGTCCTGAAAGTGAACGACGACGACGTGTTTCGTTGGCAAACCGGGACACTGATTCAGGATGCTATGCCGTACCTGTCTACGGATGAGCGGGAAATTCTCATCAGCGGAACGTGCGGGAAATGTTTTGACAAGATGTTCGGGGAAGACCCCGTAGGCGATGCGGAGACGGATTACAACATCGAATTCGTGGAAGGGGAAAAAGAATAATGCAAAACCTACATAGAGCTATCGTGAGCATGCCAAGCGACAGGAACGCGAGACCTATTGACAACTTCGAGCATCTGACGATTTCATACGGGCGTCATTCGTGGGCGGTAAAAGTGCCGAAGGGCGAATTCGCACAGGCTCATCTTGAGGTGACCCGGAAGGCCGAACACGATGGGATGGAAGACGACTAACTCCTTATGCGACAAGGGGTTAGGGCGGCGCCCTACTGCGGCGACGTAACCTCTTGCCACACAACGACTTACGACAATCTGATGAAAACAGTAGAGGGCGGGGTTGACAATGACGATATATACTATAGAATGGGGGAGTTGAAACAAACCACTTTTGAAAGAGGGCGACATGGAAAAGCACGAGTTGAAGTTCGAGCAGGAGAAGGAAACCAAGAACACCGTCCGGTTTCAGGAAGTAGTCGAGGACGGTAGTCAGGCTGTGATTGGACCTCTGTATGTCCAGAAGCACGCCCTCGGCAGCACTCCCCCGAAAACCATCACGGTGAGCATCGGTTGAAAAATCCGAAAAAAAATCCAGTGAAACCTTGACCCCCGGCGATTCGGGAGTATAATGAGGACATGAGAGACAAGGAACAAGAAATTGTAACTCGTCTCTCAAAGAGAAGGGTGGACGGCTCTAAGTGGTCGTTCCCACAAAGAGTATCCTTCTCGCAAAAGACGGTTGTCCAGTTAAAGCCTTCTTCGCACAACCAGAGATAACTTCGGTTATCAATGAACGTGACAGGATTGGTAAGACAGTTTAGGATTTACGGGGTAAGGCTTACCCCGCGACCGTTTTTCACTTTCTTTGACAACACGAAACAAACACTGACAGGGTAGCTCCCTGTTGGTAGGACGGTGGCCGAACACCAAAGCTAGGCAGAGGTGGTAAGGCACACATCTAACAGAGTATGTCCAAATGGATGAGGCTGTTAGAAGTGGTACAAAGTAGGGAAGCCCTTCACAGGGTGGACATATCTGTCCCCGAAAAGTTGTGGGTAATACATAAGTCCCACCCGTCCATATACAAAGCAAGTGGGTTTGGAGTTGCCCTTTCCTCAACCTCTTGCCTCAAAACCTCACTAAGTAGTATGATGCTAACGCATGGAAGCACTTAGTGGGGTTTTTTCGTTGGACATAACTCCTTGTTTAGCAAGGGGTTATGACCGCGCGGTAGTGCGGCGACGTAACCTCTTGCCACACAACGACTTACGTAAAATGCCAAATGTAGCTAATGCTGCACTAGACATTTTGCCGATATAGAGTATAATGATAGGCATGACTTTGAAGGGGCGGCGAGCTTTGAGAGACGTTCTACCCCGCTCGCTCTCGGCTCGTCGCCCCTGTGTCTCACCTGTTCCAGTCGGCTGAAGGTCTGGGATGGTCTGTAGTCAGCGAAAACGTTAAAGTTAGGGGTTGACAAGGGCCGATAATACCTTATAATGGGGTAGATTGAAAAGGGAAATTGATATGCTGCCGACTGTTGAAGAAAAGACCATCATCGCCACGCTTGGAAGGGCACAGGCTCGTCATAAGATTGATGAGTACACCCACGCGATGATGACGAAGATGCACAAGGAAAACCGGCCCCTGCTGGAAGCGTTGTGTCTCATTCTTAACGAGTTCAAGTTGGACGAGCGTTCCACCTGTCATGCCATGACCATGATGAGCCTGATGTACGACTGCCTGAATACACAGGGTGAGACTAACGAATTGCACGAGATGTTCGGAGAAGAGGGCGAGACCGATGACGCTTAACGAATTGTGGCAAACTGCCGTGGAACACTTCCCGGCATGTCATATCACAGAAGATATTGAGGGGGAAATCGTGATTAGTACGGGCTTGATGTGGGAAGCCCCGCCGGGGTATGCCGGAGTCGGACCACAGAATGTTCCGCTTCACGCAAGGGGAAATGTTGAACTTAGGGAAATGAACGAAGGGGATTTACCAGATGTTGAGAACTGAAGACGTTGCACGGGTTGCTAGTGACATGGGGCTGGTGCTTGACAAGAGAGTGACCATTCAGGACGGCATTACCTATCGGTATACGCTGTATGACAATAACGAGTTTGTAGAGGACTTTTTCGAGACGTTGGCACAGGCGTGGAGTTACATCTACTATTACGATGAGGAACGGGAATATGAGAATCTCAGGCCCAACATTGAATCAGCTTAGACCACTTTTGACTAAGGCGTTGCAAACTGGTGCGGAAGTTTCCTTTATGTACCACGACAAGCGACGTAGCGGCCCACTGAAGGATTTTGGTTGGGGTCCGCAAGGCCCGTTTATCACAATTCAGGATTCCAAGTATGTGAATTGTCCCGAGGGAGATATTCCCCATACCGAAATCAAGAGCTTCTCACTTGTCAAGATGAGCGAGTTGCGAGTTGAGCAGTTTGTGGGGACTGAATAATGGATAATGTACGTATCCAGAACAAAGACATATATATACAGGGCGGTACTAAGGGAACCAACAAGGATGCGAGGGGTTCTGCTGACGATGTTCTATCAAAAGAAAGAGCGCCCAATGTAGAACTTTACGCGGAAAGATGGGAGCAGGGACTAAATATTTGGACGGGTGAACCAATGACAGACATAGCGTTGACAGATTGGAAAAACCAACAGAAGCGACAGCGACGTAAACGCTTGTCCTGACAGAGGTTAGGGCGGCGGCCTACTGCGGCGACGTAACCTCTTGTTATATAAGGAGTTATGGCTACTTGGTCATAATTCCTTTTTTTGTGAAGTACGTCGGTTGACATTGCCGATATATACAGTAGAATGGGAAGCGTAACACAGAAAAGAAGGGGTAACAGAATGTTGAAGTGGTCGAAAGCAAACGCGAAAACGGAACGGCTCAACGAGAGTTGCTGGGCAATCGCCAAGTATCTTGACGACGGGCGGAAGGTTTACAGCCTCGACCTGCTGTCGGGCTATTCGTGCCCGTTTGCGGAAGCGTGTCTCTCGAAAGCGGTTGTCGGTGACGACGGCAAGCGGACAATTAAAGACGGTCCCAAGAATGAGTTCCGTTGTTTCTCCGCATCGCAAGAGGTGCAGTACACCAACGTATACAATCTCCGCAAACACAATTACGACACCCTGAAGGAAAACCAAGACGACTGGCCGTTGATGTATCTGGAATTGTGGAAGTCGATGCCCGAGAATGCCGGGATTGTTCGGATTCACGTCGCCGGGGATTTCTTCAACGAAAACTATCTCAAGGCGTGGATTCACCTCGCGAATAATCGACCGGACGTTCTGTTCTACGCCTACACCAAAAGCCTGAAATATTGGGATGCTCTGAGAAGTGAGATTCCCGAGAATCTGGTGCTGACGGCGTCATATGGTGGGCGGGATGACTGGATGATTGAGCATTTTGATTTCCGGTTCGCTCAAGTGGTGTTCTCCGAAGCGGAAGCGGTGGACCTCGGATTGTTCATCGACCACGACGATTCCCATGCGGCGAATCCGACGTGGCGGGACGAGAGTTTCGCACTGTTGATTCACGGGACACAACCAAAGGGAACGGAAGCGGCGACGGCGTTGAAGGCTCTCAAGGGCAAGGGGAGTTATTCTAGAAAGCAAGGGGCGACGGTATGACCTGTATCAACTATGATAAGCGGCTCTATGTCTACTGGAATCTCCACAAACAAACGTGGAGTGTGAGACAGAGCGGCAAGGTGTTGTGCCACACCGACTATATCCACCTGAAGGATTGTCGGTTTCTGGTAGGCAAGGCTGGACAGGCACGGGTGCGGCGTGAGGGCAAGAAGAACGTCCACGCTGGCGTATCGGGCTACCTTGCAATGAATGCAGAGGTTCCCACCTTCAAAGCCGACCGCGATTGTTTTGTGATGTATAACCCGTACAAGCATAATACGTTCATTCAACGTACTGGCGTGTGTGATGACCAGTATCCTATCCCGGTGACGGAATCGGAATGGGCTAAGATGTATGTTCTGGAAGGTAAGCCCACGGTGCGAGCCATAAACCACAATATAACGCAACCCGTGTAATAGCAAGGACTTAGGGCCGCGCCCTAGGGCGGCGACGTAACCTCTTGTCATATAACGAGTTACGTCGATTAGGGTAAATTAGGCCCAGGTTTCACCTTATCCAGCCGGGTCGGTGGACATGGTGGTAGTCAGCATAGTCAGCATAGTCAGGTAGTCGGGCGAATCTGGAATTCTCAAAAAACCTTGCAGAAATGACCTTGACCCTGCCGATAACACTTGTATAATGGGAGCATAAGCAGTTGAGGAATAAGCGGGCGAGTGACCCGCAAACATTTTGGCCCCTAACGGGAGAGTTGAGACCATGGCAGATGCGAAGAAGAGTGGCGAGAAGCGTGTTCGGGTTGCGGACGAGAACTTTGTGGTTGAGTGGGTGCGAGTTGCCGCCCTCATGGACAACGATGGGAAGCGAATCGGAACGCATCAGATGATTGCCGAATCGCTTGGCCTGCAAGAGACCAGCGTCATCCAGCGGCAGTACGCTGTCAACCGCAAGCTGACCAGCGGCGGGTTTGAGAAGTTGCCGAAGTTGCCGACCGAAGGACGGCAGAGCGTCAACATCGCGGAACTCGCCAAGCTCGCTGGACTGAAAGCACTGGCAAAGGCCGACGAGGCCGACGCCAAGGCCGAGGCCGACGCCGAGGCCGAAGCCCAGTCGTAGCGAGCGAAACGCTCCTACTGTCGGGGCGGTAGCAGGTTTCTCACGGCCTGTTACCGCCCCGATTTTTTTGTCTTCCAAGCGATTGACGTAAGTCCTTGCGTGGCAAGGGGTTGCGTCCGCGCGGTAGGGCGCCGTCCTAACCCCTTATCTGACAACGGTTTACGTCTATTCTGATAAACTTGGCGTTTCCTGTGAAGTGGGCGGTTGACTTTGGACGATATATAGAGTACACTGGGTGAGTTGACACACTTCTTTTTTTGAAAGGGTCAGAACATGACCGACTACACGACGCTGCGACCGACCGACGACACCAAGGACGAGGGGGCATTCGTGCAGACGCTGCAAGGGCAGACCGGCGCGGGATTCCAGAAAAATACGCACGTCCACAAAGACTGGTGGGCACAGACGGAATCGTTCGAGGATGGACTCGAAGCGTTGGAGCAGGGCATTGCAGAACGCGAGGACGTTATGGTTCCCCGTTCGCAGATTACTCCCGCCGTCAATCTGGCTGGTGAGTTCGTCATGCAGTTGGCAGACGGGCGTGAGTTCAAGCCAACGCAACACGCCGTGAACCAGTTTGGGGTGGCTACTTTCACAAGTACGTTCTTCCTCAACTCGCTGATGACCAACCCCGAGAAGAACAACGGGCAGGAGCGATTCCAGCGGGACGAACAGGATGCCGACACGCTGGTCGCCGTTTGCGAGAATGCGTTGCGGCGGGTGGATGCGGACAAGAATTTCCGTCTCCGCACTTATCAGGACGGAACGCTCCGTGCCTTCCTCACTGAGAAGTACGCTCCGATTGACAACCGCTGGTATCTTGAGCAGTTGAGCAACATCCTTCCGGGCGGTCGGCTTTCCCACTGGCGTGGTGATGCTGACACCATTTTTGGCAACGTGCTTCTGCCTGATACGATTATCGACTACGGGCAGGATGACGACACCGATTACGGCGGGATGCTTTCAATCGGCAATTGCGAAATCGGAACGCGGCGTGTCTCTCAGATGCCCAGCATCTTTCGGGCTATCTGCCTCAACGGTTGCATCTGGGGACAGACCAAAGGGAAATCTATCTCCAAGGTTCACCGTGGCACGATTGACCTTGACGGGCTGGCTTCCGATATCAGGAAGAATATCGAAGCTCAATTGCCGCTGCTGCCGGATGGCATCGAACGGTTCCTCGGCATCAAGGTTCATACCTGCGATGAGGTTTCCATGAAGAATCTCATCGGCGCGGTTTGCACCGACAGGAAGCTCCGCAAAAAGGAATCGACTGAGGTTCTGACTCAGTGGGTTCAGCATGAGCGGACTGACCGTAACCTGTTTGGAATCGTGAACGCGGTTACCCGCGCGGGTCAAACTCTGGACAACACCAGTTGGGTCAAGTTCGACGAGATTGGTGGCGACCTGATTGGAATGACCGAGAACCGTTGGGACGCTCTCAAGAAGCGTGCCGATACTTACACTGAGAAGGAAATCGAAGCGGTTTTCGTCTAAACGTGGACGGCACAGCATCGGAGGCTTTCGCCTTAGTATTGTGTGCGTGCTTTGTCATTAGTGGCTTAGTCGTACTTCTCAAAGACTGACCCCAACCCCCCCGCAACGTGCGGGGGTTTTTCTTTTGGTATGTATAAGAGTTGACGTAAGTCCTTATCTGACAAGAGGTTACGTCCGCGCGCTACCGCGCCGACCTAACCCCTTTGACACCAACGACTTACGTCGATTCGCCGGAAAGCAAGCATCTTCCAGTAGCGAACTGTACTAACGCCCTATACTAACGTAGTCTGGTCAGATTCGAGGCCGAGCAAGTAGTGTCTTTGCTAAGCAAACCAGATACGGTTAATTTAAGGTAGTCAGCACTTTCGCGTATCCGAGTGTATATTAGTGCATAGTCGGGGTATTTCCTAAGCCATCCAGATTGGTCTAATGTTGGGTAGTCAGCACTTTTACGGTAGTCAGTTATACTAACCTAAGTCACAGGACTTCTGGGGTCAGTATAGGACTGCATGGAGACCCGGCTACCTCCAGAGACAAGGCCCAGTTGACCTCTTTGCCACAAGCCTCAGTAAACCTCTTAGCGCGCTTATCAGCCTCTATATCAACGTCAGAAGTAGTAGTCGCACAGTATCGCCCGCCATTACGAACATCGCCCTCACTGTCTACGAGGATAATTTGGTAAAGCATTATGTCCCTTCTTATTTAACCAGATTGTTCCAATGTAAGTCAGTCAGCAACTTTGGCCCGTGTATCATTATAGTCGGGACTATCCCCCGGTCAAGGGAATCTGGAAAATCTTGGGAAAAAGCGGAAACGGGGTATAGACTTATATGCCAATTGCCGATACAATAGGGTAGACAACGACTTAAAATAAAGGGGATGAAATGCACCAGCCAGTAGATGATAGACTAATAGAAAAGATTCAGGTCAAGATACTAAACAGATTGGGAAAGCCGCCGGGCCTTATGTCTGTACATTGTGTCAACGTGTTTGATAACAACTGGAGAATTAACGTCTGGACTAAGGGGATGACTGACGCTGGTGTACCAACACATGAAATTACTCACAGTTTCTTCTGTGAAATGACCAAGGGGGGTACACTCAGGTGCAACCCGAAGATAGAAAAAATATACTATAGCAAAACAAAGGCGTAGCCTGTAGGGACTATTGGGTACAATTCCCACTAATCACTGCTGTTTTACAGGGTTTTTGGGCACATAGTCACTTGTTGTGGAGGGAAGTGGTTGACTAAAAAAACAGTGTCAGTCATTACTTCCCCTCTATGGGTTATTCATTGTATTCTTTATGTATGTTCTATAGGGATTATAAGGGGGTTTTTTGGTAGGAATAACAATCAACACAAGTTCTACAGTTAACTGGAGGTCTTATCATGCCTCACAAGCAAACGGGAGAAAATAAACAAAAACAAAGGAAACCAGAGAAAATGGAACTAAAAGAAAGCGAAGTTATACAATGGTTAGAGGATTTAGACTACGAGATGATTAGATGGATGACGGAGGGTACAAGCCCTAATAATACACCAAGGTCAGACTGTGGATAAGGGACAAGGATGCCAGTCGAAAAAACACCAGATAACCCTCATGGTTGGGGTTACATTGAAAAAAGAATTGTAGAACCTCACTATCAATTGAGTCCTAGAATTCAGATAGTAATTGGGGATGAGATTAAGGTCAGCAAGGGTCCATATTGGATGAGTAAAGATGGGGTGAAGGTTAGTCTAGATAAGATGAAAGGCAAGTGGCAGGTTGAGGGTATATTTGAAAACTTCTGTGGAGAAACTGAACTAGACATAATACAGATTTGGCCGGGAGGTTTGTCCGGTTCAACTACTACTATTGCAGTTACGGGTGATGAACATCCTAGCCCAGTTGTTGAAACCATAACAAGACGACCATACAAAATTAGATTAGCAACATCAAGAATAAAAAGAAGGAGAAAGGTAAGTATTGAAACCACTCATATTGAACCTGTAAGAGCGCAGGAGGAGAAAGAAAAGAAGCCTGTTGCTAAGAAGGCCAGTTTGTCAGACCTTGCAAAAATCATTGAGGAATCGAAAAATGACTAAGACTAAAGTTGACAGTTACGTTAAAGTTGAGAAGCACTACAAGGAAGATAAGCCTTACTACCTTATCAAGCTGTTTGCTAAGAACCCAGACGAGGGACGTTTGGGTACACACAAGCACTTCCCCCTTCGTTATGAAACAGGAGACAAGATGGTTGCCGATACTTATGCCCATAAGGTTGGCAAGTGTCTGGAGATTCCAGTGGTACATTAAATGAGCGTAGATTATTATCGTATGGACCCAGCTTTTGATGGAAACAACTACCCCGAATCTGGTACTATTGGCTATGATGGCAGAGGCTGGTACTATTTTTATGGTGGTCAGTTGTGGGGTCCATTCAATAGCGAAGAAGAGGCTATTGCTAGAAAAAACGAAACCTCGTCAGACTAATTTCAAGTATGTTTACTCGCAGGCAGAAAATGTCTAGGCTAACGTACCCTTGTGTTTCTACTTAGTCTGGCGGGGTTTTTCTACATTGAAGGAGTTAATTATGGTTCACAAGACAAAAGTTGCACTTAGAGGTCTTAAGTCACAGGTTGTAACAACGGGGTACGGTATGCGAGAGATGAAGTCTAAGATTACTAACAGTCAAGGTAATTATGTGGGTTCTTTTACAACCAGTGGGGTTGGTCTTGAAGAGCATAGAAGAAGGCTAAAGGCTATTGCGAAAACTACGGTAAAGTCAATTAAGGGTGGCCACGAGAAGTAAAATGTCCTATATCGAAGTAACATGTATGGAATGCGCCTGTCAATATGTTCAGCAAACAGACCCTTTGGGCAACTACTACCCTATCAACGTATATATGTGTGGATATTGTAGCTCAAGAAACCTTCACAAAAGGGAACTAAGTGATGAACAGGCGAAAGAACTTATTGACGTACCATTACGAGAAGGCTATTAATTGCCTGTATGGGAAGAATAAGTTTATAGTGGTAAAAGGTAATCCAATTGAAGGATATAGGTTTGTGGGACCATTTAGCCACTTCGACGATGCTCTTAAGAGAAAAGGAGATGGCTATGTCGCTGAACTTTCTAAGGAAGATAATGATGAGTGAACCATTGTTTGATGATTGGGATGACTTTATGGATGCTGTTGATAAATTAGAGGACAAAGACATCGTTGAAAGATTTACTAACGAAGACGGAGAAATCAGTCTTAGGCTCACAGAGTCAGGTAAACAAATGGCTGAAATGTTGGATATTAAAGAGTTAGCCAAAGAGGATATGGGTGTTGAGAAGTATCGTAAGTCTGAGAATGCAAGAGCTATACGTTACAAAAACAGGCTTGGTTAGAGGAGTTGATTATGCCTTTATCAAATGAAGAATTTAGAAGGAAGGGTTGGCGCGCCTGTCCTAAGTGCGGTTGTGAAGGAGACGTATCTTGGGTTCCATATAACGATGACCCTAGAGATGTATTTCTTAGAGATGAAGAGTATGGCCACTGTGTAGATACATGTAAGGATTGTGGCGCAGAGTGGTTATGCCAATATGCTGTCACAGGCTATATTCTTATGCCAGAAGACTGGAAATAACTATGAGTGATAAAGGGTTTGGGCCAGTATTGACACGAAAACGCTATAAACAAATCTACGGAACTCTTAGTCTGCCACAAATCAATGCCATCTGTATCGCCTACGGAGAAGGTGGCGATAAGACTAAGAAAGAATTGAGCGATGCTTTTCCTTGGCTAGCGGTAACTTATTTTCTTATTGAAAAGGATTGAAGATGAGTAAGTATTACGAGATTCCATGCAGTTGGGAAGTTTATGGGACTCTTGAGGTTGAGGCTAATAGTCTGGAAGAGGCTATTGAACTGGCAGAAAGAGATGACTCTCCTATGCCTGATGATTCTGATTATGTTGATGGTAGCTTTCAGATTGATAGAGATATTGCAGAGGAGTTGAATAAAGATGAGTGAGTTAGACTACAAAACAGCACAGTGCGAAGTATGCGAAGAAGAAATGCACGAGGGCAGGACAATAGTTCTTAGTGTCCCCGGTGTACCTTGGTCTTCTAGGTTTTGTCATAGATGTAGAAAAACTGGTGCTATTCCATATCACCTACTGGTAGCTAATACTCAATGTATTGGTGGTTATGACCAGTCTGCTGATTGGTGGAGAGTTATTATTGATGCTACCCTAAACCATTTGGGTATTACAATGAAACAGTTTTTGAAAGAAGTTGAAGATGACGAATCCAAATAGGATAATGACTTTGATTAAAAAGCACCCTAATGTCCCCGGTAATGATGGTTGGTATCTCCAAATCCACCCAGATTTGATTAAAAAGCTAGGTTGGAATAAGCCTACAACTCTGGTGGTCATGGAAGTTAAGGATAATAAGCTGTTTGTGGAGAAGGTTCAAGATGGGCAATAAAGATGAGTCCAGAGTCTATTATAGACAAGGCACAGAAGTTTATGTAGAAGGTAAAAGTCAACCGAAGTTTGTTTGTAGTTGCGATAACATTGAGATGGCTGATTATATTGTTAAGCGTTTAATGGGAGATTGAAGATGAGTGACACTCCAATGTGTACATGGTGTGCAAGTACGGAACATACTTTGGTTGACTGTCCAATAGCACCTAAACCGGGGGTAGATTTTGTTTTTGATGATGCTGCACATGCTGAAGGGTTGGAGTTGGTAGATAGATTTAGGAAGATGGAAAAGGGGATTAAAGATGAGTGACCACTCACCGAACACACCTCGCCTAACAAGTGAACAAGTTGATGCTATTACTTACGCCTATATGGATGTATGTGCAACCGACAAAGTTATCAATGATGACAGTTGGGACCATAGAGCAATCGCAGAAGTAGGCGAAGCTGTTGTTCAAACTAAGGCTGACCTAGAGAAAGCGTTTCCATTTTTGATTGAGGGAGTTGAAGATGAGTGATAGTGTTTATGGAACAAAGGTTATGTTAGGGTCTATTGACAAACTAATCTGTGATGCTCTGCAAGAAATTGCACCTGATGAAAGTACCACAGTAGAAGCATACGAAAAAGCTATCACACCTACAAGGAAGGCTGTTGTAGCTCTTAAGGATGCTCTAGCTTTTGTTAAGCAGATTAAAGAAAAGTATGCCCATGTTGAATGCCCACAGATAGGGTTCTCGGATGAGGACTATAACGAAATGCTTGGCTCTGATGATAACCGTCCATAGAGGAAAATAGATATGAGTGTTAAAGAACCTATTTACGGTCAGACTGTGTGTGAAGAATGTGCTAAGTGGACACAAGTTGCTTATAAATGCTATGTTCCTGCGCCACATACAGACTACCTAGCATTTGTACCAGCAACTAACGTAGTCTATAAGTGTTACGAGTGTACGTTTGGAGATAGTTAGATGATGCTTCACAAGGGAAATGCCCTCTATAATGTTTCATCATGGTCAGACGATAGAGAAAATGTGTACCATGTACGCTTGAATCACCAAAAGAGACCATATAACATTCTCGATGCTCAAACAATGTCTGAGCTTGACTATATCTTAGAAAACTTTATTATAAACACAAAGTATAGTTATGGATATCCAGAAACGAAGGGGTATAGAGGTGTAATATTTAGCAGCGGTAAGTCAACATTTATCTCTGGGGCAGACGTTAAAGAAATTGCCGGGGCATATGAAGCACCAGAAGAACTAATTGACTACACGCTAAAGAGGGGGCAAAGTCTCTTTAACAGGATTGAAGACCTTAAGATTCCAACAGTAGCAATAATTAATGGTCTTACTATGGGTGGAGGTCTGGAACTTGCCCTCGCCTGTACCTCAAGAATTATGGTAGGGCAAGAAGCGTTTGTTGGTGAAGAGTATTCTCCAATTCCCAAACCTAAACTTGCCCTTCCAGAAGTAAAACTAGGAGTGGTTCCTTCTTGGGGAGGGACAACTCGCCTTCCTAGAATTATATCACCAATAAAAGCTATGGATATTATTTGTTCTGGTAGAAACGTGTATCCAGAGGAAGCACTAAAAATAGGTCTAGTAGATAAAATAATATCCAGACGATTAGCATATGAAGAGGCATATAATATAATAGACAGCATTGACCACGAAATGGTTAGAGAAAGTAAATTTCTGCCAGCAGAAATCTCTAAATGGAAAATGTGTGCTGTTGGTAAGGTAATGAAGTTTTTGGTTGGCAGAAAACAAAAGAAGATGTTTGGTAGTCGAGACAAATACCCATCACCGTACAGGGCGATTGAATTACTTAAAAAGTCTTTGAGTCTAACCAGAGGTGGCTCATTAGACCTCGAAAGAGAGGCTTTTATAGAACTGGTTAAGACAGAAGAAAGCCGGGAGTTGGTGGGAAGGTTTTTAAGCGGAGAGAGATAGTGCTAATACCGAAAGTTAAAAAAGAAACTGATGAGCTATGAGTAGTCAGGCAACAAGAGAGTGCTGGTATAAATACATCAGACTAACTGAAGAAGAAAAGCAAGGCTTTAGGGATAAGTTAAACTTGATAGAGAAGAAAGAGTGGGACCATATTGAATACGCCACAACAGAAGACAGAGAAGAAGGTTGGTACTTTTGGGATGAGGTTATGTATAACTCCTACGGACCATATAAAACAGAAGAAGAAGCAAGAAAAGAGATTAAAAAATACTGTGCAGAAGAATTAGGTATAGATATTCCTTCAAGCGACGGGGTTGCTGAAAAACCTAAGTTTACATTGGACGACTTAAAAGAATTGTCCAAGGAGATTCAGCAAAGTAGCGAATGAGCATAATAAAGCCGATAGTTAAAAAACTATCACACAAATACATAGCAGGAGATTACTTTTCAGACGCCGAAGAAATAGTAGAAAAGTTAAACTTTAAAGGCGTTTGGGGAATCTATAATCTTCTTGGAGAATCCTCTTCCAGTAGTGAAAGTCTACAAGGCTATATGGATTTGGTAAACCAATCGGGTTCGATGTTATCATCGATATCTATAAAACTATCCAATATAGACTGTAATAAAGATTTTCTGATACAGATTGCCGAAAGGGCAGACCACTATTGTCAGCAATTAAGCGTAGACATGGAGGGGATGAGTAAGATTGACGAGACTATTCAAATAGTAAGAGAAGTAAACGAAAGTTATCCAGTTGGATGTGTTCTTCAAGCTAATATGAACAGTAGTCTGGAGTATTCTAAAACACTGGAAAATATGCACGTCAGAGTTTGTAAAGGTGCTTACTATGGCGACATACAAAGAGATAAGAAGATTAGACGTAATTTTAACAGAATAGCTAGTAGGCTCTTGAGAAATGGTTGCAGGGTTGCTTTAGCTACTCACGACCTAAGACTTGCAAAACAGTGGTTGGGAGATGATGTAGAGTATCAATTTCTTTATGGTATAAAGCACGTTATTCCTTTCATCGAAAAAGTTAAGGAAGAACACAAAATCTCAGTGTATATACCGTTCGGTAAAAATTGGTACGAATATTCCTTAAGGAGAATTGATGAAAATCCATTCTTAATGTTTACAGTTGCAAAAGACGTGATAAGAGAATGGTTGAAACAAAAGAAATAGCAATAATACATTTAATGTATAGAAGAAACTTGGATGGAATTATATCATTCTACACTGTTCCTGTAGATATAAGAAGAAATTGGATAACAAAGTCTCTGGTATACTTTATGGCAGAGACCGTAAAGGAACTTAACAGCCTAGTAGGTTGGGAGTTTGTATGCTACTATTATAATGAATATAGGGATAAGACATGAGAAGCAAAATAAGATTAGATGAAATTAGTCAAGAGTCAGTAGATAGCGTAAAAGAATCTTTCAATAGGCTTCCTAAGACTAATCATTTGGATGGGCAATACAGGCTAAGAAGATACTCAAGAGTAAAGATAAACGAAACTTATGAGTTTTCTTATTTCAAACTTCCTCAACAGGAATTCAACCAGTCTAAAGATTACAATAAACATCAAGGGGGAATGTCTAGGACATTTGAAGACATAGAAGACGATGTAGTAAGAAGCGTGGGAATGTTAGAAATGTGCGATAAATTTCTGGAGTCTGGAGGGTTTTCTGCCGATAATGAAATTGAGGTCCACCAGATGAGAATTATAACTTCAGGAGAAGTAACTCGAACTCAAGTTAGTCCAGAGGGAATACATCAGGATGGGTATGATTTTATCGCAATAGTGGGAATAGACAGATACAACATATCCGGGGGAAATGCTCTAGTATACAAAACTTATGGAGGAAAGCAGATATTTGATTGTCCTCTGCAACCAAAAGAAATGCTTATGATTAACGATAGACAGTTATGGCATAATGCAGGGACTATTGCGAAACTTGACCAAGACAAACAGGGTTACATGGACGCATTTATTCTAACCGCAAGGAATAATAATGGCTGACTTTTGTCAAGAATGCCACGACCAGTTGCTTGGACATGATATCGAGTGTGGATTAGCTGGATTAATTTCAGAAGAAAAAGTAAATCAGGGATATGTAGTAAATGTCCTGTGTGAAAGTTGTGGTTTTATTCAAGTAGACCACAACGGTAAGAAAGTTCCTTGGTTAGATGAGAATAAAAGTAGGAAATAAATATTGGAACCTAGTATTCATTGAGCTAGATGAGACTACTGGTGGAGAGTGTGACTCTCCAGACACTAAGGGAAAAGAGATAAGAATATCAACAGATTTGCAGCGTGAAGAAGAACTAGAGGTAGTCATTCATGAACTCCTACACGCATCAGATTGGTCTAAGGACGAAGAGTGGGTTGAAGAAATAGCCCAAGACATATCTAATGTACTAATGAGACTAGGATGGAAAAAGAATGGAACCAAAACCTAAAATCGGATTCACCTGCTCCTGTTTTGACTTGCTTCACGCAGGGCATGTCGCTATGCTGGAGGAGGCTAAGAACAATTGCGAACATTTGATAGTCGGGTTGCAAATAGACCCGAGCCTAGAAAGGGATGGGAAAAGTAAACCCATACAGTCTCTAGTAGAAAGGCAGATACAGCTACGAGCCTGTAAATATGTTGACGAGATTATAGTATACAAAACAGAAAAAGATTTAAAGACAATACTAAAAACGCTACCAATAAACATAAGATTCTTAGGAGAGGAATATACAATAGAGAACTTTACTGGAAAGAAACTGTGTAAAGAAAAAAGGATACGAATCTACTACAACAAGAGAAGGCATAAGTTTTCGTCTTCTGAATTGAAGGAAAGGATTAAAGATGTCTAGATTTGATGCTCCTGTTGAGGAAAGAACTCTCCATAATTACATTGACGAAGCTAGGTCAATGATTGGGAGGTGGGGTCAGATGTGGATGCTAACAGATGATGACGTTATCGCAAACGTAGCAAATGCCATTATGAGAGCAGAACACGACTTCGACCCAACGAGAGGATGTAAGAGGGTGACGCTTAGGTGTACCTACGGACGTAGGGCTATCATTAAAGAGTTTAGAACCCTTAACAGACTATCAAAAAGACCAACACATTTTTCTATAGATGTAGAACGGATTGGAAACGACGGTCGTGTATATTCAAACGCAGCAAAAGAAATAGAAGACCACAGAGAATCGATAGAAGAGTACATCAACAAAAAGGAAGAGGCCACTAAACAGAAAAGAATAGCTCAAAAGGTTCTTAAGAACAAGTGTCTTACAGAAAAGCAGAGAAAATATCTAAAGATGCACTACCTTAAAGGAAAGAGCGTAAGAGAGATAGCTCAAATTAGGGGATGTAGCAAGCAGGCAGTTAGTCAGGTTCTTCAAGGGGGTCTATCTAGCCTGCAAAAAACATTCGTAGGAAAGGCGGTAGCATAATGAAAACCATAGCTTTGAGCGGTGGGTTCGACCCGGTACACATCGGACATTTGAGAATGATGCAGGAGGCGTCTACTTTTGGTAGAGTTATTATTATTCTCAATAGTGACGAGTGGTTAATTTCTAAGAAGGGGTATATGTTTATGACTTATGATGAGAGAAAGGAAATTCTTGAAGGACTTTCTTGCGTCTCGGAAGTAGTGTCAGTAGACGACTCAGATAGCACAGTATGTGAAACAATTGAGAGACTAAGACCTGACTACTTCGGTAATGGTGGAGACAGAAAGAATGATAATGTTCCAGAAGTTGAGCTATGTGAAAGGTTGGGAGTTAAATTAGTCTGGAACCTTGGTGGACCCAAGATTCAATCGTCTAGTGATTTAGTTGATTCACAACAAGAGCTAAAAAAGTGAAATTTTGTTCTTGACACACGCCAACCCTCTGTTAAAATTGGTGCAGGACCGGATAACTCTTTGAAAGGATGGTACTATGAAGTTGCAAGGCAAGGTCAACGTAATCGAAAGGTCGTCGGATTTTGAGCAGTCTAACTATACAATAGAAGCGACTGCCAAAGCATTCTCAATTCTTTCCGACCAATTATACTCGAACAAGGTTCGGGCAGTAGTTAGGGAGCTAAGTACAAATGCGTATGATTCTCATGTTGATGCTGGAAATGGGGACAAGCAATTTGAAGTCCATCTTCCCTCGAACATGGAACCTACTTTTTCAGTTAGAGACTACGGAACAGGACTCTCACATAGCGACTGTATGCACCTCTATACAACATACTTTCGCAGCAATCGAACCGATAGTAACGAAGCAGTTGGATGTATGGGTCTAGGGAGCAAGTCTCCTTTCGCATACAGCGATAGCTTCACTGTCGAGTCATTCTTTAACGGTGAGCATCGAACCTATACCGCTTATAAGAATGAAGAAGACGAACCCGTCTTTGCCCTTCTAAACACTCAGGCTACCTCTGAGCCTAATGGGTTGAAGGTTAGCTTCCCCGTTAAGTGTGAAGGTTACAACAACGATGTTCAGGAGTTTATAGACGAGGCAGAAGACCTCTATAAGTGGTTTAAGGTCGCTCCGAAGATTGCTGGTCAGTCTATCGAGATTGTGCCGGAAAGCTATATCATCGAAGGTGATGGTTGGGCTGTTCGTAAAATTGATAGGCATGCTGATTACCATGCCGTTGCTATTATGGGACAGGTTGCCTATCCTATTGACCGAGATAACTTTGACGACGACAAAAAAACTCGTGAAATCCTAAACACTAATATTACTATTCAGTTTGATATTGGCGAACTGAATATTACTCCGTCTCGTGAGTCTCTCAGTTACAACAAGCACACTAAAGAATCTATCGTTAGAAAGTGTGCTGAGATTAAAGAAAAGGCTCAACGTGTAGCTGAAGAATCTATCTCAGAGGCAGCTACTCTCTGGGATGCTAGAGTTGCTCATGTTAATCTTACTAGGCATAATGGGTTGCTTGGTGGACTCTCTAGTGTAATTGAGGCTACAGATATTAAGTGGAACAGCACTGACCTGTTTGACAACCAGTTTAGTCAGATTTATATTGGGGACATTGAAGGTCTCGTTGTTAGAGTTTACTACAGGGATGGTTGGAAGAAAGCAGTTCAAACAGACTCTGTTACAAAGCTGCGGATAGACCCTAGTGCCGTCATCTTTGTTGACGACCTTAAGCGCGGCGGAATCAGTCGCATTAAGAACCATGTTAAAGAGAATACCACTAGCGGTAGGTATGAACATGGTGATAGTAAGTTTAAGGTTTACAAGGTAAATGGTACTGACGAGGCTATTGCTGAGTTCCGAGAACTGGTGGGGTGTGATGAAAGTCACATCAGTAAGACCTCAGACCTTGATAAACCCATTAGCAACAGGTATTACGATTCGTCAGAAAGACGTACCAGCGTTGTCAGATGGAACGGTGGGACTCGTAGCTGGAAGAAGGGTGGCAACTGGTCTGATGTTGATATTGACCTTAACGACGGTGGTTATTTCGTAAGGATTGACCGCTACGAACTTAGCCAAACGCATGGAATGTATCCTGACCTCGATACTCTTGGTCAAGTCGTAGACCATCTTATTGCTCTTGGTTACGACATTGATAAGGATAAGATTTACGGCATCAAGAATGTCGTTGCTAATAGAGCCAGCTTCGATAAGCTGAGTCGCCTCGAAGGTAAGTGGGTTGATATTACTCAACTTGCCCAAAAAGTGGCTAACAGTATTAGCGAAGAAGATAAGCAACTTATTGAAGACAGGATGTCTGTCAGGGATATGTTTGACAATCTTGAGGTAGACATTAAAGAGCTTAAGAAAGTTTCTCGAAAGACTGCTACCGAAAATAATGGTCTTAAACAGATTGTTGCTCTTAAAGATTACTATGATAAGCAACAGGAAGAGAAGAAGGCAGAAGATATTTATCAACTGTGCAGGATTTATAGAACCCTGCCTGACAAGGTTGAGAATAAGCACTCGTCCCACCTTGAAGCGTGCCTTGATAAGTACCCCCTGATTAAAATCATGACCAAAAGATATTACGGAATTGAAGAGGATATGGTTGAAGAACTGGCTCGTTATGTTGACCTTGTTGAGGCTTCATTGTAGCTAAACCTGCTAAGTTGGTTGAAAAAAACACAGTGATATTTTGAAGGAGTGAACAAGTGGCTAGTTATGTTGCAGGGAAAGACCTTAAGAGTAACGAAGAACGAATGTTTAACACAAGCGATTCTGACCGCATGAGTAAAAAACGTGTAGTCGAAAAAGTAATAGAAAAAATTCATGGAGCAAACAGGAGAAGAAAATTAGAAAAGGCATTTAAAAAACTAAGTACAGAAGAACTTGTTACGCTAGGAATGCTTGTAGACCGAGCAATCAAAAAAGAACTGACGAAAACACTGGACTCTAATTGCAAGGATGTTATCGGATGACCGTTAATTACACTAAAACAACAATCGCACTGGCCGCTGTTATTGCAACTCTGGTAAACTATAATATTTACCTACAGTCCAAGACATCAAGGCTTGAACATATGGTTCAGATGTCTGATGCCCGTAGTGGTATCAACCAAGAGTGGGCTGATGAGGTTACCCACATTATGCTTAATAAGTTGAGCCAAGAAAACGAAGAAGGGATGAGAAATCAAGGTAGGATGGAAGGTATTGTTGAATACCTCACCAATCCGAAGGACTATCATTCCGTTTGGCACGAGGGCTACCAGCGCGGTCTTAACCAGACTGAAGAAATGGCTAAGATGGAAAAGGGAGAACTGTTCCCTACCGACAAGCCAATGCCGGTTAAGCCCGATGTTATCAAAAAGCCTGACTTCGATAAGAAAATCGAAAAGGCTCAATCTACTGGTGGTGAATAGTAAGTAGGGTGGGATTGGGAACCCTACTGGAATGTATCTGGTAGGGTTCCCTTTTCTAAATCTAAGAAAGGTTTGAGATGAATTACATTGTCAGCGGAAACGGAACGATTACTATTGTTATTGATAACCAGAGTTTTACGGTTGGTTATGACCATCCTAACTACATGGCTATCAAGGAATGTATCGTTAACAACGATGCAGAAAACATTGTCGAACTGATTGACATTCCCTCTGCTATCGAAGATTATGCAGAAGGCAAGGTTACTGTTACTAATGGTATTCTTCGCTATGATGACGAAGAAATCCACAACAGTCTTACCGAGCGCATTATGGGAATGATGCGTAATGGTTTCCCCTTCGAGCCTATGGTTAAGTTCTTGGCTAACGTCTTGGAGAACCATAGTAATCGTGCTGTTCAAGAACTGTATACGTTCCTTGAGCATAAGAACCTTCCTATCACAGAAGATGGTTGCTTCCTTGCTTACAAGGCTGTGACTAGTGACTATAAGGATAAGTGGTCTAATCAGATTGACAATAGTGTTGGTCAAACTGTTAGTATGCAGCGCCGTAAGGTTAATGATGACTGTGGCATTGGATGTAGTGATGGTCTTCACTGTGGCGCTTTGGAGTACGTCGAAAGCTATCGGTCTGAGCATAACGAAGACCGTGTAGTCATCGTTAAAGTAAACCCCAAGGATGTTGTGTCAGTCCCAACTGATTGCGAGTGTCAGAAGGTTCGCACTTGTGAGTATCAGGTTATTGCTGACTATGAAGGTCCGCTTAAGAGTCTTCTTCATAGAGGAGAAGATGGCGAGGCTTGGACCGAAGAAGAGTTTGCTGAGTTTATGAACACTCTTATGCATGAAGACGATGAAAGTGAGGCAGAAGGTAATTAGTGGAAAATACTGGCATGGACTTAGGTTTATGGCCTGAATTTCTAATATTTGCCTTAATTTTTGGTTTTATTACTAGAATAATGTATGGAACATTATGTTCAATTTTTGGATGGATTGCGAGACCTATCACAGACGTAGTGTGCCAAGAAAATTTTAGCAAACCTACTAATTTAGAGCCAATAACAAAAATCGAAGGTACTATCGAAATAGGAGTTGAAGAAGATAAAGAGATGCTTTCCGAGAGTGATTGGGATACAATATGCGCTCAAGCAGTTGAACAAGCTAAACAGGGAAATGCCAGTGCGCGTAATTGGGTAACTAAGAACATTCTAGAAAAGGAATCTGAAAAGTTAGTTGCAGACGAATTGAAAACTGATGTAACTATAGTCTCCGAAACTGTTGAAGCCTTAGTATCTTTAGGATGGAAAAAGGGAGATGCTACCAAAGAAGTTAAGGAGGCTGCCTGTGCAAAAGAATACAAATCAGTGGAAGACCTGTTAGTATTCATTCACAAGAAAAAATAGTTTTACTCGGGGCGCGAAGGTTATTATACTTTCGCGCCTCTTTTTTTTTAGAAAGTAAGAAAATGAACAGACTAAAGGGGATGACCTGTTACCTATGCGGACCTATGGACAGGGTTAGCGATGGCGGGGTAAAGTGGAGACAGGACATAACCCCTCAACTAAAAGACATTGGGGTTGGCGTACTAGACCCATGCGATAAACCAAGTAACTATGCAACAGAAGACCATAACACTAGACAAACAATTGACTCCTACAAGGAAGAAGGCGACTTTGATTCTATATCAAATATAATGAAACCGATATGTGCAGTCGACCTTAGAATGGTTGACATAGCACACTTCCTAGTTGTTAATCTTGACATAGATGTTCATATGTGTGGGTCATATCATGAAATGTTTGTAGCTCTAGGACAGAAAAAACCAGTTCTAATAAGGTGTGTAGGAGGCAAAGAGATGTTGCCAAACTGGATGTTTGGGGTTCTTCCGCACGAAATGGTATTTACTAACTGGTTTCAGTTAATGGATTACCTCTATCATGTAAATAATGACGAGGTAGTTGAGCATTACAACAGATGGAGGTTTTTCGACTTCGATAAGGTCTATGGAAAGAGGAGTATTACCTAAATCGTCCAGCTTACACTTTCGAGTAGTCGGGAAAATGCTAAGACCGAGTGAAAAATAGCAAAAACAGATACTACTATACAAAAGAGGATAGAAGTGGGTAATGAAACCAACATCGAGCCAGAAATGTGCAGAAACAAGAATCCAAGAAGGTACGACATCATTGACCTGATGTTAATTTCTATATTTGAAATTCTTATTTTCTCTGCCGGTCTAGGCTTGGGGTGGCTACTGTGGGATAGGTAATAATGTTTATCTACGAATCCGAATCAACCGATGGAAATATAGATGTTCAAACAAGGGCTTTCTATATTGAGGAAGACGGAATCGTATCAGTTAATCAGTATCTATTCAGAGGTCAAGAAGTTCTATCTTGTTCTCAAATAGATATTACTATAGAACATTTAGATAAAATAGTAGCGATAGCAAACCATGCAAGATTAAAAGATTTCTATAAGAAATACAATGTTGAGTAGGCAAACGGTTATATATGGGTTACTATGGCTGTTTATAGGAATGGCCTCATCTTTTGATTTATACTTAGCTGTTGCTAACTGTCACGAACTAAAAGACATAGAGCAAAACCCTGTTGGGACGTGGCTCATAGACCTCGACGACGGCGGGATAGGGCTATTCATGGGCCTGAAAATGGCCGGTACGGTAACGGCGCTGGGAATTCTCGTACTTCTCTACCACCTAAAAAGAAAATGGGCGTGGATTATACTGTACACATTGTCTCTGGGGCAGGTTTTGCTGATACTATACCTAGTCCTTGCATAAAAAAAATTCCGAAATTTTGGTTGACATCGGCCCGAAAATATGCTATATAATAGAGTATTACCACAGGTTCTCACGAGGAGGAACAAATGATGACAGAAACTCTATTTCTAATGACGCTGGCTCAAACTAGAAAGGCTTATAACTGGTCTACGGAAGGAAAGACCATTGTTGGTGTAGCCAAGAACGGAAAGGCGAGGGGTGCAAAGTATGCTCCCATCACAGCCGTATGCAGGTATGCCGGGAAGGGAACAAACCCTTCGACCAAGCGCGGAGCAACTAAAGCTGGTAAGCAGTTGGGAATGACACCAACACTTACTAAGAATGTCTCAAATGCAACCGAAGCAACCTCGAACCGAGGCAACTCTCAAGTTTTGAGAGGTAAGATTAAGCAGGTTTTGGGTATATGATACGGAGGCCAGTGTTCTAATTTTGAGACGGAGAAAAAGGGTGGTCAAACAATTGTTACTGTTTGATTATGAAGAAGAAGACTCAGATGAGTCGAAAGAGGAAACTAACGAAAGCGAGGAAGAAGAATGAACATTAACAGTGTGGTCTTGGCTGGAAATCTTACTAAAGACCCAGACCTAAGAGAGACAAAGACAGGTACTAAGGTTTGTGGAATGAGAATGGCTACAAACCATAAGCGAGGGAAGAATGAGGAAACCTTGTTTATGGATGTGACTGTTTGGGGTCCACAAGCAGAAATCTGTGAGAGATATCTCAAGAAGGGTCGTAATATTGCAGTCAAGGGAAGATTGAAGATGGAAGAGTATACTGACAAAGACGATATTCGTCGTCAGTCAGTGTCAGTTGTTGCGGAGGATGTTCAATTCGGACCCAACACATCAGGCAGTAACTCTGAGACACCCGTAGAAGCAGCAACAGAAGAAGTGGCTCCTTTTTAATTGTTTAGGAGAAGGTTGATGAATAAGTTTGTTGGTGTTTGTGTAGCTATTTTGTCACTCTCTGTTATTGGTGAGGCAACCGCCTGTGACGAATGTTACGGAGAGTGGAGGGTAGTTTCTTCCCCACTTCTGGTGAGAAGCAATCATCGTGACTGCACTCTTACTTGGAGAAAGGGGAGAGTAAGTCTAGTAACTATTGACGGATTCTGCCTCGTTAAGAAGGTGGGAAAAGGAGTCAATAGAGGGTTTAGAAAAGCAGGGAAAGCACTTCATGATAACTTCTGTCTGTGTCCACAGCATAGAAGGAAGGGACTGTTTAATCCCCCTGCTTTAAGGCGTGTTCCTATCATCGGTAGGATTCGTCTATTCCGCGACTAACCTCGTGGAGCGGTCTGGGCAATTGGGTCGCTGGTTTACCAGAGATGTTCGAGTCATCACAGAGCGCTTTAGTTAGATGGTTGCTGTAGTATCCGGCTAAAAAACGGGTTCAGGGATATACTTTGAGTCACTGTCTCAGGTTTGACCGTTCACCAGAGCAGAGCTACAGGAACAAGGTAGGTAACAATAGTTACCGAAGGACTTGGCCATTACTCCCTATTGGGGTGCGCACGCAGTCTTTACCACCAGACTGTGCCATAGGTTTATGCTTAAGAAGCGAGTGCGTTGGTTATATTTAGCCAAATTAGCTTCTTTACAGGCGTAAATCGGTTCTGAATCTCATCCAGCTTGTCTCCTTCCGGTCCTTCCCCTCTCTTTGGGAACGCACCTAAAAGGGTGGGTCCGCAATGTCGAAAATCCTAGACCGTTCTATCGAGATTGCCTATCAATTGTTCCCAACAGCGTATGAAAAGAAAAAAGGCTACCGGGCTTTCCACTTTGCTTTCGGATGGAAGAAGCGCAGGCTTCTAGCTATAGGCCAGAACGACACTTATAACCAAAGCGCGAAAGCTCTGTGGTTTGCTAAGAGGTTCAACAACAAAAAGCAAATCACCTACCCATTTCTACACGCTGAAGTAGACCTAGTCAGCAAACTGTGGGGAAAGATTTATGTTGATAATTCTGTTAAAGTTGTAGTATTAAGAATAAACAGTAGGGGAGAGTTGCAAAATAGCAAGCCGTGTAAGTCGTGTATGAATATGATTTCCGTTCTTGGGATTGATAAGGTCTGGTGGTCAGTCTCGACTGGAGATATAGTTTCTTTACATGAGCAGGGGATTTATAACAATGGGGATGAGTGATATTATACTTAAGCTGGATGTTCTTGGAAAGGGAATATTGGCAGCGGACGAAAGCATTCCGACCATAAAGAGTCGGTTTGAATCAGTGAGTATAACCTCAACGCCAGAGACCAGACACGATTATCGTCATACAATCTTTTCAACTAAGGGACTGCAAGAGTTTATAAGCGGGGTAATTCTTTTTGATGAAACTATCAACAATGAAGCAACAATTAAACCCTTGATTGATTCCAAAATAGCGCTTGGAATCAAGGTTGACACCGGAGCGAAGCCATACAACTCTCACATGCAGGGGGAGAGGTTCACAGAGGGTCTTGACGGCCTCTCAGAGCGTCTCAGGGGCTACAAAAGGCTCGGAGCCGAGTTCGCCAAGTGGAGGACGGTTCTGGCCCCAAAGACAACTGTTAATTGCTTAAGAGCAAACGCTAACGCTCTTGCTATTTATGCAAAAAAGTGTCAGAAAGAGGGTATAGTTCCCATAATAGAACCAGAAATTCTAATGGATGGAAACCACGGCGCTCTTAAGTCCTTTAATATCACTGAACACTGTCTTCACTGTGTTTTTCATGAACTATGGAAAGAGAGGGTAGAGCTTGAGAGTATTATACTCAAGCCGAACATGGTGGTTTCTGGTTACAAGAATGAAAAAAGAATTCGACCGGAGGTTGTTGCGGAACTAACAATAGCTTGCTTTAAGAGAACGGTTCCGTCTGCTGTTCCTATTATTGCTTTTCTTAGTGGTGGACAACCAAATGATGAGTCTGTACAAAACCTTAATGCTATGAATCAGGAGTCTCCTGATTTGTTTCATTCTTGGTATTTAACATTTTCGTTCGGTAGAGAGCTACAGAAAAGCGCTCTAAAACAATGGTCGCTTGGTCATAAAGACGAAGCACAAAAACAACTTTTAAAGAAGGCGAAAGATTGCAGTAACGCTACATGGGGTGAACTGTGAGTCTTATTTATAAGTGTGACGAGAGTATGGGAGATTTCCATTGGGAAACTAAAGCCTATACATCTACGGGGAAAAAAGAAGTATCTATAATTCAAACTTGGTTTGATGGGACCGAGACTGTTTCTAAACAAACAGTAGTTCTTCTTTCTGATGAATTTATAGAAATAGCAAAGAAGCTATAGACAACTGCCCCCGTAGTTCAACGGTTAGAACGCCGTTCTTATAAAGCGGTAACGTGAGTTCGACTCTCACCGGGGGTATTTAAAATGATGAAGACCTGTTTACATTTTGCTTATTGTTTGTGTTGGATTACGGCTGTGGTTAGCTTTATTTTCAATGGAAACGTATCAGAATCGAATTACTTCATACTTTGGGGTATAGTAAACTATCTACTATGGAGAGACGCTAAATAAAATGGGGGCGAACGGTTTCGACTGGTAGCTGAAATAATAGTTGCATGGAGTGGTTGGTCAGTTGGCCACTATAAAAGCTGACCAAAAAGTAATTGCCGAGAAGCAATTCGCGTTAGCTGCCTAGAGTAGCTGGGGGTTGCACAAACCTTTTTATCCAATTGTGCTGACTCCGATAATCGGATAGGGATGGCTAACCTGAAAATAACGCCTGATGACCATAATGGTCTGATGATGGTCAATCCATCTAGTTTTGTCTGCTGTGCGATAACAACAGACTAACCATGTAGAAGCTATTGTGGAAACTAGACAGGACGGGGGTTCGATTCCCCCCGCCTCCACTATGATTAATTTGTTGGACTGTTTGGAAATTTTGGAAGGACACCTAAATGACTAACTACGTTTCACAGAACCAGAAAAATAGTGTCAAAAAGATTCACTTTAATTGCAAACTAGACGGGATATCTAGAACCAGTTTTAGGTTTACTGAGATTACACCCAGAACTCAAAGCAAAATTTTTGGCAAAGATGGCGGCACAGGTTGTGTGTTAGGAACAAACTTTACAACTATTGAAGATGTGATGCACGCAATTGGTTGCGATTTGTTTGGAGAAACAAGATACAAAGTAACAATTACAGCGGAAGAACTTCCAAATGCCAAAAAAAAGAGACCAAAAAAAGAAAGCCAGAGAGAAACGGGTTAGACAGAAGCTCCTTAAAAGAAGAACTCTCAAGAGAGAGGAGAGGAAACTTCAAAAGGAGATAGAAAAAATCCAGTGGGACAATAGAGAGCGGATTACTCCCATAAGGAACCCCGATAAGGATAAAGATGGCTAAATTTTACATCGAATCTGGCGACATTAAGATTATAACGGAATCAAAGACTCCTTTTGGCGCCTGTTTAAAAGTAATAAAAATTATATCGGCACAATTTGGTAATGACAGTATAAATAAGTCTGTTAATCTTAGCGATACTTTTATGGTTACTGAAACGGGATTTCCTTCTGAAAGAAGGCCGTATTCAGTTCATAGTGGGGAGCATATTTTTAAAACTGAGACCGTTTTGGGCAGAGGTAGCGCATAGAATTGCGCCCTCGTAGCTCAACAGGACAGAGCAACGGTCTTCTAAACCGTAGGTTGCAGGTTCGAGTCCTGCCGAGGGTACTGAGAGAGGTTTTGTAATGACTACCAAGAGACTCATAGTAGATTGTGATGGGGTTATTGCCGACAAAAACAATGGTGGCAATTACGCAAATGCTGGACCTTTAAAACACGGCATAGAGCAAGTAAATAAGCTATACGATATGGGATATGAAATTATCCTGTATACTGCAAGGTATGGGGATAGAGAAACCGGAAATATACATCGTCAGTATGAACGTGGATATAGAGAATGGACCGATTGGTTAGAGAAATATGGTGTAAAATACACCTGCGCTTGGATGGGAAAGCCAGCCGGTGCTCTTTATATTGACGACAAAGCGGCCAGAGTTAGAGGAGATGATGAATCTGGCTGGGATGAAGTATGGAAAGAGGTTGACGCATTGAAGGATAAAGATAAATACGGAAATTTAATAATAGAAGAATTAGATACTGATGGCAAGGGAATTGCTTACAATATCAAGGCATAAAGATGAGACTAGACCATATAGCATACAGAGTAAAATCTAGAGAAGAGGCTGCTAGCTTTTTGTCCGCTATATTGGGATATAAAGTTGGGACCGAGTTTGAGATTGTCTTCGATGATAATTCTACTGCTAAATGTATTGCTATGGTTCCCCCGGAGAAAATGTTTAATGTTATTAACATAGAACCGGGAGGTCTTAGGCATGTTGCCCCAGAAATATTTATATCTGACGGTGATGAGGACTCGATAGTCGGACAGTGGGTTGAAGCGAGGGATGGGGTTGGTGGTGTTCATCATATGGCATATCAGGTTGTAGAAATTGACAGCAGGGTTAAAGAATGGAGAGAGGCAGGAGTAGAATTTCTTACCGATGATGTTATAGATTGTCCAGAAGACAACCTGAGACAAATTTTTACCAAACCACTTAAAAACCTAGGCGAAATTATTATCGAATTGATTGAAAGAGGTGATAAGGGATTCTGTCAAAATTCTGTTAAACATCTCATGGAATCAAGCAAGGATTGCAAATGACTACATATCAAGGAATTATCAGACAAAATATGGTTGGAAATCATTATATTAATGGTTCCTTTATTTGCAATAAGAATTCAGAGTCTTTTGATAGTATTAACCCTGCTACTGGTGAAGTAGTCGGGACTTTTCCCGAGGCCAGCATTCCAGAGGTGGAATCTGCATACCAGTTTGCAAGAGACTCCTTTCAGGGATGGAGGAAATACAGCAGAGTAAAAAGGGCTGAATACTTCCTGACTCTAGCCAATTTGGTTGAACAAAGGCGTGAAGAAATTGCCGAAGCAATAACCCTTGAGACTGGAAAAGTTTTCAACGAGTCTATTGCCGAGGTAAATGAAGCTCTACACATGGCCCAGTACGCTTTCAGCACCGGGAAAATGCCTTATGGAGAAGCACTCGCGTCTGAGTTACCTGAAAAAGACGCCTATATGCTTCGCAAGCCAAAGGGTGTGGTCGCGATTGTTGCTCCTTTTAACTTTCCTTTTGCTATTGGCGGCTTCTGGTGCGCTGCACCCGCTCTGGTAGAAGGCAACACTGTAATTCTAAAGCCAAGTGAAGACACTCCCTTGGTTGGAGAAATCACCGCCGAACTGTTTAACGATGCGGGATTTCCTCCCGGCGTATTTAATCTTGTTCACGGAGACGGAAGAGTTGGCAACGGTCTTATTAGACAAGACGTTGACCACGTTTGTTTTACTGGAAGTGCTGAGGTGGGAATGCACATAAGAAAGGTCTGTGCCGAAAGCTGGCATAAAACCTGCTCTTGTGAGATGGGGAGCAAGTCAGCGGTAATTATTCATGAGGACGCTAACTATGAGATGGCAATGGCTGCATGCTTGGCCAGCGCTTACAAACTATCTGGCCAACGCTGTGTGTCTGCTAGCAGACTGATTGTTCACAGAAGCCTGTATGATAAGTTTGCAGACGAATTTGCTAACAGGAGCGGAGACCTCAAAACCGGCAACCCATTTTTAAAAGACACTTTTTACGGTCCTCTAATCAACAAGAAACAACTTGATAGAGTTGTTTGGTTCAATAAGATGGTTGCCGCAGACCCAGAAGCAAATGTTCTACTCATGGGAGAGCAGGTAGAAGACAGCCTGTTCTTAACACCTACTGTATATCAAACGGAGTGGCGAGATGTTCCATATCTCAAACAAGAAGTGTTTGGACCTCATGTATCAATCATTCCTTACGATACAATTGATGATGCTATTAGGATTTACAACGATACTGATTATGGACTTGCTCTAGGTGTGGTTACGGAGAACTTTAAAGTTGCTAGAAGAATTCGTAACGAGTGCGACTTTGGCCTTGGCTATTGGAATGGCGGTAGCATTGCTGCTGAAAGTCATCTTGGCTTTGGAGGAGTAAAGAAGTCTGGAAACGGACAGCCTAGCGCAGCCAGAACCTTTAGGGCGGTTACACACGAAGTTTCGTGGACCGTCAATCATGGTGACTCATTGAACTTTCCACAGGGAATGAAAGCTGGGACCGAGTAATGTTTTTCATGGAAGAAAAAGATTTTATTAACAGCGTTCTTCATGATAAAGTTACAATCAATAATAGCAAAATTCATGACAAGGGACTTTTTGCTGTATCAGATATTGAAAAAGACACCACTCTTCATGTGACACATGTGCATAAGGAATTAGTAGACTATGTAGGAGCCTTGTGCGGCTGGATTAATCTAACTCCAAACAATCAATACAATCACTCTAAGGAAAGAGAAAACTGTAAAATAGTTACGGATGGCCTTACCAAGGGCTTGGTAACTTTAAGGAATATAATTGCAGGAGAGGAGCTACTAGTAGACTATACAAAGGATTTAGAACTAGAGCAACCTGAACCCGGCTGGAAGCCATGAGTAAAATACTTTTATGCAATCCATCATGCTACTCGATAGAGTATGAAATAAACCCTTGGATGGATACAAACAATAAACCAGACCAACGAATCTCTGAAAAGCAATGGAATTTACTTCACGATACGCTTTTAAGATGCGGAGCAGAGCTTGTATATATAAGCTCTGAACCAAAAGTTCCAGACATGGTGTTTGTTGCCAACGCTGGAATAGTCAAGGGCAATACTGTTGTATTATCCAATTTTAAACACCCAGAGAGACAAAAAGAAAAACAGTATTACAAAGACTGGTTTCTAAAAAATAATTATAGAGTCATTGAAATCCCCGAGCATCTTAATTTTGAAGGTGCTGGGGATGCTTTATTTTTTAACGACATACTATTTATGGGGTATGGTTTTAGAACTGACCTAGCTGCTCACAAATTGGTGGCTACCGCACTAAATGTTGACTATACATCCTGTGAATTAATAGACCCTCGATTTTATCATTTGGACACCTGTTTTCTACCAATACAAAACAGAGTAGTGTATTACAGAAAAGCTTTTTCTAATAGTTCTGCAAACAAGATGTTAAAGACTCTTTTAAATGAATCACAGAGAACCAATCAGTATCTTGATATAGTTAATGTATGCGAAGGTCTTGCAAAACAATTTGTTTGCAATAGCATTTGCATAGGTGAAAATATAATAACTCCCTCTAAAGATTGTGCTTCAGTATTTTATGATAACGTAATAAACTACTGCGACATGTCGGAGTTTATAAAAGCAGGAGGAGCGGTAAAATGTCTAACACTTCAGTTATAGATAGATTATCAAAGCATATACTAGTCGACGGGTTTCATCTCGCTGTTGACCAGAAGAAAAGCTCTGGTTCTTGGATAGTAGACCTAGATGGAAACAAGTATCTAGATTGTTATTCACAGTTCGCTAGTCAGCCTCTTGGCTGGAATCATAAAGCGTTGGTAAATGCAAAGCAGGAGCTTGGAGAAGTCGCCATGCATAAAATTGCCAACAGCGACATGTATACTGAGCAGTATGCTACATTTGTAGAAAAGTTTTCTAGCATCACTCCAGACTTTAGTCACTATTTTTTCATTGATGGGGGTGCTTTAGCTGTAGAAAACGCACTAAAGGCAGCGTTCGACTGGAAAGCAAAAAAGCTAGGGATAACCAGTGACGAAGACATTAACACCCTAGATGTTTTTCATTTGGGTAATGCCTTTCATGGCAGAACCGGATACACCCTCTCACTGACAAACACTACGCCGGAAAAAACAGACTTGTTTCCGAAGTTTCAGTGGAATAGAATATGGAGCATTGAGGACGCAGAGGAATTGATGCACGACAGAGTGGCCGCAATGGTAGTTGAGCCTATTCAGGGCGAAGGTGGAGACAACCATTTTGTCCCAGAACTTTTCCCCCTAATGAGGAAGTGGGCAGACGATAACGACGTTATTCTAATATTTGATGAGGTTCAGACTGGCGTTGGCCTTACAGGGAAAATGTGGTGCTATGAACATTTTGGAATAGTTCCCGACATGATGTGTTTTGGTAAAAAGACGCAAGTCTGTGGATTCTGCTCAACTGACAGGATAGACGAGGTGGAACACAATGTATTCAATGATAGTGGTAGGATTAATTCTACTTGGGGTGGGAATATTGTTGATATGGTTAGATTCGGACACATAATAGATGCTATTGAAAAAGAAAACCTTGTCGATAACGTACACGAGGTCGGAAGCCATCTTGAAAATGCTCTAAATAATCTGGATATTATTTCTAATGTTAGAGGCATGGGTCTAATGATTGCTTTTGATTTAGATACTCCTGACCTAAGAGACCAAATGGTTTCTTTATTGCAAGAAGACATGATTGTTCTTAAGTCTGGAACCCACTCAATTAGGCTTAGACCACCATTGACCTTTTCAAAGCAAGACGCGGACTCGGCGGTAGTCTTTATAGACAGAGCGGCAAACAAGCTATGAAAATACAAAATGTAGGAATAATAGGTCAGGGCTTTGTTGGAAGCGCTTTGCGTAATACGTTTGAAAATTATTATAATGTATACACTTACGATAAATTTCAAGTAGACAAGTCTACCCACACAAGCATTCAATCACTGTCTAGAGCCTGTGAAGTTATCTTTGTTTGTGTTCCTACGCCCATGAATAAAGATGGCTCTTGTGACATATCAATAGTTACAGATGTTGTAAAAATAGCCTGTAGTACCGGAAGAAAAAATATAATAGCAATCAAGTCTACAGTACCCCCCAACACTACAAAATCTTTACAAGACCTATGCCAAGATTCTCACATAGTCTTCAATCCTGAATTCCTATTAGAGAGAAATGCAGAAGAAGACTTTAAGAATACCACTCGTGTTATCCTTGGTGGTCCGAGACCGGCAACAACATTACTAAAACAATTCTATTCAAGAATATTTCCTGACGCAGACATAGTAAAAACTGATTCAACAATTGCTGAAATGATTAAATATTTAACCAATACATTTTTAGCAGTCAAAGTATCTTTTGCCAACGAAATTTATGCAATCTGTGAAAGTTTAGGTATAGATTACGATAAGGTACTGGAATACTCTCTCTACGACGATAGACTGGGACGTTCTCATTGGTCGGTTCCGGGTCCAGATGGACATTACGGATTCGGAGGAAGCTGTTTCCCCAAGGACTTAAATGCTTTAATGCATCTGACTCACTCTATGTGCATCCAAGCGAATACAATAAGTGGCGCATGGAATACCAACCTAATGGTTAGGCCGGAGAAGGACTGGGAAAGCTTGAAGGGAAGGGCAGTAGTAGACAGTCCTGAAAATAACACCTAGTAAATAGGGATACAATAATGCCCACTAGCAATAATGAAGCTCTCAATATAGTTGAAATACTTGATGAATACCTAGACGAAGAACAAGCTAGGGAACTAACAGCGCGTCTAGAACAAGAGATAGGGCAAAAAACCGAAAACGACTCTCTGAAAGTAAGCCTAGAAATGCTGAAGGCTTTATACGAGAGAAAGCCAAAGAGAGAAAATCTTTGCAAGAAAGCGATACTATACTCAATTGTATCATTTCATATGTTTATTATAGTAGTAAATATAATGGCCTTCTTTGTTCTTCCCTTTATGTATCCTCTCTGGATGTGGGTTCCAGTTAATAGTTTTATTCTTACTGTTACATTCACAAGAGAGGTTTGCCCTCTTACGAGACTTGAGAACTATCTCAGAACATCACTTGGGATGTCTCGTATTGGAGGATTTATCGGTCACTATTTCGTAAAACCAGTTAAGAGGGCGATTAAGAATGCCGCCTAGACAGATTAGACGAAGAGTAGTACCACAAAAATCAGAAAAGTATCCCTATCCCTCAAGATACGGCAGTCATTCTTCAATGATTGACGAGGAAAAAACCGAGGAACTTTCTGATAAAAATCTAGTTGTCTTAGAGGACGAACACGGGTACTATATTACTAGCAGAAAAAAATTAGACAGCGGGTTTGCTGACCCTAAAAGGTACGAATTTTCCCGCTTGTCTTTCTATAAAAATTAGGAGAAAACAATGGACAGAAGAAGCTTTTTAAAAACCGGCGTTTTGTCTGCTGCAATCGTTCCGTTTCTCTCGATTGAAGATACTCAAGCAGCAGATGTTCAGATTTTTATTAAAAATGTAGAAGAATCTATACAAACCAATCGCTTGCACACCTCTCAGCTTTACTTCAACCATTTCCACCAGCCAAACCAAATGTGCTGGGTTTGGACTCCGCATGGATGGACTATTCAGGCGTGTCCTGCTTACGTTCCTCACACCATGTCCTTTAGAAGTTCTCTTTATGGTTATCATCAGTTAACGCAAAGAAAAGAGAACGTAAAGCAAATAAATATTAATAACGCAGACTGTATCTATATTTTAGAAAACGGTAGTATTAAAATTTATGATGTAAGAGAGAAAGGAATAACTTTCTCCTCTAATGTTCCAAGCTATGCCGCTGGTTTACGAATGGTTGATTCTCACTATAGAAACAGAACGGGAAAATGATACCTAACGATTTATTTCCAAACAGACAAACAAGCATTGCGTATAATTATTTCAAATATAATCTTATAAAAGGAAATACTAAAGAACTCAAACAGCATATAAAAATGCTGTCGATAGAGGCCGGTAAGCAACACCCTTTTATTGGAAGCTGTGTACTTGAAGTTGTAAATAATATTGATTGGGATTTTATAGAGCTTTACTGCTCTTAATTCCCTTAAACTATTTGACTGGCCCGGAGCTATCTAGTGTAGTCTCGGGCTAGTTTTATATGGAGACGAAATGGAACACTTTAATTTAATAACTCCTATAAACCAGCTTGGATATGGTGTTACTGGCCTTAATGTTGCAAAAAGCCTTTCTAAATTGGGGAGAGTTGCCCTTTGGCCACTGGGAAATGTAGATTGTCCTCAAGAGGACACGCAAAGCATAATACAATTAATAAAAAACAATCAACTGCCAAACTTTAACGCTCCCTGCTTAAGAATATGGCATCAAAATGATATGAGCCAGTTTGTTGGCCGGGGATTAAGGGCGGGGTTTCCTATATTTGAGCTAGACACATTCACTGAGATAGAGAAATCACATCTTTCCCAGTTAGATAGCTTGATTGTTTGCTCTGATTGGGCAAGAAAGGTGTGTATAGAAAATGGAGTAGTCGGGGACAACTCCCGGCCAGTGGTTAGCGTTGCTCCACTCGGTGTTGACGGGCAAGTATTCAAACCCCACTTGTCAAACAGAAAAACAACTGTCTTTTTCAATTGCGGGAAGTGGGAGATAAGAAAGGGGCATGATTTAATCGTAGATGCTTTCAATCAGGCCTTCGTGCCGGAAGACGACGTAGAACTGTGGATGATGTGCAGAAACCCTTTCTTTAGCGACAGCGAGAATGACGAATGGGAGCAGTTATATTTGAAATCTCCCCTTGGTTCAAAGGTAAAAATAATTTCCAGACAACCCACGCAAAAAGATGTGTATAATATAATGAGAGAGACAGATTGTGGGGTTTTTCCTGCCCGCGCAGAGGGCTGGAACTTGGAGTTGCTTGAGATGCTCTCTTGTGGTAAACATGTAATAGCCACAGATTATTCTGGGCACACTGAGTTTTGCAGCCATAAAAACACCCTTCTCCTCAACGTGAAAAACACAGAAGAAGCTTTTGACGGTAAGTGGTTTCATGGACAGGGCCAATGGGCCAAGCTCACAGATAAAGAAACTGGTTACGTTGCATCATTGATGAAATCTGTGCATAGAACAAAACAATCTGGCAGCCTTCCCATGAACGAAGAGGGAATAAAAACGGCCAATCAATTTTCATGGGAAAATACAGCGGAGAAAATTAGAGATGCCCTCACCACAAAAGAATGAAGAAAAAAGCGCCTTTGTTTCTAGGTGCATGTCCAGTGACGAATCTAAAAAAAGCTTTCCAGACCAAGACCAAAGGGTTGCATTTTGTCATAGTCAGTGGTCGAAAAGCAAAGGCCAATCTAAAATCACTGTGTATGTTTATAAAAATCCAAAAACAAATGAGCTTCATTATTTTGATAGGCGGGGAGCTTACGAAAGAGACGGTGTTAACTTAGTATTTATTAGGAGAGATACAATGGGCAATGAACATATTTTAAACAAGGCTGCCAAACTCTACGCCGATGAAAAGGCTGGATATCCACCAAATTGTAACGAAGGATACGTTGAGAAGAATGGAAAATGTGTTCCTATGAACGAAGCTGAATGGACTGAATATAAAAAGAACAAAAAGAAAAAACACTAAGGGAGTCAACAATGTTAGACGTTATTAAGAATCACTGGATGTGTCTATTAGTAGGTATTGCGATGGGCTGGGGACTTCAGTTCTGTCCAATTTTTCATATGGGACATGCGTGTCCGGTTCTAAATGGCGAGAAGGTTTGTCAGTGCGAAACTTGCTGTGGCGCTTGTGATTGCGTCGAGGCTTGTACCGATGGTAACTGCCCCTGCTGCGCCGCTCACGATTAGTAGTCAGCAATAAATCGAGGAATACAAAGATGGATAATCCAATTTTAGAAGCTATCAATCTACATTTTGCCGCAAAGAAAGCAGAGGCAATTGCTAGATTAAACATCTATGTAAGAAATCCTGTTGGTGTTGGGGAACATCCCAATATCGTAGAGGAGGCTATAAAAGCTGTTGAGGACTGTGAACATGCGGACAGTTGTATTTCAATGCTTGAAACCATAACTGCGCCAAATCAATCACAGTCTCCAGTTTCCCCAACTCCAGCAGGACCGCAGCCGTCACCACAGTACCCAAATAAGGGTGAGGCTGTAGAAGTTTCTTCTTAAGATAGAATAAACAATGAGCACATTTAAGGTCTGCGCGAGACTGGGAATAACCTCCTACTCTACTTCGGGAAAAGGACAGTTTAAACTTCTGGTTCCAGAAGATAACGAAATTCCATCCATTAGAGTGTTTGGAAATTCTGACATAGACCATTCTTTGGAAAAAATTTCTAGACAATATCTAGGATATTCTTTTGATTGGTTAACACTGGTTCTTTTGTCTGTAAATAAAACAGGGGAAGAGATTTATATAAATTATTGCTGCATGGTTCCACCAGAGTCTACGATTAAAAAAGGAAGGTGGGAGAACTATGTAACCATTTACCAGAATACTGAAGGAAAGTATCAAGGATATGAAGAAATCTTGGCAAACATTTCTAAAATTATTTAAAAAAGAGGAGAGTCCTGAACCACCTGAAGAAATAACCGACGAATCTCTTGAAGAAGGCGACGTGAGTGAAGACGAGATTGCTGCCTCCCTAGAGTTTCAAGTCTTAAGAGATGGATATACATATGTTGCCTGTTCTTTTGGCGACGGAGCAGAAGACATAGCCGCGTTCACCGAACTTCTAAATCAGGTTAATACTGGCATTTTACTACAAGACACCCTAAAGATTATTTTAGAAACATGTGTAGAACAAGAGCGCCTTGGTGTTTATCTCCTGATAGTAGCTGCCCTAGAAGCAGGGGAAAATTCTGCTGTAGTTAAACCAACAGATGCTCTAAATCCTAACTCAGATATCTTCCCAAACTCCCTATAGGAGTACGACCATGTCAGAAAATTTAATAGCGTGGGAAAAATGGGACGACGACATAATTGAACAGGAAGCAGCTTCCAACTACAACCTAGAAGGCTTAGATGAAGAAGAAATTATTGAAGCCATGGGTCTGGCTGAAAGAATTCCAAATCTTGTAGTTACACCCTTGGGTATGTACAAGCTTCACGATAAGCTAAGCCCGTCTAAGCAATTCGATTGTTGGGTTGGTCATACTAATTTTGACATAACCCCGGCAATTATAAGCACCATAGAAGTAATAGACGGTGTTGAAGCCCTTAAGGCAATAACAAGGTATAAGTTTTTTCTAGGTATCGGAAATCTATTCGATTTTAAAAAGATAAGGCTAGAAATAGAGAGGGAAATTTTAGGAAAGCACGAAAACGAAGAAGACGGTTTGGATTTAGATAACGATGTTCTTTTTGAGATTAAAAGATTAAAGCTAGAACTATCAAAAAAGAACCACTGGGCAATATTTATTTTTCCAAATGGAGAAATTAGCTCAGTCTGCGCTGACACTCAGGACGATGAAAACTACATGCAAAAGTTATCTATATATATCCACGCAAAGAGTTTGTCTGGAGGAATCTTACTAACAAATGACTGAGGATTTAAAGTGGACACGGAAGTATCATCAGAAGATTTTGAAGTATCTCTTAATAAAGAGGATACCAAGAGGGTTTTCGGATTTTTGGCAAAGAAATATTACAGAAGCATGCCTATCGACGAGATAGAATCATGCCAGCTGATAGGACTTTGGAAAGCCCTTAAAAAATACGACATCGCAAAAAAGAGAAAGTTCTCAAACTTCCTATACGTCAGTATAGACTGGGAATGTAAGCTCTACCTAAGAAGAAATCGTAGAAGGTATCTCACCTGCGATACTTTTCTAGGAGATAGCGGGGATTACGAGCTTGTAGAACTTTTAGATATAGTGGACTCTCTAAGTCCAAGGCTAAAAAGGGTAGTAAAACAGAGGTTTTTTTATAATCTCACTATGGAAGAGATTGGCGATGCCAATGATTACAGTAGGGAAACCGCAAGAAGATACCTTAAGGAAGCTATGGAACAATTGCAATCCCACAGAAATAGAATCATCGACTAGTACAATTGGTGTATAATATACTAGGACTGGACTCTATATTATAGGAAAAAAAGGACCAATAAAGCGCCATATGAAAGGTGTTTTATCATGTCAGTAGGTACAAAGTTTACGAGAGTTGTTTCCACCACAGACAACACAGACACTGCTCCAGTACAAAAAGAAGGTGGAAGCGCAATTGGCGTCACAGATGCCAGCACGGTTACTACCGGTAACCCCATTACGAAGACCTTTAATCTTCGTGACAACGCCGACGACGGCGCGGTTAGACGCTCAAGAGTTTTAGCCATCAATGGCGGAACTCAGGCGACTCCGGTTGGCGTAACAGGCGTTCAGACTGCCAAGGGTAGCGGAACCATCGCATTTGAACCCGGCGTCGCTGGTCATTCCATCTCGAATGGCAACGGCTGGATTATTAGAGGCTGGTCTGACTATATCAACAATACCAGTAACACAGCCATCTACTTCCCGTCGTCCGACGATGGCACGCGCAAGGCTCTTAACACTACGTTTAGACAGCATGGCGCAGCAACCGCTACTGCTCATCGCGCTCGATACTGGAACCCAGTTGGCATTTCTGGGGAACGTGGCAACTGGTCAACCTATCCCTCTGCCGCCAACGAAGTTTACCGAGACTCGTCTGGTGGGTCAGCACTTACTGCCCTAGCAGAGTACCCGACCCTAGCGATTCCCGGCGAATTGACTTACCTCGAAACGGGCAAGACGCCTACTCAGGCAGACTACCCGGCAAAGAACGGCTAATTTTTTTAGCAGTCTAGCATGTCCAAGGAGGGGACTGGCCGCTTGACCGGTCCCCTCTTTTTTCTTTGAAAAGAGAGAGTCTATCATGGAATCCATTTTTTCCGTTCCAGTGTTGGCGACTATTGTTGTAGTGGTTGTAGGACTCGGAAAGATTATTGAAATTCTTGTCACTAAATCAATTCGAAAACAGTCAGTCCTAATGGACGAAGAAAGAGATTGGTTAAAAGATATGCATGAAGTCATGTCAAAATGTGATGTAGATGGAACTCCATTAGTTTATGTTCCTAGAAGTTGGGCGGAAATTCAGAAGGATATGCAGCAGGTAATAACAAAATTGGTCGGTGACCAAAGAAGAATAGCGGATATATTAGACAGGATTGACAAAAAATTAGAAGAGCCAAAGTAATGATTAATCTAGTTCCCTACCACGAAGCAATCAACTATGTTCAAGAAGCTGATGTTTTACTGTTTCGTGGTAGGGGTCTGATAAGCTGGCTAATAAAAAGATATGGAAGCGGGGTGCATAGTCACGCGGCTATGGCCCACTGGGATGGGGATAACATTGAATGCGTGGAGTTTAGGGAATTTCGCGGAGGTAGGTCGGTGTCTCTTAAAACACAAGTAGACACTCATCCAGATAACATAGATGTTTTTAGACCATCAAATCTCATATCCTATAATCAATTTTCATCTTGGCCTGAAAACAACGAGAATCGTTCCGTAAAAGTTGAGTACGAAAATAAGCAACTCGAATATAAATTTGATGCGGGAGTTGCAAAAAACGTTACGGATACGATGTTAAAGCTTACTGGTCTTCCTTATGGCTGGAAGAACTTTGTCAAGCTTGGAAAACACTATCTTCCTTTTTGCAGGCTCGCACCACAAAATATCAAAGATGATGAACCCAACGAGGTTTTTGTGTGTAGCACAGCCGTAACCTATGCTTACCGAATTAATTACTTAGACCCATGTCCCTTTTTGGCAGACGCGGCCACAACGCCAGCCGATTTGGCTCGCTCTCCTTTGTTTAAGTATCAGTTCACCCTCGAAAAAGATTGGTAAGCTATAATGAATAAGCTAATATTCTCAATCGTTTTTGGATTGGGTGTGTTGCTTTCTAGCATCGCAGAAGCAAAACCCCTAACGATGGACCAAGCCCTAGAGGCTGTTTGTAGAGTCAGTACAAGTGGAGCTAGAGGAAGCGGTACAGTATTTGCAGAAGACGAAGATAAGTATTTTATTCTAACTAATGGACACGTTATAGACCGCGCCAGAAGAGGGCATGTAGAATTTTTTCAGAGTGGCTACAAGTCTGCCATGCTACCGTTTAAGACTGAATATGTCGAATATAAAGATGGCACTGCTCTTGACCTAGCCGTAATTTCTGTAAAAAAGAAATACTTTGGTAGATATCCACCAAGAATTATCCCTCTTGCCCCAAAGGGTACAGAAATCAAGCCAAACGATTATATTATGGCTGGCGGTTGTCCAAGCGGACAGTGGGCCATGGCTTGGTACGGTAGAGTTATAAGAAATACCGGTGCTGTCGTAAGCTTTAACGCTGCTCCAATAGGTGGTCAATCTGGTAGTGGCGTTCTCGTCCTAATCAAAGATGAAAAGGATGAACTTCAAACTCGCATAGGTGTTTTACTTGCTTGGCGAGTCGGAGATGGCGCTTGGACAGACGATGGACCAGATGACTACGGCGCTGGTCTATCTCTTAAACAAATCTATGAAATTATTGAAGGTAACGGTCATGGACATCCAATCGAAACTTCTTACAGAGTTGTCCGCGATGGCCACGACCACCCAAAAGAAAAAACTTCTAAGCCCCAACCGGAACGAATGAAAAAGGTTTGCCCTCAATGCAAGCAAGGGATGGGTGAACATATCATAATTCCAGAAAAGGGTGGCCTAAGAAGAACCAAAAACGGCGAATTCATGTACTGCCCCATTGTAACTCTTGAAGATGGCAGCATGCGCAAGAGTCTAGATTTCTTTAAGGGCATAAAGATTAAAGAGCTATATAACGGAGAAGGTCTTTTCCCTTGGTGTCCATTCAACAACCCGTGCCCACCACCAAACCCAAACCCACAGCCACCCGGAGGTGGTCCCCCAGATGGTGGAGGCGGGTTCAATGGTTGGCCGGGAAGACCAGACCCCGGTGGTCCTGTAGAACCGGGTCCAGACTTCGACAAAGAACGTCAAGAATATCTTGATATGATTGTAGAGCTTAAAGAGAAGCTAACAAATTTAGAAGCCCTGCATGAAAGTCTAAAGGCTGAATTGTCTGGGGTATCTGGGAACCTATCAAGTTCTCAAAACGAAATCAATGGACTGAAAGACCTTCTCGGAAGAGTTGAAGGCGAAAAGGGTTCGCTTTCTTCTAGGATAGAAAACCTGCTTGTTTTAATTGGCAAAAAGGATAAGTTAATCGAAGGCTCAGAACATTACCTTGATGATATGACTGGCGGAAACGGTAACACTGTAGAAAACGTTAGTCTAACCCTAGGTGGCATGAGCCTTGGGGCGTTGGCTCTAAAATATGGAGTGCCTTTGGTACTAGGAAGAATTGGAAGAAGGCGTCGAAGGAAAGATGAAGAAGAAGAAGAAGAAGAAAATGAAGAAAATTGTGACAATGAGACAGAGGGATTGGGGTATAATAGTGATGATGGCTGTGATTGTGAATCTAAGAAACATGAGCATATTCATGAACATTTTCACAAATATGAACATCCCAATGGCGGGTTTGTCATGACGCCAGATGAGCTTCCAAACCCTCAAACTACTTACGAGATAGATGAAAACTTGAAGAATCAAGTAGAGGGGAGCAGCGGACTCAATCCGGGCTTTGTTCCCTACGGTCTTCCAGTTTCTTCGCCATACTATCAACAACCAGTAGCTGCTCATGGCCTCCCGCCTCAGTTTATTAACATTCCTTTCGCTACAAGAAAGAAAGTTACCGCTGAGCAAATCATGACTATAATTGGAGAACTAGTCAACGAATATACTGATGACCAAACCATGACTGTTAATCAAATTAACACGCTACTTAGACAAAGATTGAAAGAAAAATTTAACGTCGACTAATCCCATAAGGAGGGTATTAAACATGTCCGATAATTTAGTAATTCCAGTTCACGACGCCATTCTTCCCTATATGTTTCAGGGCGTGAAGTGGGCGATTCCCAATGTTGGCGACAACAAGGAAACCCACAACCTAGCTATGGCCAGACTTTTTGAAAAAGTTGGTGAGCATGTTCAGGCTTTCAGTGTTCGCACTGATTGCTTCGTTCCCGGTCCCCCGACGCTAGGCGCTGTAAAGCATCATCACAATATGTTTGTTCGTTTGTGCAACCTAATTGATACAAACACCAAACGTGATAACATGGAGAGACTTGAAGCTCATCACATTACGCACGAGCGTAGAGCTTTCAAGATTTATCCCGTTCGATACTTTGATGTGAAGAACGACTACTGTCGTAGGTGGATTGAGCTTTGCCTACAGGCTATGAGCAACATTTCCCAGTTGACTGAAAACACTTGGGCAAATGACTGGTCAGAAGCCACTGGCAAGGAAATGAAAAAGCTTTTCCGAGAAGGCTATCGCCTAATGTGCGTAGAGCTATTCAACGTGCCAGTTATTGAAGCCGAAAAAGTTTTTGATGAAAGCACCCCATTCTTCTTGACAAAGAACCATTTTGAAACTTATGATGTTGGACATATTCCAACAATCGAATGGATTAAGCATCCTGCTCTAGGTGGCGAATTTACTGAAGACGAACTTCGCCCAATCTCAACGACTAACGTTCCGGTTGCTCCCGGCGTTGCTGAGAATGATGGCAATACTCCACAGAGAGAGTTGGAAAGACGTATGCAGGGTGGTGAGGTTGTTGAATAAGTAACTTCAACCCGTTATTAATTAAAGACACAGAGGAAGGATTCCGATGAAGAAGATTTTTTGGACAGGATTGCTATCTGTTTTTATCTTTGCCACGAGCGTCTTCGCTCAGGACAATCGACTGTATCAACATCTACAGGATGTTTCAGTTACGGTTAAGTCTGGGTTCGGTGAAGGCTCTGGCGTTATTATTACGCGAGATGTTGAAGTGGTCCCCAATGTTAAGCAGAAGGTCAACTTTGTATGGACCGCTGCGCACGTAGTAGACGGACTAAGGTCTGTCAGGGTAGAAATCAAGAATGGCAAACCTCAGACAGTTGTTGAGTTTAAAGATGCTCAGATTGTCAAGGAGTTAGTTGAAGACGGTCGCCGTGTTGGCGAAATCAAGATGGAAGCCAAGGTCATTAAGTACTCGGATGCTGAAAACGGAGAAGACTTGGCTCTCTTGATGGTTAGAAAGAAAGGCTTTATCGATAAGACTGTTACTTTCTATAAGAATGAAGGCAAGCCAGTGGCTATTGGTACTGAGCTATATCATGTCGGCTCTTTACTAGGCCAAGTAGGCAGTAACTCGATGACGCGAGGAATTTGTTCTCAAGTTGGTAGAGTTCTTGATTTGGGCAATGGTGACGGAGTTGTGTTTGACCAAACAACAGTTACCGCATTTCCGGGTTCTAGTGGCGGTGGAGTATTTCTAAGCGAAAGGTCTGGAGAAAAGGCTGGCCAGTATGTGGGGATGCTTGTTAGAGGAGCCGGTGAAACTTTCAACCTAATTGTACCGGTTAGAAGAATGAGAAAGTACGCCGAGGAAGAAGGGGTTCTGTGGGCTATTGACACAGATGCAAAGGTTCCCTCCCTGAAAGGAGTCCTCTCTCTAAGCCCAGAAGGAAGCTCATCAGTTTCCAATTCAAAAAACGAGAAGAACAACGCTCCCACAAAAGATGGTTTGAGATTCCCAGTTCTTCCAGTAACCAGAGATTCAAGTAACAATACTAGACTTCCAGACACAAAGAAGCCACTACGATGAAAACCACAACCAATCTCTTGCTGCTTTTTCTTTCTTGCACAGCGGCCAATATTGGGCTGTCTTTATATTATTTTGAATCAAAAAATAAAGAAGAAAACCCACCCCAAAAATCGGTCTCTGTTGCTGGACATGAAGCCGCAGCAATAACCTCTGCTTTAGCAAATGTACATAATCAAGCTATCTATAGAGATAGCGTTACGGTGCAAGAGGTTCTTAAACTTCAGCACCATCTCAATATGCACGGGAAAAGAGTTCCGATGTGCCCCGATTGCAGAGTGGGGAATAGAACTACAGAATATAAATATACCATGGATGATTTTTAAATGAAACGGATTTTGTATTACCTTTTACTGAGGAGAAACAATGTCTGAGAAGTTCGCACTACTACTAAAGTCTAGAAGATTCTGGGTCGCTGTTGGTGGCATTGTTGTCACTACCACAAACATCTTCGGCCTAGACCTTAATCCAGAGCAAGTTAATAACATCGTTCTTATTGGCGGTGCTTGGATTGTTGGTGACAGTCTAAGAAGCTCTTAAAGGAAAAAAATGTCTTTAGGAAATTGGGGAGAACCCCTAACAAGGATAGTTAATTATCTAGTCCCACCGGAAAGCCGAAAAAAGACACTGTCTTGCGCAGAGCTATTTAAAAGCCTGCACGATGAGTCAGGGGTCACCGTTTCAAACCTTGACAACATCGCAGAGGTGTGCAAAGATGGGGGAGATTCCCATTTTGCGGCGGCTGCAAAGTGTCTTGGCTTTCGGGGGGACTATGATATAGTCTCCGAAGCATCACAGCTTAAACAGGAATACGACCTCTGTCTTATTCCTAAAAACCTTAAGCCAAAACAGAAAGGCAGTATTGTAGCTAAGCACATACTAAAGAAGTAAAATGGGAAAAACAGTACGAAAGAAGAGCAAGCGCGATAAAAAGCGATTAAAAAGAGAAAACCGCAGCCGAAAGAATAAGCGAAGCAATGACAGAGAGACCGTCATGGAATGAATACTTCATGGGCATGGCTCGCTACGCCTCCGTAAGAAGTCATGACTCTCAAACTAAAGTTGGTTGCGTTATAGTCGGTAGTCCTAACGTGGTTGTTGGAGTCGGGTACAACGGCTTCTGTTCTAATGTTAAAGAAGAAGGACTTCCCACAACCAGACCTGACAAATATCCATTTATTGTACACGCAGAAGCTAATGCTATAAGTAATCTAGTTGTGAAACAGATTGATTACTACAAGGCTTACATTACACATCTACCCTGTGCTAATTGTGCAAAGCTGTTGTGGCAAAGCGGTGTTCAAGAATGGTATGTTCCGAAAGGGTCTAAGGCTCATGGAGAAACAGAGGAAGACAAAATTGTCTATGAACATCTTACAGATAACGGATTAGAAATTACATATTTAGATATGTCAGGTCGCTGGAACGGTCTGTTCTTTTAAGAGTAATGGCAACTAGAATATTCCATAATGGACCACCCAAGCATTTAAGAAAAATGAAACAACCTCCAAATGGCTGGACCACAGAAGTAGAAATAAAAAGAGTGTATGACGGAGACACTCTTATAGTAGACGTACATAGAACCCTGACAGTTAGACTGAAAGATTGCTGGTGTTCAGAAATTAGAACTAGAGATAAAGAGGAAAAGAAAAAAGGAATCGCGGCTAGAAATCATTTAAGAGAAATTTTGTTAGAAGAGAAAAACGAAGACACCGGAAAACTGGAATACATAAAAGCTGTCCTCCACATACCTGCTAGTGAAGATTCCGAGCTTAAGGATGTGTTTACTTTCGGAAGGGTTTTGGGACATATCTTCATAGATGGTAAAGACGTATCAGAAATCATGATAGAGTCTGGACATGCTACAAAAGAAAAAGACAGGAAAAACTGATGTCAGTAGCGGAGCTACAGAACTATACTTTTGTTGGTAAATACGCCAGATGGATTCCCGAAAAGAAAAGAAGAGAAACGTGGAAGGAAAGTGTAGAACGTGTTGAAGGGATGATGCTTGAGTCCTACCCCTCTGTCCCAGAGGAAATTGAATGGGCTTATGACATGATGAATAGAAAGCGCGTTCTGGGTTCTCAACGTGCCCTCCAGTTTGGAGGCTCCCCCGTGCTAAAACACAACGCGAGAATTTACAATTGTATAGCCTCCTATGTAGATAGGCCGAGGTTTTTTCAGGAATGCATGTATCTTCTTTTGTGTGGTTGCGGTACTGGATTCTCCGTCCAAAGACATCATGTAGAAAAGTTACCCAAACTAGTTCAGAAGAAGGATGGTACTAAAAAATTTACCATTCCAGACACAATAGAAGGGTGGTCTGACGCCGTTGGCGTTTTAGTCAACAGCTATTTCCAGCAGGATGATTTTTTTCTAGACTACGTGGGCAAAACAGTATCATTTGACTACTCTGAAATCAGGCCCGCTGGTTCATATCTAAGCTCAAGCTCTGGCAAGGCGCCCGGTCCTGAACCATTGAAAAAAGCTCTGACAAATATTAAGAAAGTTTTAGATAAAGTATTGAAGGATGCGCTATTTTCAACTAGAAAACTGAGACCTATAGATGTTTATGACGTGGTCATGCATGCTGCCGATGCTGTTATTTCTGGCGGTGTACGTAGGAGTGCTACGATTTGTCTTTTTTCACCAGACGACAAAGAGATGGCACTGGCAAAAACTGGCAATTGGTTTCATGATAATCCTCAACGTGGTCGTTCTAATAACTCTGCTCTTTTACTGCGTGGTGAGACCAGTCCTGAACAATTTACATCATTGATGGAGTCGGTTAAGGAGTTCGGAGAACCGGGATTTGTATGGGCAGATTCCACTGAGCTTATTGTAAACCCATGTGTTGAGATTGGACTCTATCCTGTAGACGAAGAGACGGGAGAGACAGGCTGGCAAGCGTGCAATCTTAGTACCATCAACTGTGCCAGAATAAAGACCAAGAAGGATTTCTTTGAATCTTGCAAGGCGGCGTCCATCATTGGAACCCTACAAGCTGGATTCTCAAAGATGTCCTACTTGGGAGAAGTTACCGAGAGAATCCTGAGAAGAGAGGCTCTTCTCGGTGTTTCTATGACAGGAATCATGGAGCGTCACGATATCTGTTTGGACCCCGAGATTCAAAAGCAAGGCGCTAGGGTTGTTAGGAAAACGAATAGAGAGCTTGCTAAGAAAATCGGGATTAATGCAGCAGCTAGAACTACTTGTGTCAAGCCTGAAGGGACTGCTAGCTGTATTCTTGGTACTAGTTCTGGTATCCATCCTCATCATGCCAAGCGTTATATTAGACGTGTACAGGCTAATAAGATGGAGGATATATATCAACACTTTAAGAAAACAAATCCGAGAGCATGCGAAGAGTCGGTCTGGTCTGCAAACGACAGCGACGACGTAATCTGCTTTTGCATAGAGGTTCCTTCCGGTTCTAAATTGAAGAATCAGATTGGTGCTATCGGTCTCTTGGAATATGTAAAAAGCACACAGCAGAACTGGGTCATGACCGGAAGAAATGACTCTCTTTGTGTTAAGCCGTTTCTGCAACACAACGTGTCTAACACAATCAATGTAAAGCCAGAAGAATGGGAAGACGTAGAGAAATTTATCTACAAAAACAGAAAGTATTTTTGTGGCGTCTCTCTGCTTCCATTGAGTGGAGATAAGGACTATCCGCAAGCACCGTTCACGACGGTGTATCTTCCCAGCGAAATGGTATCGCACTACGGCGACGGCGCGATGTTTGTTAGCGGGTTAATTGAAGTTGCACTTAACCTCTGGGAAGATAACCTATGGTCAGCTTGTGACGGACTGTTAGGAGTAGGAACTAGAATTAAAGGCAACGGAAAAAGTGAATGGGTTGAGCGCTGCAAAAAGTTTGCCAAAAAGTATATGGATGGAGACATCAAAAGACTTACATATTGCATGAAAGATGTCTACAATTGGAAAGAGTGGGTAGACATGAAGAGAGAGTATACCGCAGTAGAGTATACTAATTGCATAGAGGAACATGACAACACTACGCCAGAGCAAGAGATTGCCTGTGCTGGTGGAGCCTGTGAAATTATCTAGGAAGCCCAATGTCAAGCACCAAAAATATAAAAACGCCACCCTTCATGCAGAGAACACCAGAGGGTGACAAAGTCCTACAGGCCACCGTATTGCGTCTTAATGAGGCTATAGACGTTGGGAAAGGATTCATGGTCCACATATCATATGCACATGAGGGGAAAGTTTTCCATTTTAATGGACGATACAACTTCCCCTCTCCCGATATGCCCATGTGTGCTTCAAGTTTTGGACAGTTTGTTACAGAGGAGAAGGAAAAAGACAACGAGGAGATGTCTAATGACAAATCAGCCACTAAGGGCAAGAAGGCTGACTGAGACAGCCAAACTACCCACAAAAGCTCATGACACAGACGCCGGAATAGACTTGTATTCTGACGAGGACTTGGAGATTAGGTCGGGAAGGACCGTATTAGTCTCTACGGGAATCTCTATGGCAATTCCTGATGGTTATGCTGGATTAATATGGGACCGTTCTTCTATGGGTGTAAAGGGGCTGCACCGATTCGCTGGAGTGGTTGACAGTGGATATAGGGGAGAAGTAAAGGTCTGTATTTCTAATATGGGCTACGGAACAACAGAGTGGCCATTTGGTAGTAAGTCTTATTTTATTAGTCGCGGTGACAAAATAGCTCAAATTTTAATACAAGAAGTACCAAACTTTCGGATAGAGGAAGTTAACGATTTGGATAGCACTGACAGAGGAGAAGGGGGTTTCGGTAGTTCTGGCAAATAAAGAGGTAAAATGAAAAAACCAAAGTCAGAACTTAATAAACATGTTCATAGTAGGCACAGTCTATCTCCTAAAACTTCTAACCAAGCTGAATACATAAGGGCAATAGTAGAGAACGACGTTACAATATGTTCCGGGCCAGCAGGTAGCGGAAAAACAACTATATGTGTTGGCCTAGCCTGTGAGCATTTATTATCTGGAAAGATAGAAAAGATAATAATTACGCGACCAATAGTTGAGTCTGGTGGCGGGTTAGGTTATCTCCCCGGTTCTTTTCATGATAAGATACATCCATACCTAGTTCCTGTTATGGATGAAATGTCTAAATATATATCTAATAGTGGCATAGACTACATAAAGAAAAATAATGTCCTTGAAGTTTGTCCTCTAGAATATATGAGGGGAAGAAACTTTCATAACTCATTTATTATATTAGACGAGGCCCAGAATGCCACGATAGAACAGATAAAAATGTTCGTTACTCGTCTGGGAAGAAAGTCAAAAGCGGTGGTGAATGGAGATGTGAACCAAACCGACCTTCCAAGCCGTGTGCGAGGAGGGCTGTCTACGTGCATATCATGTTTACGTGGCTTGCACGGGGTTGGTATAGTGGAGCTTGGCGACGACGATGTTATTAGGCATGGAATTATATCCGCAATCCTTTATAGACTAGAAGATGCGCAAAATTCAGGCTAAAGAAAATTTAGAGAATATTATAGACCTTACAGAAAAGCACTCTGTCTTTACTGGAAATGTTGTTAAGACGCTTTCAGAAGACTTGCTCTTCTTAAGAAATAAATGTGAAGAGCTTCTAGATAACCCTGAAGAAAGCGAATCTGTAATAGAGGACATAAAGAAGGCTGTCGGGAGGTAAGATGCCTTTATATGAATATCTATGCTCTGAGTGTGAACACAGATTTACAATCGTACAGAGTATGAAAGATTCGAAGAAAAAGAAATGCCCGGAATGCGGAAGACATAAACTAGAAAGAGTTCTTGGAAGTCCTCATATCTTTGTAAGAGGAGAGCCTCAAACTCTTGGGCACTGGGCTGAAAGAAATACCAAGAAGCTTGGAAGATATGAACTGGACGACAGGAAAGAAAGAGACAAGGTAGATGAAAAGAAACCGGGAAAAAAGAAGCTACAAAGAGAGCTTAGAAGTATGACCGAAGAACAAAGACAAAGATATATACAGAAGGGAAAAAAATAATGGGGAACTCTGCTCCACACAGGGCTATACTTTACTGCCAGCTTGGCGTGCATGAGGTTATGAAAACGGGAGAATGCAGTGGCGACACGATAGACCCAGAGGATTTAAAGAAGTCTGGGCTGGATGAAACCTTCGTTCTCTGGGTTGATGGGGTCGACAAGTATGATTGCATTAAGAATACTGTCAACCAGATAAGAAATTTCATGGGGAAAGAAGATGGATGAAGATACACTAAAGTCTTTTGAAAAAGACCTTCCAAAAATTACAACAACCACATGCTATACCACCAAGGGAGATATAGTCTCAGAGAAAAGCAAGCTTGCTTATGCAAAACAAGTAGTGAATGGAAAAACCGGAATCTCTACATTCTTTGTTAAGACTGGAAGAGGCCGACTATTCGACCCTTGGGGAACATATGCAAGCAAGGCAAACTCCATAGAATTTCCCCTGAAAAAAGTTTCAGAAAACGTATATAGAAACTATATGACTTATCTGAAAACAAGAAATGGAAGATTTTTAACCACAGCAGAAAGGTATATGTTTGATGTCTAAGAGAAAAGGACCACTGACCAAGGCAGAAAAATTTTATATAGACAATCATCTAGATACACCAGTAAAGGAACTCGCAGAAGAGCTAAACAGAAGCGAAAAGATTGTCAAAAACCGTATTGGAACTCAGCCCGAAGATTCTTCCGAACAAACAGAAGAAGACAGCAGTATGAAGGTTGGAAATCTGATGGCAAGAAAGGAGGACAGGGGTGTTACTACTATGACCCCCCAAGCCTCGATGCTTGCTGATGAAAAGAGACCTGAATATCTCAAGAACAGACAGCATAACAGACATAGCCAATCGATTCATAAAATTAAGCCAGACAATGACAGCTAGCATATGTACAGAGCCTGACGTATATCTAGGACAGTGTTGCGATAAGAGTGTCATATGGTCTGTTGTTCTTTCTGACGGTACGACAGTATTTCAGGATGACTATAGGCCGGGTGTTTATCCAGAAAGCGCTTGGATAAGGCTTAAGCAGCACTGTCAAGACGCGGGTCTTTTTATAAAGAGTATGAAAGTTGCTTTTCGTTCTCATGAAATTGATATCGGAGAAGATGCGGATGGGTTTTATTTCTGCAAGGGCGCGTCTGCATTTATGACATCAAATATAACAAATGAATTATATATAGTTGGAACCTTGAATGATGGAATGCTTCGTGTTGAAAAATGGAAAGTTCCCGAACTTATAAAAGAGGGAGCCGAACTTAGAAACGCAACTACCGCAGGTGATTGTTTAATATCAAGACATGACAAAGAATAGAAGCGAAAGCAGTCGGTACAAATCTCCCTCCACGGGGGACTATTGTACGTCTGCTCAATATGTGGCAGAGCTTATGTGCCAAAGGATGGCTGAGAAATCTAATGAAGGTTCTTTGGCGTATAAGTTCTGGAATACTCCCAAGTGGAAAAAAACTTACCAGCTTCAGGTCATAGAAGCAAATCGTCTTACAAATAAGCACGACGACAGAGCCGTGGTCGCTGCTCTCAATACGGCTCGTGGAAAAAAAATATATTCACTGAGATTCCCCGGACTAGAAGACCTTATTAGGGCAGAAGAAGCCCGGCTACAAAAAGAGTCTTCGTCTGCTAAAGAGTACAAAGACTCTACTGAATCTCAACCAAGGAAACCTTACGGAAAACAAACGAAGATAGGAAAACTGAGGGAACTAGATGGCTAAGGCATCAGATTTTAACGACGATACTACCCGAGAGGTAATGAAGAAATACGGCAAGGTAGTTAGGAGTGGAACTACCGTATTTGATGAAAGCGAAAATCTAGAGGTTATTCCTTTTACACCGGCGCTTGATTTGGCTCTGGGTGGTGGCATAAAGGAAGGTAGCTGGGTAATACTCACTGGAGACCCAAAGAGTGGCAAGACAACGACTGCCTTGCAGTTTGCTGCAACTTGTCAAAGCAAAGAACATGGTGAGAGGCCAATAGTATATATTAATGCCGAGGGAAGACTTAAATCTATGAACCTTGGTGGTATCAAGGGCCTTGAAAAAGAAAAAATAAAAATCGTTGAGTCTGAAGATGAACCAATTAGTGCTGAAGACTACCTTGACATAGTCGAGAAGTATGTCAGAGCCGAGCCTAACTGCGTTGTGATTATAGACTCCGTGTCTTCTTTAATTCCGTCCAGAGAACTAATGGACGAAGTGAGTGGCCAGTTTAGAGCAGGGCTACCTAAGATATTAAGTAACTTTACCAAGCGTCTTGGCAATGTTGTCCCTAGGCAAAAAAGTATCATTATAATGATAACCCACTTTATTGCCAATACAACTGGATATGGAAAAACTAAGATAGCTGACAGCGGCGTAAAGATTAGGTATCAAGTCGACACCCACTTAGAGATAAAGAATACAAGACCTTGGGAAGCCGGGGGAAAACAGATTGGTCAGATGGTCAACTGGAGAGTCCTCTGCTCCTCTGCCGGTGGGTTCCCCGGAGGCGAGGCTCAAAGCTGGATTAAATACGGAATTGGAATAGATAGGACTCAAGAAATCATAAACATGGCTCTTGAGTTTGGCTTGGTTTCAAAAGCTGGCTCTTGGTATAAGTGTGATTTCGTTCTAGAAGAAGAGAAGAATCTTATCAACCCGTCTGTTTCCAAGCTTCTTTCTGATAATGAAGTTGACTCATCAAACATAGAATCAGTGACCAAGTTCTTTAAATTTCAAGGACAGGAGCGTCTGTACAACTTCTTAGAAGGGAACAGCTTCCTTATGGAAATTCTTGAGAATGATATCAGGGAGATGCTGTGAGGGTAGTCGGGTTGGACGGGAGGGAACGCGGATGGAACTTCTCCAAGGACTCCAAACGACGCCGTTCTCGCAAGGCTTCCGCTCCCCACAAACTGGCCAGATTGACCTTGCGTGACCTGTTCCCACGGTCTATAATACTTGAGGAAGTTTCCCTTCCCGGTACAAGGACTGCGACTAGAAATTCTATATTATATGCAGATTTCTTTATCCCAGATAGACCACTAGTAGTAGAAGTTCACGGAGAGCAGCACTATTCATATAATGAATTTTACCATAAGAGCAAGAGAGACTTTTATCAATCAAAGGCTAGGGACAGAGACAAACAAGAATGGTGCAGTATTAATAATATTTACATGGCGGTACTAGATTACAGAGAAGGTCCAGATGAGTGGAGAAAATCAATCCTTAACGCCATCGGAACGTCTGGCTAAATTCGAACAAGCTGTAGACAACTACATAAACTCAAAGTCTCTGAACGTCGTAGGTTTTAACCTAGAGGCGGCAGAGGCTTTAAATCTTACTACAGAGGCTCTTTCTAGGTTAACGTCTGAAGAGTGCTTGCATAAATCATATGTTCTTCATGGCTATGCTAACTACCTGCAAGACGAGCATAACCAGAACATAGTAAAGCTAAACTTTGCTTTAGACAATATAAGAAGAATAGTTTCTGTAGAGATTGACCAGTATGGCAAGTACACTAAGCATGATATAAAACAGCAGCAAATTATTAATCAAAATCCGTTTGCAGAAAAACTAGAAACAATTAGAAAGCACGCACAAGCAAGGGTAGATAGACTTCAGGAAAAAATAAGAGATGTCAGAAAGATGGCAGATGTTTTAACAGAACTAAGTAAGAGGAAGGCATACTCATGAGCAGTCCCATTGACTTAATAAGGGAAGGCATTCAGAAAAACGACATGAGTGTCGTAGCGGATGGGTTCAAAAGTTTAACAGGGGAGAGTGTAGAACATAACTCTGATGAAGTCGAGCCTGACGGCTGGAGCGGTCCCCTCGCGGATGAAGTTGTTTCATCTCACAAAGAAGATTTCATAGCCCCGGCCCGAAGCGAAGAGACGGTCCAGTCTTCCACAGGAGGAAGAACTAGGTCTGAACCGATTTATAGAGGAGAGAGAGAAAACGAATGGACTGATGATGGGTCTATTGTATCAGAAGATAAAAAAAATCTTATAGATGATTCTGCCAATCCGCCGGTTCCTAGAACCAGAAGGAAGTCAATCAAAGCAGATGTAACGTGTAGTAAGTGTCAAAAAAGTTATAAAGTTAGCCCATCCCTTAAGAGGGATTTTTACGTATGTGAAAGGTGTGTCGGTTAATGTCGCAAAGCATGTTGCATAATCCGGCGGCAGAAAGGGCGGTTCTGTCTGGAATATGTTCCCATGGTATAGATGCCTTTGTAGATGTAGACGGTATAGTAGAGTCAGACAGTTTTGTTATCGAAGAAAATCAGATAATCTACAAATGCCTGAAGAAGGTATTTGAAGAATCTTCAGTAATAGATATATCATCTGTACTTGCCGCAGCAAACGACTTAGGATTTGGTGAAAACTTTAAAGACAAAGAGGCAGTAGAACATCTTCGTGGAGTGTATAATTTTCCAATCGAATTGGAGAATGTAAGAAACCACGCAGTCAAGATAAGAAAACTTCAACTAGCTAGAGACATACAAAGACAAGTAAAAATTGTCCACGCCAACATCTCTGATATCACCGGAGACGAAAGTGTAAACGAAATAATTAGCATTGCGGAAGCTCCAATCATGGAGTTGTCCCACGCTTTTAATAGGTCTGATGATGACAAACCTAACAAGATTGGTTCAGAGATAGAAGAGTATATTGCACACTTGGAAGAAAATCCAACCGAGATGGTTGGAATCTCTAGTGGGTATGCAAGGTATGATGAAGCCATAGGTGGCGGGTTTAGAAGAAAGTGTGTTGACTTAGTTGCGGCAAGGCCCAAAGTAGGAAAGAGCGTATTTGCAGAAAATGTAGCCCTTCATGTGTCAGGGAAGCTCAAGATACCCGTCCTTATGCTGGACACCGAAATGTCAAAGGAGGACCACCTAAACAGGATTCTTGCCAACCTTAGTGATACCAGCATCAATGATATTTCTACTGGAAGCTTTGCAGAAAATGACTGTGTTAGGTCTAAAGTAAAAGAAGCCGCAAGCGAAGTTCAGGACATCCCGTATGACTATATCAGTATAGCTGGAAGGTCTTTTGAAGAAACCCTTTCTATTATGAGAAGGTGGATTTTCCAGAAGGTTGGCTTTGATGAAAATGGGCGAGTAAACGATTGTCTGATTGTATACGACTATCTGAAACTAATGTCTTCTGGACAAATTAGCGATAGTCTCAGGGAGTTTCAAGTCCTTGGTTTCCAGATGACATCTCTCCACAACTTCTGTGTTCAATACGACTGTCCGTGTTTGTCCTTTGTCCAGTTAAATAGAGATGGCATAACCAGAGAGACTACCGATGTTGTTAGTGGGTCCGACAGGCTCATCTGGCTCTGTACAAGTTTTTCCATCTTTAAAAATAAGAGCATAGAAGAAGTAGCAGAAGACGGTGATGATAATGGAAACAAGAAATTGGTTCCAATCATATGTCGCCATGGGCCAGCGCTTAGTGATACTGACTATATAAACATGACGATGTACGGAGAGCAAGCTAAGCTTATTGAGGGAAAAACTAGAAACGAAGTTAAATTGAAAACCAAAGAGAAGGATGAAGGGTTTATAGTCAATGACGATATTGAGTCACAGGCGGAAGAAGATACAGACCAAAGCTTGGAGAGGCTATCGGAAATCATCGATGAAGGAAAAAAATAGCAACCCTAAGATAGAACATCTTCAAGGCCATATGAAGTCAAGAATTAGAGATATACTTGACTATTTTAATATCGAATACAGAGAATACGACGAGTGGATTTCTTGCCCATGTCCTATACATGGCGGCGATAACCCTACCGGCTTTACTATAACTATTGATGGCGACGAAGAATATCTAGGCTTCTGGAGATGCTGGACAAGGGCATGTGAAAAAGAATATTACAATGATATCTTGGGTCTTATCCGAGGACTTCTGAGCATAGAGAAAGGCGACGACGCCTCTTTCTCAGAAGTGGTCAGCTTCTGTGAAAAATTTATTGGGGAGGACATACTAGAACCACCCCCTCCACCAAAGACGAGCAGAGAATTTCTTTCTTCCGTAAATGTTTTAAATCAGGGTACAGAGCAGAACAAAACAAATATAACCAGAGAGAGAGTAAGAGAAAGAATATCTATCCCATCTGAGTACTATCTTAATAGAGGGTTTCTGCCGGAAACTCTAGATAAATATGATGTGGGATACTGTAACGATAGAAGCAAGCCAATGTACAGCAGGGTGGTTGTTCCTGTATATGATGACAATCATGAATATATGATTGGATGTGTAGGAAGAAGAACCAATAGCAATACAATGGGAAAGTGGATAAATAGCAAGGGATTCAAAAAAAGCACCTGCTTATATAACTACTGGTATGCAAAAGAACATGTCCTGAAAAGCAAGACGGCCATACTTGTGGAGGGTCAGGGAGATGTCTGGAGACTGGGTGAGGCAGGAATTTTCAACGCTGTTGGAATGTTTGGTTGTTCTTTGAGCGAGCAACAGCGTATAATATTAGAAAGGTCTGGAGCCTTGAATCTTGTTGTTCTCACAGATTCTGACGAGGCCGGTCAGGTTGGCAAAGAAAAAATCAAACAAAAGTGTGACAAACTATTTAACTTGTACTTCCCATCCTCCAACAGTAAAGATGTGGGAGATATGAAGGTAGAAGATATAAAGTCTAACCTTTTGCCTCAGCTTGAGGGTTTGGTATGAACCATAGAATACTCGGACTTTCTGGAGTAAAGCGCAGCGGAAAGACTACGTGCGTTAACTTCATGCATGGATACGAGATGAAACGTAACGATGTCATCAAACACTTTGAGCTTAACGACAGAGGGGGGCTTTTAGTCAACACCATATTTACTGACGAGAAAGGCGAAGAAACAGAGGGAATGGGTGTTTTTGATGTCCACAGAACAGATGACGATTTCGCTAATTACGCAGCACAAAGAGTCTGGCCTTATGTAAAAGCATACAACTTTGCCGACTCACTGAAATCTGTAGCCATGACACTTTTTGGATTGACCAGAGAACAGTGCTACGGAACTGGCTCTCAGAAAAATGAAGAGATAGATATTAAAAAACCGGGTACTGATGAGAACTTTACCGCAAGGGGATTCTTACAGCATTTCGGAACAGACATGTGCCGAAGTCTTAAGCCAGACATCTGGACATCCTATCTAATAAGACAAATGTCTGCTGAGCAGGTGGGTCTTGCTTTAGTTGGAGACTGTAGATTCCCCAACGAGGTGAATGCCATCCACAAAGCTGGCGGCAGGGTTATAAGGCTAACGAGAAGAGTTAACGAAGACGAACACGAAAGCGAAACTGCATTAGACGATTTTAAAGAATTTGATGGTGTTATTGACAACTCAGAATTAACTGTGGACGAACAATGTAAAAAACTAATAGCTATTTTAGGGGGATGGGGATGGCTAAGCTCGGAGCTAAAATAGAAAAGCCTTGGGGCTTTTATGAAGATATATACAGAGAAGATGTGGTAGTCTTCAAAAAGATTACCGTTAACGTTGATGGAGAACTATCTTTACAAAGACACCAGAAGCGTGGTGAGTTTTGGTATTGCGTGTCTGGTAATGGTACTATGGTTTATAATCAAACAGTGTGGAAAATTTCTCCGGGTTACAACGTACACATCCCAATGAACGTGGTCCACAACGTTGTAAATACTGGCAATGAGCCTTTGGTCATATATGAAATGCAACATGGAACATGTTGTGAAGACGACATAGAAAGGCTTAAGGATAAATATGGCCGCTAGGCTTGTCTCTGTTACCCCGAACCCTGAAATTATTATTGGATATTGCGCCAGAGTGAGCAATCCAAAAAATCAGGAAAATCTTAATGTTGAAAACCTTCTTGGCTTTTGCATAAAGCATGGTCATTGGTCAATATTTGAAATGGCAAACATGGTGATAGAAATCAATACCACCAGAGGAGTAGCTGCCCAAATTCTTAGACACAGAAGCTTTTCTTTCCAAGAGTTTAGCCAGCGATATGCAGAGGTCGAAGGCTTTGAAGATATTAAACCCAGAAGACAAGACAATAAGAATCGTCAGAACTCACTAGACGATTTGTCAAAACATGATAAAGAGTGGTATAAGATAGCCCTAAAGGAAGAGAACAGAAGGTCTTATTCCAAGTACAAGGAGGCGCTTAAGAGAGGGATAGCAAAAGAAAGCGCTAGATTTTTTCTACCACTCAATACAAAAACTCGAATGTACATGAATGGTACTGTAAGAAGTTGGGTTCATTATATCCAGCTAAGAACCCACGAGTCAACTCAGAAAGAGCATCAGGACATAGCAAGTGAAATCAAGGGCATTTTTGTTGAGCAGTTCCCCATTACCGCCTCCGCATTGGGATGGAAATAGTGTACGTTACTTACATAAGAAGCTCTTCTTATAATAATTATGACTTCTGTCAACAACAGTACTTTATAAACTATGTTCTTGGTTACCCCTCTGGTTCTAGTAAAAAGGCCGAGATGGGAACCATTGTTCATAAGGTTATGGAATGCTTGGCCCGTTCAAAGAAGGCCGTTCAAGATAATAAAAAGAGTTACAAAGATGACTCCTTGGGAAGAATTAGAATTACCAAGGACAAGATGCTGTCTTCTAAGTATGTTGACTCTTTAATAGACAAGAGCTACGAGCACTACGTTTCTGAGTCGGTGCATAAATACGCCCCTAGGGATTACAAGGACTGCGTGAAGTGGTCCCACGCAGCCTTGGAATTTAATCAAGGCCAGTTTGACCCCAGAAACAGAAACGTCGTTGCCCCAGAGCCTCATTTCGATATCGAGATTAAAGAGCCTTGGGCTAAATACGACTACACTATGCCTGATGGGTCCGAGGTCAGTGGACACCTCGCAATCAAGGGGACTATAGATTTGGTCACAGAGGTCTCCGATGGGGTTATGGAGGCCGTAGACTGGAAAACCGGCAGAAGAATAGATTGGGCAACGGGTCAAGAGAAGGACTACGACAAGCTCTCTAAAGACCCACAGCTTCTGCTTTATCATTATGCGCTGTCTCATCTTTTCCCAAACTATGAGCAGACCATAATGACCATCTTTTATATCCGAGACGGAGGTCCGTTCTCGCTTTGTTTTGACGAATCTGATAAGAAGCTATTTTTAGACATGCTAAAGAATAGATTTGAAGAGATAAAAAATAACCAGTCTCCCAAGCTTCTTTCAGAGGACCACAACCATTGGAAATGTACTAAGCTTTGCCACTATTATAAAAACAACTGGCAAGGTACAAACCAGCGGATGTGTTCTCACATAAAAGATAAGATAAACAAAGACGGAATAAATCAGACTGTTGATGAGTGTACTAAAGAAGGTTTCACTCTTGGATATTACTCAGCACCGGGGTAAGCCATGACTTGGGTTCCTCTACATTTGCACAGCCACTATAGCTTGCTGGATGGTCTGTCTAAGCCCGGCCAGATATCTGACAGATGCGAGACTCTCGGATACGATGTTTGTGCCCTTACAGACCATGGAACAATATCTGGAGCCGTCTCTTTTGTCAAAGCGATGAAAGAGAAGGGAATCAAACCCATCTTGGGATGTGAACTGTATCTTTCTCAAGACTCGGCAACAATTCAAGATAAAGAAAACAGAACACTTAGCCATCTTGTGGTTCTCGCAAAAAATAAAGATGGTTGGTTAGACTTAATTTCGATAGTTTCAAGAAGCAATGATGAAGATGTGTTCTATTTTAGACCTAGAATTGATTTAAGTATTCTAGAAGAGCTTAACAAGAATCAAAACTTAATAGCTTTTAGCGGACATCCCGGCAGCGACCTCGCCAATGTTCTTTTTGTTAATTGGAAAAAGGCTTATAATTCTAAGTCATATGAAGAAGCGGCCAAGCACCTTAAAAGAAATTGGTTTGAAGAGGCCAGTATTCTTCTGTCTAAGTATATAAATATATTTGGCAAGGAAAACTTCTATATTGAAATTCAGCTTATAGATAAAGAGAACTTCCCCGCCTCCGAGTTAATAGCAGAATGCCTAAGAAGCCTTAGCTCCAAGAGTGGAACTCCTCCTGTTGCCACGGCTGACTCCCACTATCCCACCAAGGAAGATGCCCCAGACCAACGCATGCTTCTTTGCTCAGCGATGAAAACTACATTGCAAAAGGTCGAGCAAAAGCTAAATGAAGGAAGCGATATAGGTCTTTCCGGTTTCTTTAGGTCTGATAATTACCACATACCAACACCGGAAGAGATTGAACCCCTTCATACAAAAGAGGAGATATTAAACACACGTGTGATATCTGGCTTGTGTGAAGAATATAATATATTAGGGCATCCTATTCTTCCAAAGTTTTCATGTCCAGACAGCCTTAGTGAAGACGCATATCTTCGCTCTTTGTGTAGAGACGGGTGGAAGAGATTGCTCATAAAATCGGGCAAGATATCAGATGAACATTCTACACAGACATATTTGGAAACAATCAAAAAAGAATTAGAAGTAATCAAGGACGCTAATCTAGCTGGATATTTCCTAATCGTTAGAGACATAGTTAATTATGTCAGGCAAGAAGGATGGCTTCCGGGTCCGGGGAGAGGGTCGGCTGCCGGAAGCTTAATCTCATACTTAATAGGCATCACTCAGGTGGACCCCGTAGAATTCGGCTTAATTTTTGAGAGATTCTATAACGCCGGAAGAAATACAGACGGACATATTTCTTTACCTGATATTGATATAGATGTTCCCGCCACAAAAAGAGACGAAGTTATAAAATATATTCGCTCAAAATATGGCCATTACAATGTCGGACAGATGATTACCTTCTTAAAGCTTCAGGGAAGAAGCGCATTAAAAGAAGTTCTTAGAGCGCACGACGCCTGTTCATACGACGAAATGAATGCCATAACTAAAACGCTTCCACAAGAGCACGAAATTTCTGACCAACTTCAGGACATGGAAGAGCCTTCAATAATTATGTGGGCTTTAATTAACACACCTGAAGAGCTTAAAGACTATTGTAGGCTAGACAAAGAAAATAATTTAGTCGGCACATACGCAAAACTTTTTCAACAAGCAATGAGAATTGAAGGAACTTATAAATCCCAAGGCAAGCATGCCGCTGGCGTGGTCATTTCCTCGCACAATCTAGATAAAGTCTGTCCGATGATTAGAGAATCAAAGGGGTCTGACAAGATAGCTGGATTAGAAATGGTTGACTTGGAAGCCATGGGGCATGTCAAGTTTGATATTTTGGGTGTAAACCTTTTGGATAAAATTATGGGTATTAGTAGTCAATTATCATGTGGAGTAATCGAGGTTTAATTAATGGTTTCCAATAAGCAACTATACAAAAAGATTATCCAAGACGGATGCGCTGTCGAGTATAAGCAACTGAGCATATGCATTCTCAGTGATTATTATAAAGGATATTTTGACGGTAAAATTTATCAAGTTGATTGTGAACATCCAAAGGTTAAGCATAGCGAGTTGTATAAGAGCTTAGACAAAGCTGTGACTAAGTTCTTAGAACTCAAGAGGAAAATATAATGAGTTTTAGCAAAGGTAGAATTGGAGAAGACTTTGCTAAAAGCGTATTAGAAAGTTGTGGAATAAAGTGTTCCAAAAATGACGACTACGAAAAGAGATACGACTACGACTTAGAGTGCAAAGTTGGAAGAAGGGGCTTTACTATAGAAGTAAAGTACGACTATAAGGCGGAAGAAACTGGCAATATAGCTATAGAACACCACAACACAAAAGTGGACCGCCCAAGCGGGATAACCGCCACGAAAGCCGACTTATGGGTTTACGTTCTTGGGGCTGGCAATAATCTAAATTCGTGGGTAGTAAAATCAGAATCCCTAAAGGACTTCTTGGAAGAAGTTCCTCCGTTTAAAGAGGTTGTATACGGTGGAGACAACAACGCCGCTTTGTACATATACAAAAAGGAAGACATACTGGGACCATTATTTATTAGAATGGATGATTTAGAAGAAGACGGATTGAAAGCCCTAATAAAAGGACTGCTATGAATTACAGAGACATAATTGTTTTTGATTTTGAAACAGGAAGCAGAAACCCACACAAGACACAGCCTACACAAATAGCTGCGGTAGCTATTCATGGAAGAAAGCTAACCGTACAACCGGGTGGATATTTCAATAGTGAAATCAGACCCATAATTGACGATGACGAAGCTATTGAATCTGGTCTTGACCCCCTAGAGGAAGAGGCTCTGGCAATCACACACAAGGACAGGGAGTCTTTGGCCAAAGCCCCCCATCCCAAACAGGTGTGGGGGAAGTTCTCAGATTTTGTTAATAAGTACAACTTTAAAAAAACTTCTTTCTATGCGCCAATACCTGCTGGGTATAACATAAACGGCTTTGATATGCCAATAGTTAATAGAATGTGTCAGCAATATGGTCCTAGAGATGATAAAACTGGCGGGCAAAAACTCTTTAATAAAGCATACAAACTAGACGTAATGGACCTAGTTTGGGTTTGGATGGAAAATAATCCAGACGTAAAGTCTATAAGCATGGATTCAATGAGAGACTATATGGGGATAGATAAAGAGGGTTCCCATGATGCTCTAAAGGATGTTAAAGATACTGCAAATATAATGATAAGATTTTTGAAGTTTCACAGGGCGTTAGCACCTAAAACACAATTTGAAAAGGCTTTTGCAGATGGAAAATCTTACATTTAAATGTGGATGCAAGTTTAAATTAAAGGACCGCTCTCCCTCTGGAAATAATAGTACTCCAAGTATAGATATTGATATATCTAAAATTGACTACTCGTGTTCCAAAACTTGGGACATAATCTGTGAAGGCAAAACAAAAGGTGTTTTTCAGCTTGAAAGTAATTTAGGTCAGTCTTGGGCAAAAAGAGTAAAGCCAAAGAGCATAGAAGAACTGGCCGCTTTGTCTGCTCTTCTGAGACCGGGATGCTTAAAGGCAATCGTGGACGGCAAGTCCATGACGCAGCATTATGTTGACCGTAAACACGGCGAAGAGGAAATAAGCTATCTACACGACTCCTTAGAGCCGATACTGAAGTCAACCCAAGGGGTTCTGGTATATCAAGAGCAATCAATGAAGATTGTGGAAGTCATAGCGGGCTTTAATCTCCAAGAGGCAGACAATCTGCGCAAAGCAATCGGCAAGAAAAAAGCCGACCTCATGGCAGACATTAAGAAAAAGTTTTTAAAGGGGGCGAAAAAAAAGGGTGTTGTATCTACAGAAATTGCGGAGGAGATATTCAGTTGGATTGAAAAATCGAATCGGTATGCTTTTAATAAGTCCCATGCTGTTAGTTATGCTGTTTGTGGTTATTGGTCTGCTTACGCTAAGGCACATTTTCCCCTCAATTTTTACTGCAATTACCTATACTACGCTAGAGGAAAGCCAGATTCCCAAGAGGAAATTAGAGAGCTAATTTCTGATGCAAAACTAAACGAAATAACAGTCACCACCCCCTCTATAAAACATATGTCTGAGAGCTTTGAAATTAGAGATGGGTTAATAACCTTTGGATTTAAAGATATAAAATATATAGGCGAAAGCCAAGCCAAAAAGCTGTTCAACTCTATCAGAGAACAAGAGCAGGTATTTGGCAAAGAGATGTCCGACTGGACTTGGTATGAATTTTTGATTAATGTTTCGGGATTGAACACAACCAAAGTAATTTCTTCCTTAATATTGGTTGGTGCTTTATCGTTTTTTCCAGACCACAAGTCAAGAAGCAGAACTCTATATGAATTTGAAACTTGGCAAAAACTTACGACCAAAGAAAAAGACTGGGTTAAAGAAAGATACAAAAACTGGGACAATGTTCTTGACGCACTAAAGGCATTGACTCCCACCAAAAAAGATGGCGGCGGAACATCTAATAAAAACAGATGTGAAATAGTCAAAGACCTCGTCTACCAACTGAAAAACCCCCCGTATGAACTAAAAGATTTTCCAAACGACATCGCCAATGAGGAAGACAGGCTTCTGGGTGTCTCTATTACGTATTCCAAGATAGACTCATGTGATACGAGCATGTCAAATGGCACTTGCAAGGAGTTCATCGATGGAAAGCCGGGAAAGATGTCTCTAGCTGTCGAAGTAAAATCTTGTAGAGAGTGGGCTATAAAAAATGGCAAGATGAAAAATAAAAAGATGGCTTTCATAACCGTTGAGGACAACTCCTGCGAGCTTTCTTCAGTGATAGCCTTCCCAGAAACTTGGGAAGAAAACAAAGAGTTGCTTGTTAAAGGAAATACTGTTCTTATCATAGGAGAGCGGTCAAAAAAGAAGGATAGCTTTATTGTTCAAAGGGTTTCTCAAATTTGAATACATGATACTTTATAACATAAAATGTGTTCTGAATCAATATACGACTTCTTCAAAAGTCACAAATATTTTGTATCGGTCTATCCTGATATAGACGCAAATGCATGTCTAGTAGAATATCCACAAAGAACCTGCGTAAAGCCCGTCTTTGATGGACTAACTAGTGTGTATTGTTTTGAAGAATTAAATGAGGCTTATGATACATCTGGAATAAGTTATGTTGCCACAAGCTTCCCTTCTCACGCCCCAGAGGAAGAAAGCCAAACTCTTGAAACTAACGTTTTTATTCCGTGTCCTAGATATGCCGCAAGGACTCTAGCATATTATGACATATACTATAAAACTAAAAGTATAAAACTTTCACCAGAGATTATATTTCTGCTAAACGAAAAGGGACTGGGGGAAACCACGTTCTCGCTGTATAATATATTTAAACCCAGCCTATCGAAGGAGGATGGGCGGAAGGAATCAAAACTTGCTGGCTTTATGTTTCTAAAAATAGAAGATGAGGAGACAGATTTGGCGTCTGGGGCAATAGAAGAAGATGTCCTCGAAGGATATCGGTTACTGGACACGATTCCGCTCTAAGGAGATTTTGGAATGAACTCTTGCAGTTTTGTAGGACGCTTTGTGAAAGACCCGGAGGTCCGCAAGGCAAATGGCGTAGACGTTTTAGATTTTACCTTGGCTATCCCAGAGTATAGAAAGACCAAGGAAGGCAAAGTTAAAACTGTGGACTTTCTAGATTTTGTAGCTTGGGATAGCGGCGCTTCAACTATTGCAAAGTATTGCCTTAAAGGAGACAAGATTGCTGTAACCTGCTCCGCAAGGCAGGAAAGATGGAACGACGACAGTGGCAACAAAAGGCACACCATTAAATTTCGTGTTAACAAGTTCGATTTAATTAACAGCTTTCGAAATTCTGACGAAGATTACGAAGAGGATTCTTCAGTACGCGCAGAATCGGAGACTGAAGAAGCTACAGTGTAATATGGAAGAGAACAATGTTGGGCTAAAGTCTGAACAGCAACAGGTCATGGATAACTATGGCCTTGTTGTTTCTCAGGCTTTAGCCTTTTGTTCTTCAAGGTCTTCAGATTTAGAGGACTATATACAATCTGGACTTATTGGCCTTCTCAAAGCAATAAGAAAGCACGACCCTAAAAGAAGCAAGCTTTCAACTTATGCCACAACATGCATAAGAAATGAAATAATTAAGTATATAAACAAGAACAAGAAGCATAACGTAAAGAAAGTTCCCCTTGAAGATATAGAGGTTCCAGAGAAGAGCATAGACTGGGATACTCTAACCGACTCTTTGTCAGAAGAAGAAAAATCTATACTTAAGCTTAGACTTGGTAACAACTCTTATAGAGAGATTTCAGACAATATGGAACTCTCTAGAAATTATATAAAATCTTCAATGAAAACAATCCTAATTAAACTCAGGAAAGATTTGGGATAGATGGTTGGTTCACAGAACTTAACAAGAAAGAGAAGAATCCTTTTCTGTGGGGAGGCTTCCTATCTAAGCACTGGCTACGCTACGTATACCAGAGAGGTTTTGCGTAGGCTTCATGCAACTGGCAAGTATGATATAGCAGAACTTGGAACCTATGGTAAGCCAGAGGAGCCTGAAATTAAAGATGTTCCTTGGAAATTCTATCCAAATATACCGGACATAAATAATACAAAAGCTGTTGAAGAATACAACTCAAACAATATAAACCAGTTTGGTGCTTGGAAATTTGAATCGATATGTCTGGATTTTAAACCAGATATAGTATGTGACATACGTGACTTTTGGATGATGGAGTTTCAGGAAAGGTCTCCGTTTAGAAAGTTCTATAACTGGACCATAATGCCAACGGTTGATGCCGCTCCTCAACACAAGCAGTGGATTCATACTTATGCTAATGCCGATGGTGTGTTTACCTATTCTGATTGGGCACTGTCTTCTCTCAAAGAACAAAGCGGAGCAGCTATAAACTGCCTTGGAAGCGCTCCACCCTCCGCAGATTCATCTTACTCTCCAGTGCAAGATAAAGAGGCTCACAAAAGAAGTCTTGGATTTGAAGACGGTGTAAAAATAATTGGAACAGTTATGCGAAACCAAAGACGCAAACTGTATCCAGACCTTTTTGAAGCATTCAGAATGTTCTTAGACAAGAGTGGAAGAACCGATGTCTATTTGTATTGCCACACCAGCTACCCCGACCTCGGCTGGGACTTGCCAGAAATAATGATGAAGTGTGGGGTGGCAAGTAAATGCCTGTTTACATATATTTGTAGCGAATGCGGCTATGTGTTCCCAGACTTCTTTAAAGATGCAATCTCTCAGTGCAAAAAATGCAATAAATTCTCTGCAAAGCTTTCCAATGTTAGAAACGGCGTACCAGTAGAGATACTTTCTTCAATAGTTAATTGCTTTGACCTGTATGTACAATATGCAAACAGTGAGGGGTTTGGATTGCCGCAAGTAGAAGCCGCCGCCTGTGGAGTTCCAGTCATGAGTGTCGACTACTCTGCTATGAGCAGCGTCATAAGAAAACTCGGAGGAACTCCTCTCAAGCCGAAAACTCTCTACAAAGAGTTAGAAACTGGATGCATGAGAGCGGTTCCTGATAATGAACACACTGCTCAAAAGTTCGTAGAGTTTTTTGATTTGCCACAGGCAATGCGTATGAAAAAGGGATTTGAGTCAAGGAAGCTTTTTGAAGAACATTATCAATGGAACCAAACAGCTGATAAATGGGAACAAAGATTTGATTCTGTAGAAATTCTGCCCGAATCTGAGACTTGGAAATCACCGCCAAGAATTCACTTACCCAGCGACAGATACCCAGAGGGTATGGACAACAAAAATTTAGTGGACTGGCTTATAATAAATGTCTTGGGGGAACCAGAAAAGCTAAACTCCTATATGTCTTCTAGGCTTGTCAGAGACCTGAACTATGGACAGACTACAGAAGGAATGGGAGGAATATACTATAATGAAAACTCCCTTTTAGATTCGGCTCCCAAGACTATGGTATTTAATCCACACGACGCTTACAAGCACATGCTAGAGTTGTGCAATAGAAGAAACTATTGGGAGAAAATGAGGCATAAGGTTCTGTTATGAAGGTATTATTCGTAGGACACTATAGAGAAGGAACTGGCTGGGGAAATGCAGCTATAGACTATATTCTGTCAATGGATTCTGCCGGAATAGATGTTGTTTGTAGACCAATAAAGCTTAACTCTAGAAACGTAGACCTTCCAGAAAGAATACTTGAACTTGAAAACAAAAGTTCTTCTGGGTCCGACGTATGCATACAGAATGTTTTACCACACCACATGGATTACAATGGAAGGTTTAAGAAAAATATAGCGCTTTATTTTATAGAGACCTCTTCTTGCGCTCATTCCATTTGGCCCAATAGAATAAATCAGCTTGATGAAGCTTGGGTGTGTTGTAATCATAATATAACAGCTTCTAAAAACAGCGGCATAAATATACCGTTATCAGTAATCCCTATCCCTTGCGATGTTTCTAGATATGAAAGTAGTTATGATAGGCTTAATGTAGAAACAACCGAAAATACATTTTGCTTCTACTTTATTGGAGAAGTGACTAGAAGAAAAAATCTTGCAGCATTAGTTAAAGCATTTCATTTGGAATTTTCTCCTAATGAACCAGTATCTTTAGTTATAAAAGCAAACAAGTTTGGAGAAACTCCAGAGTCTCTATTCTTGCACATACAAGAAATTTGCGAACAGGTAAAAAGAAATCTAAAGCTGTATAAGGACACTAAGGACTATAAGAAAGAAGTTGTTTTAACACAATACCTAACAGATGAAGAGATGCTTAAGCTTCATTCTTCAATGGACTGTTTTGTAATGCCAAGTTTTGGAGAGGCTTGGTGCATACCGGCATTTGACGCGATGGGATTTGGCAATACTCCTATTTGTACAAACGTTGGCGGTATGGCAGACTTTGTTCAAGATGGTGGAATTCTTGTTGACGGAAGTCCAGAGCCAGTGTTCGGAATGGTGGATACTTTTCAAGACATATGTACTGGACAAGAAGACTGGGTCAATGTTAACATAAGACTTCTGCAAACTTCAATGAGACATGTGTACACTCTAAAAAATACAAACAAGAATGTATATGAACACAAAAGAAACATTTGTAGAAAAGATTCATATAACTATTCTTATGAAAACATCGGAAGCCTAATTAAAGAAAGGTTGGAGAATGCCAGCTAGCCCTATGTCTGCTATATCTAGGGCGGCTACCCGAGAATCGGGCGAGCCTCTTAATATACTAACCTTTCCTACGCATGAAAGGTATGAAACCACCCTGTCAAAAACGGGACATAACTTTTATGCGCTGACTAACGACACAATGAAAGACTGGAATGTTGACCACGGAGATATTCCAGACAATTATCATATTTATAAAGCTGCTGGAAACTCCATAAGCGTTCCTCTTCATTTAGACTTCGATTTAATATTCTCTCAGAGCAAGTTTGGACAGTTCGAACTATCTAAGAACATGGCAAAGTCTCTACATCTTCCAATAGTAACCCTAGAACATACCCTTCCACTCCACAAGATTCCTGACGGGTGGCCACAGGAACAGTTCTTGTCCTTCAGCCAGATGACCGGGTGCAGAAACGTCTTTATATCTGATTACAGCATGAAGGAATGGGAGTGGGACAAAAGAGAGGACAGCAGGGCTATTTACCACGGGATAGATTCAGAGATATTTTCTCCAGACGAAAGCTGCCAGAAGATAGACCATGTGCTATCTGTGGCGAACCAGTACAAGCAGAGAGACTACTGTCTAGGATACAGCCTATGGGAACAGGTTACCAATGGACTGCCGATAAAGCTGGTTGGTGACAACCCCGGAATGTCCGAGCCGTCGAGTTCTATCGAAGACTTAGTTTCTTCTTACAGAACCGCTAAGGTTTTTCTCAACACCTCAACGGTTTCGCCAATTCCAATGTCACTCCTTGAGGCGATGTCATGTGGATGCGCCGTTGTTTCTACCGCAACCTGTGTTGTTCCAGAAATAATAGAGAATGGGGTGAATGGTTTTATTACAAACTCCTCAGAGGAGATGAAATACTACCTAGAACTTCTTCTTTCAGATGAAGGAGATTCCATACGTTCTTCAATGGGACAAGAAGCCAGAAATACAATTCTTTCAAAGTTCTCTGTAGATAGGTTTATTTCTGAGTGGAATGAAGTTTTTGAAGAGGCTTCTCAAACAGTATATACAGGTGCATAATGAAGGTAAATCTTACTATAAAACCTAGTAATGTCTCAGGATATCTAAACATCAACGCTGCTGAAGGAGGAGATATCGCTGCATTCGGCAACATGGTCAGCGATTCTGAAGCCGTTGAAATATTAGCAACAGATATAATTAACTTTGTTCCTATGGAAAAAATAGAAGAGCTAATAGATGGCTGGATTAAAAAACTGAGACATGGTGGAAAGTTAGTAATAGGTGGAGTAGATGCTTTCGAAGTTTGCAGAGCAGTGTCTCACACCTCTCTTTCTATAAAAGAGTTTAATCAAATTATTCACGAGGGCAGGTCCAGCCAGATTTCAATATCTGACCTTTCAGAAATTTTATCAAAAAAGGGCTTGACTATTTTAAAGAAAAGGCTAAGCGGATTTAATATGATTGTGGAGGCTCAAAGGCCATGAGTAAAGATACTACAAATAGCGGCACTAAAGAGGGTGAATCTTTTGAAATAACAACTGCGTGCGTTGATTGCGTTTTTGCTAAGTTTGTTGGTAACACCCAGTCCGATTGCGAGCTTGGAAGGATAGAAAAATTTAAACAGAACGGCACTAAGGTTGAAGAAGCTTACAATGATGAAAAAGAATTCTTTATAGTTAAGGGATTCTGCAATGGTCATCGAAACGATTTTTGGAAAGAAACCGGAACCTACCATAGGCCTTTCTACAAGAATCCCACAGAAAGAGTAAGGCAAGAGAACCTAATACGATGTGGATTCAATGTTCTTATGACAAAAGGTCACAGTATAGAAGACCTGAAAAAAACTATAGACTCTATAGTCAATCAAGAAGAGATAAATCCATACTATATCATAGTGTCTTGCAGCGCTGATGTAGAGAGATATGAGATTGTCAATTATCTACAAAACCTCTTGCAGCCAAAAGAAATAAAGTTCTTTTTTGTTAGCATAGCGGATGGAGAAGCCACCGCAGACAGATGTCTGGACGTTTCTTTTGCCAGAGCAAAGAATGGATACTATGCAATCTTTTCTTCTGGAGATATTGTTCCTTCAAACTTTTTGTTCAAAATAAATCATGCCTTAAATGAAGAAATGTTGAGAATTGTGGCGCTAGGGCCAGAAGAAAATAGTATCAGTGGTTTATTTATGAACGCAACAACCTATAAACTTTTGCGTGGAAATATTGTTAAGCCAATTATGGAAAAAATACACATGCTTGCAGACGCAAGGGGCGAGCACTATCTAATCAAAAAGTGGGACGAACTACCCGATGAATCGAAAGCCGATAGTTACTCTTCTAATAGCTAACTATAATTATGCCCACTATATTGAGAGCGCAGTACAAAGCGCTATCAATCAAGACTACGATGGGCCAATTCAAGTTTGCGTCATAAATGATGGGTCAACTGATGACTCGTGGTCTGTTATTAGGTCAATGTGTAGAGCAGATGACACTCCCATCATTACTCAAAATATATCTGAGAATAGAACTCTCATAGCAATAAACAGAGAAAATGGTGGAGCAAGTGTAGCAAGAAATACCGGGATAGATTACACTTGGGATTTTACTGACATTTATGGGATACTTGACGCTGACGATTATTATTACGAATCAAAAGTAAGAAAATGTGTGGACAAGCTGATAGAAAATCAGCCTCATGTTGGCGTTGTGTATGCAGATTACGATATAACTTACACTGAATCTAACACCGTTGTAAGAGAATATAAACCTCCATATAACAGAGCGGCACTAATGAACCAATGCATGATTCACAGCGGCGCTTTGATAACAAAACAAGCTCTAGACTTTGCAAGAGATGACAAGGGTCAAATTTTTGACCCAGACTTACATGGTCCGGGTAGCCAAAGTTTTATTGGATGCTCTGAAGACTACGATTTGTGGATAAGAATAAGTGAAAAATTTATGATGTTTCATATCCCAGAATCTCTAGCCATGATGAGAGAAACCGGAAGCAATCAAACCACAAATGTCACACTTGAGAGTCATCAGAGAACGCAATCAATCATTATGGAAAAAATGAAACGTCGTGCGGCTGATGTATGAATAGATTTATATCTGAAATTAAAAAAAGCTACGATGATAATATTTCAGTGGCTATACTTGGTAACGAGACCGATTACAGGGTCAGGTCTTACGGACCAAAGTGTCTACTAAAGCACGGCAGTTCTACTATAATACAAAATCAAATTAAGCTTATAGGAGAAACATCCTGCATATCTGACTTGGTTGTTGTGCTTGGTTTTGAATGTGAAAAGATTATTAATTACATACCAGAACATGTTAGAATAGTAGAAAATCAACTTTACTCTGAAACAAACTCTTCGGAAAGCTTAAGGCTCGTAATAAATAATATATGCGGAGACAGGCTGTTAATTATAGATGGCAACATACTGATAAGCAGGAATGCTTTCAAAAAACTTGACTTCTCCCGTTCGTTTGCTCTATGTCATAAAAACGGCAAGCCAAAAAACGAGATAAGCGCATCTAAAATTGGGGACCACATAGGAAACTTTTCTTTTGGTCTTGAAAACTGCTGGGACGGAGTTGTTTTCTTGCAAGGAAAAGAATTCGGACTTCTCAGAAAGGCTTGTACAGACAAGGGAAAGGGTAGATTTTTTGTTTTTGAATTGTTAAACCTAGTAATAGATAATGGTGGAAAAATTGAAATACAGGAATGCAAGGCTGGAGACATAAAAGTTATTAATTCCATCAAGGACATAGCATGAGAGTAATGATATCTAGCGATGGTTCTACCGCGCACTTCTTTATCAGGAAGGGCTGGGCGAGCGCCTTCAGTTACGCCGGTCACGAAACCATCCTGTGGGACATCAAGACTAAAAATGCTTTCGATGCCTTTGATGAATTTGAACCAGACTTATTTATAGGTCAAACTTATAATATAGATGAGTCTTTAATTAAGTGCATCAGCGCTCGTCCAGAAATGAAAGTGATTATGAAAGCCCCGGACTGGGGTGATATACAAAAAGATATAGACCCAGAAAAGTACAATGTTTTATTTGTATCTGATAAAGATAAGCATTACGTAGAAGCCTTAAAAAGACAAACGGGAAAGCCCGACTTTGTCTTTGCTCACTACACACAGAAATGTATTGAAAGAACCCACAACGGATGGGAAAATCTTGGGGTCAGGTCTGTGGGCCTTTTGAACGCCGCAGACATTTTTGATTACACCAATGGTAGAGAAGTCCCCCATCTAAGAAGCGACATGTCTTTTGTTGGGGGATACTGGGGATATAAAAGCAAAAGCTTTAATAGATACTTTATGCCCTTTCTCTATCCAGTAGATAAGTATAACGTAAAGATATTCGGTAACCAGCCTTGGCCAAGTACGCAATACTTGGGATTTGTTTCGGACGGTGTTGTAAAGGACGTAATGGCATCAGCTACTATTTGTCCTAACATAAGCGAGCCACACGCTCAGGACTTTGGAATAGACATAAATGAAAGAACTTTTAAAATTCTATCGAATAGGTGTTTTTGTATTTCTGATTATGTGTCCTCTTTAGCGGAGGAAGTTTATACAAATAACGAGGTTCCCTTTGCAAAAACTCCAGAAGAGTTCTTTGACTTGGTTAATCACTTTCTAAATAACCCGAGAGAAAGGCTGGAATACATTGAAAGAGGATACGAAACCGTAATAAACAAGCATACTTATTTCCATAGAGTAATGCAGATATGTGGCGAACTGTCCTTGGAGAAAGAAAAAACTGATTGCAAACAAGCCCTCGTGAAATTTATGGAGACAAGAGTATGAGAATATTAGTTACGGGAGCTTATGGATTTCTTGGAAGACACGTCTCCTCAGAGCTAAAGAAACAGTCTTTTACAGACGACGGACCAGAGGAGCATAACGAGATAATTGAACTAGGCGGCTCTAGTGAAAGCTTTTCTCTCAATCTGGCAAAAGAAGTAGACTGTATACATGTTCTTAAAACCTACAAGCCAGATACGATAATACATCTAGCTGCTAGAGTCGGAGGAATAGGAGCAAACCAAAGGTATCCCGGCTTGTTTTTCTACGAGAACATGGCAATGGGCCTGAACCTGATTGAACAGTCTAGAAAAATGGGATGTAAAAAATTTCTTTTGGTCAGCACGGTTTGCGCATACCCCAAGCACACCCCAGTTCCTTTTAAAGAGGAAGATATGTGGGACGGGTATCCCGAAGAGACCAATGCTCCCTATGGGATAGCCAAGAAAGCTCTCATGGAAATGCTACAGGCTTATAGGAAACAGTATGATTTTAATGGCATTACTTTGGTCCCTGTAAACATGTATGGGCCTCACGATAATTTTAATCCAGAATACAGTCATGTTATTCCTGCGCTGATATTAAAATTTCAAGAGGCTATAGATAACGAAAGCAGCGTCGTTAGCGTCTGGGGAAATGGAGAGGCGTCACGGGAGTTTCTTTACGTGGAAGATTGCGCAAAAGCCATCGTTGATGCTATTCGTTATTACAACAAGCCAGACCCCGTAAACATTGGAACGGGAAGAGAAATCACAATTAAGGATTTAGTCGGCCTGATTGCAAAGCTTATGGGGTTTGATGGAACGATAGTTTTTGACACCTCTAAACCTAATGGTCAGCCGAGAAGATGTCTGGATGTGAGTAAGGCCAAAGAGGAATTTTCTTTTATGGCAAGAACAAGCCTCGAAGAGGGGATGAAAAAAACTATAAAATGGTTTAGGGAAAATAAGAATGCTGTCATCCATAATTTTTAGTAGAGACCGAGCATCTCAGCTTCATCTTCTTCTGCATAGCTTATCTAAAAATTTCCTTCTGTCTGGAACAAATGTAATATATAAGTACACAGATGAGGAACATAAGATAGGCTACCAAATGGCCCAGAGAAGCTTCCCCGGATACGACGGGGTAAACTGGATTCAAGAAGAAGACTTTCAAAAAGATACTCTGGACACTGTTGACAAATCAGAAAATCTGGTCTGCTTCTTTACAGATGACGACATATTTTATAGGCCGTCACATGTAGGCAGGGATGATATAAAAGAATTGTTTGACTCAGTTGAAAACATTGGGTGCTTATCATTCAGGCTTGGCGAGAACACTACTATTCAAGACCAATATACCGGACAGGTTTGCGTAACACCGAAGAAGGTTGCTATATATAAAGACAACTTCTTTGTTTGGGATTGGAAGAACTACACTGGCATGCTGAGCAATTTTTACTATCCCTTTTCCGTAGACGGCCATGTGTACAGAAAGACTGAAATACAACAGCTTCTGTCAAAATATCAATTTTCTAATCCAAACAATCTTGAGGGCGATGGAACCAATCATACGAAGGTTCTGCCGCCATATATTTGCTGCCTCCAGCATAGCTGTGTGGTGAACATCCCAATCAATATAGCGGGCGATTCTAAAAATCGGGCCGGTGAAAAATTTGGAATCTCTTTGAAAGACATGAATCGTAGATACATAGATGGAGAAACCATATCTTTGGAATCCATAGATTTTTCCAACGTTGTGGGATGCCATCAGGAACTGGAGATATTTCCAAATGCTAATTGATTTTGAATATATACATTACAAACATGATTTAAACATAAGAGGACTTATTCATATAGGCTCTTTTATAGGGGAAGAATATCCAACCTATTTTAGATTTGGGGTGAACAACCTTATATTTTTTGAACCGCAACCGAATATATTTTCAATCCTCAAAGATAACGTTGGTTTCTCAACAGTTGTAAATAAGGCAGTTGGAAATCAAAATAAGAAGGTTGAGCTTAATGTTTCTCACACACCCGGAGGGGTAGGAAATGGTTCTGGAGCTTCCAGTTCTGTCCTAAAGCCAAAGAAACATCTTGAACAATATCCACACATTACCTTCAACGAGACAATTGAAGTTGATATGATTAGGCTAGATGATTACTGGAAAGATTCCGGCCTTCCGCAACAGGGGTTCAACTTTTTAAACATAGATGTTCAGGGGTTTGAGCTTGAGGTCTTGAAGGGTGCTGCCGAAACTCTAAATTACGTTGACTATATACTCACCGAAGTCAATCGCGAGGAGTTATACGAGGACTGTGTTCTGGTTGAGAAGTTGGACGAATTTCTTGGTGCGTATGGGTTCGTCAGAGAAGAAACTTCGTGGGGAGGCGGAAGCTGGGGTGACGCCTTTTATGTAAAAAATGATTAACGTACTAACCCTTAGCGATAGAAACTATATAATAAACGGACTATGTCTGTATGACTCTCTTGTCAAGTACACAGGTGACAATTTCACACTGTATTATCTTGCAATGGATTCATTTACTGAAGACAAACTCAGAGAGCTTGAGCTTCCAAACCTAGTTGTCTATACTCTTGAAGATATAGAAAAAGACCCCAACTTCGAAATCCTCAAGAAGAATAATGAGTCCAGACCAATCGATACAAGCGATGGGCAAAGCCCGTTCCACTGGATGCTGGCGTCTTTCTTCTGTCACTTTTTGATGCTAAGGCTTAGCCTTGAGCACGTTTTGTATGCAGACTCTGATATTTTCTTTTACGACTCTGCTGAGAGAATTACAGAGGCCGTCGAGGGGAAAAGCATAGGGGTAATAACTCACAAACATATCGAACTCAATAAGACAGCCAGAAATCCGGGCTATTTTAATGTTGGGATTGTTTATTTTAGAAATGATTCCATAGGAAAGTCCTGTCTTAGATTTTGGAGAGACTGTTGCATACACCCAAACAACCAGTTCTCTGATATATTTGGTTCTTGCGGAGACCAAAAGTATCTTGAGCTATTTGAAGAGTTCTTTGACCCAGATAGCATACAAATTCTTTGCCACAAGGTAGGAAATGGCGCCCCTTGGAACTTCACAATGTTTGATTTCTCCAGTCTAACTAGAGTAGTCTGGCGAGACCCTCTACACTATGTTCTCAAAGATTCTGATACTCTGGAGCAGGACATTGTGTTCAACCACTTTAGTCACTTCTCTCCTAACTATAATGAAAACTCTTTTTCGATGGATAGAGGAGGGGAGTGGGGTCCGGGTATTCGTAGCCATCCGGGTGTTGAAGATATTTATGTAGACTATATGCACCACATGACAGAAACTAAAAAGAAGTATGTATTATGAAAATAGCCTTCGGGATGATTGTGTTTAATGGCGGCTTTGTTCTAGAAGAGTGCCTAAAGTCCGTGTATCCGTTTGCCCACCAGATTCTCATAGCAGAGGGTCCGGTTGGGTATTGGCAGTCGCAGGGGTTTACAACCTCAACGGATGAAACAAATGAGATTTTACAATCTTTCCCAGACCCAGAAGGAAAGATTACAATTGTTCGTGGACAATACTCTGAGAAGGACGAACAATGCTCTGCATACATGAAGCATCTAGACCCGTCGTGTGATTATGTCTGGAACCTTGACTCGGATGAGATATTTAAACCGGAGGATATCGAAACCATAATCAAGCTGCTAACTGACCACAGGTTTACAACCGCCGGATTTCAAAGCTGTAGCTTTTATGGAGGGTTTGACAGAATCCTTGGCGGGTTTGAGGAAAACGCCGAGTTTCGCCGCATCTGTAAGGTTTACCCCGGCTCTCGCTGGAAGACCCACAGACCGCCCACGATGGCCCACACAAGCCCCCACGCTTGGCCCGAGAGCCACATGGACTTCAAATGGCTTTGGGAGAATCATGGCATAAGAATGTATCACTACTCTTATGTTTTTCCAGACCAAGTATATAACAAGGTCCAATACTATAAAGCTGCTGTTAGTATGGATAACTGTATAGACGATTACTTTTCCAACGTTTATTTACCGTGGGTAACCTCTGAAGACAACGGAAAAGAATCAATAGAAAATCATTACAACGGAGTTCACGAATTCAAACCTCAGTTCAGGGGAGAATGCAGAACCAAGATGTTTGATGCAGAACATCCCCAGATTGTACAAGAAAATATGGAATTTCTAAAACAAAGGTTTGACTCTCAGCTTAGGAAGTATGTATGATTGTCCAGCACATAGAACCAGAGCTTAATGTAAGTGAAAACGTTGCCATTGTCGCCTCAAGCCCAAGGCTTTTAACAACGGAGTACGGCGAACTTATCGACAGCTTTGATGACGTTGTTAGATTCAACAGGGCGCCAACTGATGGATATGAAAAACATGTTGGAACGAAGACAACCATAAGGGTTGCAAACAATCATGTTTTTGGAAACATTCCACACACAGGATGGGAAACAGATGGCCAGCCAACCTTCTTTATAAAAGAGCAAGAAAATATTAATGTTGTTTGGTTGGGTCCGGGCGCTTCTGGGGGAGAACCGGGATGGGTAAACAGAGAACAAAATATACACGAAACTTCTAAACCGTTTTTGTCTAACTATGACACAATTTATTCCAACCTAACCCCCATGACAAACGGAACCAGACCAAGCGCTGGCTTTGGGTTTCTGTGGCTTCTTATAAAGAGCGGGCTTAGGCCCACCATTTTTGGATTTGGGGTCGGTGAAGAGGGCTGTGTGCATTACTGGGAGCTAAATTCTGTTAGCAGTCATCTTTTTACAGAGGAGAGACAAGTAATCTCTAAATGGGTAAATGAAGGGTTGGTTATATTTTACAAATGAAAAGTAACATAACAATAATATCTGAAATAGGAATTAATCACAATGGAGACTTAGATGTCGCCAAGAGATTAATTGACATTTCTAAGATTGCTGGATGTGATGTAGTAAAATTTCAGAAAAGAAATCCCGACGTATGCGTGCCAGAACATCAAAAGGGAACAATTAAGAACACCCCTTGGGGTGACATGACCTATATTGAATATAAACACAGGATGGAATTTGGCGAGACCGAGTATAAAGAAATACAGTCTCACTGTAAAAATATTGGCATCGACTGGTCTGTATCGGTTTGGGATTTGGACAGTTTAGATTTTATACGAGACTATGATATTTCCCTAGTAAAGATTCCCTCGGCTTTACTGACGGACCATGAACTAATAGAGGCATGTAAGTCTCTAGATAAAAAAATAGTTTTGTCTACCGGAATGAGTACAGTAGAAGAGATTGACTTAGCTGTAGATTGCTTGGATGGTCATGATTTTTCTTTGTTGCACTGCAACTCTACATATCCGGCTCCAATTGAAGACATAAACCTTAGATGTATATCTAGACTTAAGGAAAGATATGAGTGCGAGGTTGGATATAGCGGCCACGAGTTCGGCTTAACAACTACAATAGCGAGCATTTGTCTTGGAGCAACGGTAATCGAAAGACACATAACTCTAGACAGGACAATGTGGGGAACGGACCAGATGTGCTCTGTAGAACCTCACGGATTAATAAAACTTGTGAAGGGAATACGAGAACTAGAGATGGCTCTGGGGGATGGGGTCAAGAAAATAACAGAAGGTGAGAAACTAGTCAGGGATAAGCTTAGGAAATGAGAACAGTATCTCTTCTACCGGCGAGGGGAGGAAGCAAAGGAATCCCCAATAAGAACATAGCTCCCCTAAACGGGAAGCCTCTTATTCATTATGCGATACAGGCGTCTCTTAATTCAGAATCTCAGGAGACTTGGGTTTCAACTGATAATGATGAAATCAAGCGGGTTTCAATTGAGTGCGGAGCAATGGTAATAGACAGGCCAGCAGAAATTTCCAAGGACTATTCACAGAGTGAAGAAACACTTCTTCATTTTTGTGATAACGTTGATTTTGATATACTGGTCTTTATACAACCAACCTCCCCACTCCTAGAGTCTGCATATATAGATAGAGGTATTCAAATGATGAATGAGTACGACTCTGTTTTTAGTGTATATAAAGAGCACTGGGTTCCGAGATGGACAAAAGAGGTTAACCCAGATGGATGGGATGCCAACAACAGGCCGATGCGACAACAAATGGATGAGAAATATGTTGAGAACGGAGCTTTCTATATAACAAAGAAGGACAATTTATTGCAGTCGAAACTAAGATATAGCGGAAATATTGGAGTGGTGGAAATGCCACTGTATAAGAGTTTTCAAATAGATACAGAAGAAGACCTAGTCCTCATAGGCAATATGTTATAATGGCCCATATATTCAAACGCCCCACAGATTCCGCCAAAGGAATCGTAGTAATTTCTCACCAAGAAGCCTACAGGGGCAAAGACCATTATCCTGATATGATGAACAGGATAAGCGAAAAATATTTCATAGGTGTCCACTATGGTGGATTTTCTAATGGCGCTCCATATCCGGGCTTTGCCAGCTTCTTTATGGGAAGACCTTCAGTAACAGATATATCACGAAGATATCCAGACGCTTTTGAAATTCCAATTGTAAGCTCTAACTTTACATCCACCGTTTTTAGAAAAGACCCCGAAGTAAAAAAGTACTGGGACATAATTAATATTTCTAGAGCAGCTAATGTCAAGAAGCTAGACATATTCTTTAGAGAAATAAAAAAGATATACGGTAAAGGGTATAAATACAAGGTTCTTTTGATTTCCCCAAAGAGACATGAAGACACGCCAGAAGACCATTTTATGGATATAGAGGATGCGTACTATCGCATGTTCTCAAAAGAAGAGAGACAGTTGTTTACACTCATGAGACTGGCTCAAAATTTAGAATTTAAAGGACTGAGCAAAACTCAGCTTTCTTATTTTTACCAGTCTTCCAAATGTGCAACCCTGTTTTCAGATTGTGAGGGAAGCCCCGGAGTGATTGCAGAGGCTTTGCTGACTGAGATACCGGTAGTCATGTATGCTGGCCAGCTTGGAAGTGGAAAAGACTTCTTAACAGACGGCAACTCCGTGGTTTGGGAAGACTATAACAATGCCAATGAATGCCTTATTCGCGCGGTTGAAAACCATGACAAGTTTTCATTCGATACGGAGTCTCTCGCTAATGGATATAGAGAAGATAGGGGCTTAGAACAGCTAAAGATTTATTTTGATAAACTATATTCTCTGCATGGACAAGAGTTCGATGGAGAACTAATTAATACTGATGACTTAGTCAGTAGGCTTCCGTCTCACTATACTGAACTGCCTTGGGTAGACAGCAGGCTTTACAATGGCCACATGACTACCGAAGAACATTATAATAAATTTTACTCGGAGCTTAAGATATGATTCCCGGTGAACATAAAAAACTTGAAGAACTTTCTGAAGACCAGAAACTGGAGATATCAGAAGCTGCTAAGTATGACTATCTTGTTGCCAGTTGTAATTATGGCTCGGATTTTCATAGAGATAAACAGGTCATAAGAACAACCAAAGAGCTTGGTCACGTATCCGTAGTATACTCTCAGATAATATCATGGGGAGGCAAACAGGACCGCCCCTTTAAAGTGCTGGATGTAGGCTCTGGACCCGGTGGTTGTATGAGTTGGCTTATAGCGCAAGGCGTAGACGCATACGGTGTAGACATCTCTAAAGAGTTTATTAAAATTTCTCAATCTAATTTTCCAGAAATAAGGGGCAAGGTTTTTAAAGGAAATGCAAAAAAACTCAAGAGATTCTCAGACAGTTCCTTTGATTTGGTACAACATCTTGATGGAATGGAGCATATACCAAAAGAATGGGAAGAAGATTGTCTAAAGGAGGCTGTTAGAGTATCCAGACAATACGTGGTTCATGAAAACGCTTGCGAAGATGCTTGGGCTGATGGTGTCTGCATAAATAACGGCTTCTCTGCTGCGCACATTAATGTAAAAACTTCGGAAGAATGGCTTCGTTTTTATGAATCTCATTCTAGTAGTTTAAATTATAAGATAATAGCTAAACATCTTACCAAAGAATATCTGGCAGTAATTCTAAAGAAGGTATAATGCCTACTTGCCATCGTCGTAAAATAACATTTTTTCACATTACTAAAACGGCAGGAACTACCGTTGAAAAGTACCTTGGACTATTCAATAAGACCATGAATGCCGATAATGATACGGTAATGTTTGGCACTCTTAAACATGGACCAGCCCAGCACTACCCCTTTGAAATATTTTATCAATACAGACCGGAAGAAGAAAAAAATTATTTTAAGTTTTCTTTTGTCAGAAACCCTTACGACCGAATGGTTTCTCAGTATTACTGGCAGCTTACACGAATGAGAAATTTGAAGGATACTTATAGTTTTAAAACCTTTCTTCTAGAGGCTGAAGAGCTAGTCTCTAATGCGATTTGTGTCTATCCTGCCCCAACCCCTTATTTTACAGGCGACTTTTTTAACAATGACGAATTCATGAAGGTTCCCACCGGAAACAAAATACATTTCTGCCCTCAACATATGTATATTTTTGATGAAGAAGACAAATTTAAACTGGACTTCGTTGGCAGTTTTGAAAACTTCACTGATGACTTTTCTCTTCTGTGTTTAATTATTGACGTTAATGCAAGCATTCCTGCACGAGGCTTTGGATATCGAACCCACAATGTCTCTGCCGGAAGACCTCCTTATAGAGAAATGTACGATTCTACGACCAAAAAAATTGTAGAGCGTATGTATGAAAAAGATTTAGATTTACTAAAGTATACTTTCTAGAATAAAGAAATACAATGGCACACAAGATACTATTCGTGGTTGCCCATCCAGATGACGAAAGCTTGTGGATAGGAGGCATTCTAAATTTCCTCAGCAATAGAGAGGAAGTAGAGCCTTATGTTTTGTGCGCAACCGGAAGGCATCATCCAGAGAGATATAAAGAATTTGAAAGCGTTATGAATCTAATTGGAATAAATAATTGGTACGTTGGCGATGAAGATATTCCAGAAAGAGGTGGAATTCCCCTTCATGAATTCCCAAAGTCTTTTGTCAACGGTCTTGAAAGTCTAGAACTAAATCCTGAAGATATAGATGTTATAATAACCCACCCCTTCCACGGCGACGAACATCTTAATGGCCAACATGCTCAGCTATTTGCGGGGTTATTTTATCTCTGTAAAGATAAGGATGTTCCCTTTGGGTTCTTTTCAACAGTTGTCATAAGGTATTATTCATTAAAACCGTTGCTGATGCATATGAAAAGAGACGGAGGAACCCACTTGATAAATTATTCTTCGTGTGAATCCATACCTCATACCGGCTACGGACATCATATAGTTGACTGTTCCACTATTACTCCAGAATATTTCTACCAGTTTAAAGTCGATTCAAAAATCAAGTCGGAAATGCTCTCGCTATATAAATCTATAAATCAAGAAGAACATCAAAAAGGATACGCCTCTTGGGACAGTGATGTTGAGGGAGTATACTTTATGAGTGCAAAAGCCGCCTCTCCGTTTTTAAAAATATGTGACAACATGGACGTTCCCGCTGGAAACCCCATATGCGGAATGCCTTTCGGGAGTTAACATGACAATACTTATAACCGGCGGGACCGGGTTTTTAGGCAGAAGCCTACTGAGAGAATGCTTGAACAACGATATGGATGTTATAGTATTGTCTCATTCTGAAATACGAGACAAAGAGATGCAGTTAGAACATCCAGAAGTAAAATCTTACTGCGTGGACATATCTACGGATGCTGAAATTTTAGATAGAATCGTAGAGCAGAACAATGTTGAGTATATAGTACACTGTGCTGCCATGAAACATATAGGTATATGTGAAAACAATCCCACAAAAGCTATAGAAGTAAATATTAACGGCAGTAGAAATATAATTAGTGTGGCTAAAAAAAACAAGGTAAAAAATGTTGTTGCTGTAAGTACTGACAAAGCCATAAACCCTTCCTGTGTATACGGTTCTACAAAACTTCTTATGGAGAAGGTGATGCTAGAGAACAGCTTCTCTGTCATACAGGGCGTGAACTTTTTCTTCTCCAGTGGCAGCGTTCTGGAAATATGGCACAGCTGCATAAAAAACAAGGAGCCTATAAGGGTTAACATCAATGACACCGTGAGATATTTTGTTAGCGCAAGCGACGTTGCCAAAAAAATCTTAGAGAATCTAGACACCAAGTCTTCGTACATAAGTCTTGATAGCTGTCACAGAGTCAAGCTCCACAATTTGGCAGAGGCGTTTTGTGAGTATCACAATGTCTATAAGATAGAAGACTACGTACCAATATCCGCTGAGAAGATTGTTGAAGAAGTTCCAGACGGTATTCGAAATATACATGAGCCAGACATGGCAGAGCTTAAGGTCATGATATACAGACACTACAAGGGACAACGATGTCCATAGAACATTCAGATATGAAAATGCTCCTTCGATTTAGAGAATCGAATCCAGAGGGAACTAGCTGTGCGATACTCGGGGATGTTTCTCTGCATAGCCTGTCTGGAATGGATGAATTTAAGAACCTTCTAGGCTTCGACACCGTACACACTTTTGATATCAATGGAAATCCTACCCACAAAATAAATCTAAACGACCCTGTGCCAGAAGAGCTTTGTTCACAGTATGACTGGGTGATAGATTCTGGAACCTTGTACTGCTGCTTCAACATAGCCATGGTTTGGAAAAATATCCTGTCCCTGCTTAAAGAGTCCTCCTGCATAGTACACACGGGCAACCTATCTGGATTCTATGGAAGGGGGTTTTATTCTTTAAGCCCTGCTTTGTTTAGAGATTTTTATAGGGCCAATAACTTTGAGATTTTAGGGATGGGAACTAAAACCAGACAAGTAAACCAATGGCATGTTTTCGACCCGAACAATACCTACCTAAACGAAGCATCTACAAGCTGTATGAAATTTCAAGAACACTCTGGTTCTTTCATAGAATTTATACCAAACGATTGCATGATTTATTGTTTCGCTAAAAGAGATAAGTCGACAGATTTTGTAGAGCCAGTACCACAGCATTTTATAGATACAGACGGAGCATAATAATGCCAACGTTTCCATCGCAAGAAGAAAGCCAAACCATTCTAGACACCGTAGTTAGTGGCGACGGTCTATACAAGTTTGATAATTTCCTAACCGACGAGGAGGTTGAATCCCTTCGTGAAGAAATGGAATCCCAGTTTTCTGAGTTGAACACTGGAGATGAATACTGTTGTGACGGCACGGTGACGCCCGGCTCCTACCCCTTTGGAAAAATTTGTAGAATACAGCGCCACAACCTAAACAGATTTCCCTCCATGTTAAATGTTCTTAACAACGCATGGTTTTCTATAATGGCTGATGCATACTATTATGGTAACGCAAACAAGCTTTTACAAGTATTTTTTAGCCACGAGTACTTGCTTCCAAATCAGGTGGATGGAGTTACTAGAAATTCTGTTCTACACTTTGACCCATACCAAGCATTCAAGTTTATGATTTACATTACCGACTGCGAAAAAGAAACCGGGGCTTTTAGATACATCAAGGGTTCTCAGATAGAATCCAAAAAGATTAGAAACTTATATCAAATGCACGAACTATTAAATGATAAATACACTCTTGAGTCCAACCCCTCTATGGGATACTCTGAGGAGGATGTGGTTTACGCCGAAGCCTCTAAAGGCTCCCTTCTGATATTCGACACCGACATTATTCACGGGGGCGGAATTCTTCAAGAAGAAGGCTCTGAAAGAATGGCGATAATTGCCCACAACAGGAGGGGATAAAATGGAACACGTCAACTCTTGGAGAGATTCTGCCGACGTTTTCAAGCAGCAGCTTTCTCTTAATATGCGAGAGCTACAGTCCTCGTATCCCGTCCACTGGAAACATTTGGTTAAGTCCCTAGAATTCTTGACAACCAAATGTGACGCAAGGAGACTGGTTGATATTGGCTGTGGGGCCGGTGTTTATTCTGAACTTATAAGAAAACACTTTCCCGAAATGTCTTACGTGGGATATGATTATTCTGATAGCGCCCTAGAAATTGCTAGAGGAAGTTGGCCTTCAGATACTGATTTTAGACTGGCTAAGTATCAAGATATATCTCCTTCCGACATGGAGGATGGAGATGTAATTGTTGTCAATGGCCTTTTGGATATTCTTCCAAACGGAGATGAGGCTCTAGAACATCTCCTGTCTCTTTCCTGTAAATTTTTGCTGCTTCAAAGAATTAACCTAACTGCTGAGCTAAGTAACTATAGGGTTTACAGAGCTTATAATGTTATAGATACTTATGAATATAGACATAACGTATCAAGATTCTTCAACCTACTGAAGGAGCACGGATATTTATGTAAGTCTGATGAAATCATTGGATGTTCTGATTATCATGCCCTGAATGTTATGCTTATCAAAAATGATTAACTTCGCACATATAAATAACTACACAATAGATACCTCTATATTTTCAAATCTTCTTCATGATAAAATTGTAACTGAGTTTGAAGAAAGGTTTGCTGATTACGTAGGTGCAAAATATGCATGCATGGCAAACAGTGCCTCCAGTCTAATATATCTGGTAGGAAAAATATTTACAAGAACTTTTACAATACCCAGCATGATACCCAATGTAGTTCCAAACGCAATCATAAATTCCAATTCGTATTTTACTTTTACGGATGATGTCGACTGGGTTGGTGATTCATATACACTTTGCTATTCAAACCTGTTTAAGCAAAAGACAGTGGACTCTGCTCAGAAGGTAGAAAGAAACCAGTTTAAAAACGAATCCGACAATGAAATAGACACTATGATATTTAGCTTCTATCCTACAAAGCCCGTGGGTGGATGCGATGGTGGAATGATTGTGTCTGATGACGAGGGAATAATCGACCATTTTAAAATGTTTGTCATGAATGGGACAAATAGTCGTCACAATAACTGGGAAAGAAACATTGAGTTGTGTGGGTGGAAGATGCACCCAAATTCAATTCAGGCTTATATAGCCAACGAAAATCTTAAGAGGCTTGATGAGAAGCAAGAGAGGATGTCTGAGATTAGAAAACTATATAATGAAGCTTTCTCTCTGAAGAATACTAGTAATCATTTATATAGGATTCGTGTCTCTAACAACGACCTGTTTGTAAATCATATGAAGAAGAAGGAAATCTCTTGCGGAATACATTACAGGTGTTTGCATAACCACAAAGTATATGAGATGGATGCATTAAACTGTGGAGAACCTATGCCCCTTTCTGAGAAAGCGAGTAAGGAGACAGTAAGTTTACCTTTTCATGAACAGTTAACAGATGAACAAATTAAATATATCGTGGATGTCACCCATGCGTCTTCATATCTTATCTGACGATAACGGAACATTGGTTCCGATAGAATTCTCAGAACTTCCTTTTGAAGCAAAGAGGGTGTTCTATGTAACTAATGTTCCCAAGGGAGAGGAAAGAGGGAATCACGCCCACTTCAGAACGCAACAAATTTTAGTGTGTGTGCAGGGACAGATTATAGTAAAACTCCACGATGGAAAGAAATTGTTTAAGAAGCTTCTTACTCCTAATGACGCCATATTTGTTGACAAAATGATTTGGGATTCACAAGTTTTTATGACCGGTGATGATGTATTGCTTTCGATATGTTCTACTCCATACGATAAGTCTGACTATATAGAAGATATGTCGTCATTTTTAGAAGCTAGGAGACACTTTAGATGAAAATTGGAATAATAATAGAAGACCTAAGCGCTTCGCATCTTTCTTATTGCTTGGTTAAAAAGCTAAACGAAATAGTTTCTGAAGACAGTACAAATGATTATACGATATTTGTTCAAAATATAACTTCGCATGTTCTTCCACCCAGATTTGCTGTTATGAACACTACAGAACTTCCCTACTTTGATGGGACTTTAATAGCAACCAGCATTTCTACATGCCTCACAGCGATTAAATCTATCTCTCCGTCTAAGAAAATATTCTATGTATGGGACTTGGAATGGATGAGAGACACTGGAAGAAACTATGAACACAGCATACGAGCTTTTATAGACAAGTCAGTTGTTCTTGTCGCCCGAAGTGAAAGTCACTCCAAGGCTATAAAGAATTACTGCAACAAGACGCCTTCTTCTATAGTAGAAGATTTTAATATCAAAAAAATGATGGAGACTATAAACAATGAGATTTGCTGAAGACAACAAGGATTTCCTAGTCAGAGAATATGTAGAGAACGATAGAAGCACGTACTGGATTTCTGAGAAGCTGGGAACATATCCCAACAAGGTCAGGCGAGCACTGAAGTTTCTTGGGGTAGACTTAAAGAGCAAGAGCGAGGCTCAGTCAAACGCTCTTAAGTCTGGAAGACATAAGCATCCGACGAAGGGACGAAAGAGAACAGAAGAAGAAAGAATCAAAATTAGCGAGGGCATGGCTAATCACTGGGAAAATATGCCAGAAGAAGAAAGAGAACGAAGGATTGAACTGGCTAAACGACAGTGGGACGAAATGACAGAGAACGAGAAGTTCGAATTGCGGAGCATGGCGGCGGAAGCTGTTCGCAGGGCCAGTCAGGAGGGTTCCAAAATTGAGAAATTCCTGAAACAAGGCTTGACAAGCGAAGGGTACGACGTTATATTTCACATGAAGGGTTTGATTCCGGCTGAGAACTTGGAGGTGGACCTGTTCGTTCCGTCCTTGAAGACGGCTATAGAAATCGACGGTCCAGCACACTTTCTTCCTATATGGGGAGAAGACAGCCTCCAAAAGAATATAAGGTCGGACGCCAAGAAGTCTGGCCTTATCCTCTCAAAAGGCTATTGCATGATTAGGGTCAAGCAGATAAATAAAAATATATCTGAAAAAAACAAGAGGCAAACTCTGTCCTTGATACTAACAGAGCTAAATAAGATATCAAAAAAGTTCCCTGTAAAATCAAAGAGGTACATAGAAATTGAGGCATAGAGAAATGGTAGACTATAAGAAGATGACGGTAAAAGAAATAAAACAAGACCTAGAGTCTAGAGGTGTAGACCTCTCAAAAACAGACTCTCTAAAAAAAGAAGAACTGGTAAGGCTACACATGTCTCTTTTGCAAGAGGAGCTAGAACAAGTGTTGGAAACTATTGACATGGAAAATGATTTTATTTCCGAAGACGCTTCTTTTGAAACCAATGACGAAAATGACGAGGATGAAGAATCAGACAGGCCATCCATCACCTCCCCCGAATGGCACGACTATGTGATGCAGTTCTTTCAACCCAACGAGCTTGTTGAAGGAAACCCAATCACCGCAGGGCTTAGACGAGTTGCTGAGCTTCTGCTTGGGGACATAATGGAATCCGGTCCTATCAATGTGGTAGCACCAAACAACGATGACGGGCCGGGAAGGGCAACCGTTACGTACAGGGTTACCTTTAACTGGATGAACAGCGGCGAGATGAGAACCTATGCTGACGCGGCGGATGTGTGGCATGGAAATACCGACGACCTTTTCTGTGCTCATCCAGTAGCAACCGCCAGTACTAGGGCGGAAGGACGCGCTCTTCGAAAGGCTCTTAAGATTAGAGCGCTAGCAGCAGAGGAACTGTCTAAAAAGGATATTGTCAGCATCGTTAGACAGGCTGTCGCCCCTAAGACTACTGACGGGGACTGGAACCCTGAAGACAGGATTAGTAGCCAGCAGATTGGATTCGTTGACAATAAGTGTAAGCAGCTTGATATAAGTGTTAGTGGCTTTATCAATAGCGGCAAAAACTCTTACTCTAAAATTGATAGTATTACTAAAAATACTGCGAGCGAAATGATTAGGCAACTGAATAAGTATCAAAACGGCGATACTAGTATTCCAGAAGAAATCTCTGGATACGACTCAGAATGGAGAAAGCAATGAGAGCATCTTACAAAAATGCGAACGGTCGGCTAACCGCCGAATTTGAATGCGACACCCAACGAGAAATGTTCGAGCAACTCGCTCGATTTCAAGAGGTTTTTGACGAGGGCGTCTGTGGAAAATGTGGTGCTGAAAATCTAAAGTTTGTTGTCAGAACCGTAGAAGATAATCACTACTATGAGATTAGATGTCTGGACTGCGGAGCAGTTTTGCAGTTTGGTTCTCATAAGAAGGGTGGAGGATTATTCCCCAAGAGAAAGGGGAAAGACGGAGACTGGCTTCCTGACAAGGGCTGGATGAAATGGGACGCCAAAAGTAAAAAGCTAGTGTAGAATCTCTGACAGTCCGAAAAAAGAAAGCCCCGGTTCTTACGAGCCGGGGCTTTTTTGTTGTCACCCATGACAACGACAATTAAATTTGTTGCAGCTTTCCTAGAGATATTCTAGGCTAACATAAAGACCATAACTGGTTTTGCTACCAATGCTATCTGGGCTTGCGCTGATTGCTATAAACCAATCGTGCTGAGTGTCTGTAATCACGCTGCCGGAACCAGTTCCACAATGCTCTCCACTGGTTGCTGGAGAATCTGACAGTGGAACTATGATACCAGTTCCACCAACTGTGTAAGCACTTGCTCCCAGTCTTACATCTTGGTTGGCTCCTCCGGTCATGCCGTCATGAACGTCTGTACCGTCATGAGCAGAATCTCCCCACCAAAGCCCATCTCCAGACCCCAATACTGTCATGGTGTTGTTTGGGTGAATTAGTTCGGCAACTCTGGTGCTTACGCCGCTTGCCGGATAGTCTGCATTAGTCCTATCAAAAATTCTCATTCTTACATTCTGTGTTTTCACAGCGCTCGCATGAGTAAATCTGATATTCAGCGGTGCTCTATAGTTTGGAATATATTTAAGTCCAGTTCCATCTGGAGCACCTGTGACTATACCACTTTGACTGTCTTTATACTTAATGTTATCTACTACTGGACCCTCAGTGGAACCAGAAGAATCTGTAATGAATGTTGCGCCTTGGAATGCGCCAACCTCTACAGAACTACCAAAAGCACCGGAAAAAAATCCTAGTCCAGAACCTTGGGTATGCTCTATAGTATGGCCATCTCCAGCATAAAAGGCTATCGTTGCCATTGTTAAATCTCCTTGAGTTTTTGAGCTAGCTCATAGTATTATACACCATTTTCGACTTCTTATAGTACCCTCCCAGAGAGAACGGAACCTTGGTATTGATAGTTAAATGGTCACTATCAACGTACCTAGACTCTGGAATGACCCTAAAATCGAAACTTACTCTTGTTTGCCCCGTCATATTTTCTTTGTTCCCATGTGTCAAATTTGACGCATCCCACTGAATCATTTCTCCATATTCCGCTTCGATTGGAGAAAAATCTCCCCAACCCTCCCTACTTTCAGACCACACGGTATTGGTTCCGTAAGCACTAGTCAAAGGAACGAAAAAGTTATCTTCTTTAACCTGTTCTGCCCATGAAGCGTCCCTGTAATCCTTATCTTTATGCCACTCTCCCACAGCTAAATTCCCCGGCAAATGCACACGAAATGTTGGTATGCTTTGATATACAATCGGCTCTCCGTACAAACACTGTATATTCTCTTCTACAAATTTATCAAATAACTTTTCCATCTTGCTATAATTTTCATAAAATTTCTTGTGGAAAATAGTGCTCTGGTCTTCCTCTCTTTTGAACTTGCTATAGTTTTTAACAAAATGCAATTGTTGAAAATCTTTTGTACCAATCATGCTTCTTATGATTTGCAAAAAAGGAAAGTCATCTGTGAAGTAATACATTTTTTTCATGTTTATAATCCCTCCATATTAAACCAACTTATTGCATCCTTATGGTCTTTAAGAAACTCTTTCCATACCCACATAAAAGTCCTACTTCCTTTAAACAAGGCGCTTCTCTGTTCGCTTGTAGTTATATCGCATGCCTCTTCCCAGTCGAACATTTGGCATGGATACCACTCAACCCCATACGCATAATCCATCAATTTATTATTGTAACGTTCTGGATTTGAAAATAGTTTTTTATGATTAAACCAAGTAAAACTACCATCATAAAACCATTCTTGTTTATTAAAAATATTTCTATTGTAGGTCTGTATCGGGGAGCCTTTTCCCGCGCCTCCCTTTAAAACTCCTGCACATCCGTATTCCCTCATAGTCTTGTCTATGTAATCTATATTGTCTAAATTGCTTTTTAACATAAAAGATATCCACCTGCGGATAGCATATAAATATCTTTGTCTTGACTTTCTCATCCCTTTGGCATGGGCAAAAAATGTAATCTCGTCTTCTCTTTTAGATTCTACAATTCTTAACATATCATAGAATGTTGTACATTCTCTTAAGTGTCCATAGTTTTGCCTAACAATAAATTCAGGTTCCTTTTTATGTTTAAGTAAAGCCCTTCCCATTAAATGTTCTGTATTAAGAAACCTATCAATTACTTCATCGGCTGAATCAGAATTAAATTTGTGCCCTTTAGGCTCCACGGCTATTCCCACTATTAGTCTTCCGTTAAACCTATTTATATATTGCGAAAGAGTATCTATATTCCATTTCCAATGCCAATGAGCATCTGGACATGGAAATATGTGATACATCAAGTTCCTTATCATTAACACTCTACATTTATATATCTAGGTTCATCATCAACAAATAGGTCTATTCCTTCTCCACGACACTCTTCCCAGCACCATATTCCATGTGAAGCATTTGGTATGTATATTTCTTCTGCATCCGATAGAAATGCAGCCCACCAAGAGAAAGTAGATTTAGATATACATATCTTATTAAAGGAGCTTATAAACGCAAAGTCTTTTATTGAGTTTTGAGAGATTACCTGACATCCTGTTTTTTTTGAAAACTCTACAATAAATTCATGATATGGCTCTTCTGTTACAACAAACACATTGTTAGGATTTGCTAGGTCTATGACCTTTTGATAGTACTCTTTACTCAAGCAGTGAGTTGAGCTATCAACGTTATGCTCAAAATAATCTCCCAGTCGTATATGAATAACTAGGTCATCTTTAGATATGAATGGATAATAGTCTGGCTGTCTAAACCACCTTCTCAACTCTTTTTTGTGGTGTTTAAAATATTGATACTTTTGAAGATGCCCCTTTACAATTATTTTCCTACTAGAATTATTCTCTAAGTATTCCTGTAAATAATTATAATCCAAACGAGAATTATATCCGTCTACAACCTCAATTGGGTGCTCGTATCTTTTTCCATGCACGCTTTCATTTGTTGCCTCAAACCCCTGTATGGGTCTGCATATCAATTCAAAACCAAGACCTTCCGCCAATATTCTTCCAGTCGAATACTGAAACATATTGTTCCCCATTCTGTCAGTATATTCAACTTCTACAGACATGAAATTCCATATCTTTCTCTTATGAGGGATTCTTCCTGCCCCCAGTAAGAGTCGTCTTTAATAGAGTGTTCGATGTTATTAAAAAATCTAATACACAAAGGATAGATATCAGTAATATACATCCCAAACGTTCCATCAGAAGTAACATTAAGCCAGAAGTCCCAGTCTTCAAGGCACTTCAGGTCTTCATCATACGGCTTAAACTTATCCCTTTTAATGAGAGCCTGAGATTCTAAATAAGAGTTTTCCTCAAGTGCCATTCTACTGAAGTATATGTTCTTAACAAAGAATGAAGCGTGGCTTGCAGCGCTCCCCTTTCTCCCCTCAAGCTTTCCATTTTTAATCCAGTGCCTGTATGCATCTTCCCTAGGCCACCCTCGAAGGTCTTCATAAAAATTTGTATAGAATTCCCAATCAAACTCTTGTGTAAAAAACTTTTTTGCCCCATCTTTAATTGAAAATTCTGCATGACAGTTTGTTTTTATTGCCCAAAAATCTGAGTACACAAACGAGAAGTTTAAATGGTTTGGATTTCCCTCTATCTTAGTGAGTATATCCATCATTCTAGAAAGAAGGTTTGCACAGGGGCAGCTATTGCTATCAGCTATAAAAATATATTCGCACCTTGATTTTTCAAAACCCTCATTTATTTTTGCCCCCCTAGTCCTATCGTTATTGATTACTATTATTTCTTCTGGATTGTTTTGCTCTATTGCGGGAAGGCAATAGTTTTCAAACAACCAAGAATCTCTATGATTGAAAGGGACTATAACAGATATTGGAAGCTTGCTCATACATAACCCTTTTCTACCCATTTTCTCCAATTCGTTTCGCTAAATGGAGAATTGCTGTAATTAACAACGTCTCCCATTCCAGACAACTCTGAACCGGACTCGTCGTAAGTAAAGAAGTTAGAAAGATAGCTTTCTATAGTGTACCGTTTTTGAAAAATTATAGACTTATACTTTTGTGAAAAAAGGCTGGAATGTTTAAACCAAAAAAATCCTCCAGCATAAATCCACCTGTGCTTTGAGTTAATAAAATACCATCCAAGCTTTCTTTCCTCAAAGGTTGATTTCATAATTCCAAAACATGGTTTCTCCAAAAGAATCCTATGAATTTTCTCTGTAGAAAACAAGTTATGCATTAACATTTTCTTTATCCAAGTCTTGTTTGCTTCAACGTTATACCAATCCTCTTTCCTAACCGTTTCTCTTGTTACACCTTTGGCATGAGCAAAGAATGTGTATTCATTATTGTCTAACGAATAAACCATATCCATCATCTCGTAAAGAGGGGCACACTCTCCGAGGTTCTCATTGTTTGGAATTAAGTGAAATTCTATGTCGTTAAATCCCGCCTTGCTAAATTGTTCTTTTACTTCTTCGGGTTCAGCAAACCCCTTGTCAGTAGCAATAAAAACAATCTTCTTGTTATTAAAAGAGTTCTTAAATCTAGATAGCTCCCGTATATTCCACTTCCACATTTCCCCCTTAAACGGAGCTATGTAGTATATCAGATTGGTCTTGTATCTTTTTTTTTAATTTTGCCTGTAGCCGCTCCTACAATTGTACACAAATTTCCGCTATCATAAATATTTTGAATGTCTACAACTTCCATTCCTTTGAAAAACAAATCTTTAAATACGTCAATGGTAAATCTATAATAGTCAGTTGGATAGTTTTCTGAATTTCTAAAATTTATTCCGGGTACTGTTATTAGAAGTAGTCCATATTTCCTGAGAACCCTTCTCATATTTTCAATACTAACCCAAAACTCTGGGTCGTTATTTAGCATAGACGAGCATGCCACTATATCGAAAGAGTCCTTGTTAAATCTCTTAGATATGTCATGGGCGTTTAATACTATGTCAACATTCTTCCCTTCTTCTATGTCTATTCCTACATATTCAGAATAAGAAACTACATCTTTTAGACTACCATTAATATCCATGGAACCTACGTCTAAAACTCTAGGCTTCTCTTTAGAGTATTTAGGTATTATATCTTTATACCATTCAAGAACTTCCGGCGTCATGGTCTAAAGTTCCCTTCGTCTAGGCTTCCTCTTTTTAATCCTTTACTGACACTCCTGTAATGAAAGACAAAGCTATGCATGGCTATTCCAATATTGTTTCCGCCACCACTCCTAGAAACATTCCTGAAAAAGGATGACTCTTGGTGTGTCATAGGGTGTCTTTTTTCGTTAAACATTCCATAGGCCATCCAGCTTTTTGGTCGTCCCACCATACAGTAACCATTTATACGTTCTCGTATAACATTTTTACTCGAATATTTAGGAAGCCTATCTACCAACTTCTTTATATATTCGGGGTCGTCTGTCAATTCGTAATCTTTCACATGCCTATTAATCTTTTGCTTTCTCCTGTCTCCGGGCGCGTTTGTTAATGGGCCAAGAAACTCCCACCCATACCTAAAAGCCTTCCTAACTGGTGTAAACCAATTCTCTGGAAATAATAAGTCGCTGTTTCCTACAACAACGAACTCAGCCTTTATATCGTGCGCTCTTTTTATTCCCCAGTTCCAAGACCTAGTTACCCCTTTATTCTCGTCAAATATGTGTTGAATAATCCTAGTTTCGTCCAGACCCTCAAGCCATCTATCATCCCAGTCTGGACTGGCGTCATCAATAACAATAGCCACAGAGTCGCTCTCGCTTCTTAAGAAGCTTTCTGTTGCTATCCTAGCATAATCAAACTGTCCATACGTTGGTATTATTCCAGCTACTAATGGCATGGTACTTCTACGAGGTCTTCTTTGTACATGTCTATGTAATGGTCGTCAGCGTAGTGTTCCCCAGAACCCATTCTTTTAAATGGAATCCCAGCCATTATTGCTGGAAAGGTAGAAAATGAACTTCTAGCTGACCCTATTATTTTACTTGTTTTTGACAGCAACAACATTTCTGCCAAAGCAACCCTTATTGCATAGTGACAATTTCTTATTGAACGAAACTTACCGTCACAATAATCATCAACCTTTATTATCCTATTCCCAAACATATCAACGAGCTTATTAAGAGTGAGTTGGCATTCTGTTGCTACATAAAAGTTGGCGTCTCTCTGTGCTTTCATCTCTTCCACAAACAGTTCGTACTTGGAGACGTTATGGGCAACGCTATGGTCTCCCCTCCTTACGTGGACACCAACCGTGTTCTCCCCTATCTCGCTTTCTACATCAGCAACTAGCTGAGATACCTCGTCGACTGGCTGTAACTTATAAAAGAATGGCCTGACGCCGTCCCAAAAATCAGAAGTCCAAGTTTGTATCTCTTGTTCAAAAGAAAACGGCTTATGACCACCGACCTTAACTATGTCATATTCTTCTAGCAGGGAAGGGTCTATGTACTCTAGATTTATCTGACTTACAACCGACCTTCCGTTTTCATGCCCGTCATCAAGCTCGTACTCATTCTTAAAAAGATGGTTGAAGTAGGCTCCACAACAGTCCCAAGGAATCCACCTTAGAACGAATCTAGCATCTAGAGATGAAGCCATTTTCATTGCGCAAATAAGATTTCTCAACTTGTTGCATAGCCCATTATGAGGGTCAGAAAGAATTATTCTATCCATCTTGTTCGGGCCATCTTCCAAGAGGGCAGGACTCTGAACTAAATTGAGCCTTCTTAGTTAAGAAACATCCGCACGACTTGTGAAGGCATTTGTTCCCGTCTCTAAAAAGACACTGGTCACATTGTTCCAGCCTGTTTTCATACTCTTCTTGAGAAACCTTTGCTCCGTCATTTGATATAAAATTTGTAATGGCCTTGCCAAAATTCCAAGCCTTTCGGATTATGTTTGGAGCTTCTATGCGTATCCTATTTTTAATATTTTCCTTATCTTCATCGGTAAGTACTGACTGACCCGGCCCCGCACCCATCTCCCACAGATTAAAATAATCCTCTCTGGTTTTGCATAGTTTGTGCCAGTGCTCTTCCTTGTCTACCAAGTGCCTTGAACACCAGCCGGGGCCATCGCATTCACAAGCCATGTCGGTTCCTTTTTAATTCGTTAACTCTAATCTAAAGGCAATGGCACAAGCACTCCCAATAGCGCATCCTGCACAGGGGCATTCCGCATCCGAACTTCCTACTCCAGAAAATGCTCCAAGTTTAACCGAAAGGGGCTGACACGTACAGTCATCTACGGTTCCTGCTACAATATGCTTATTTTCAGCCCCATTGGTTAAGCTAAGAACACAATCGGGATAGTCCTCCTCTATATAAGCCCAAAAATTCTCACACCCACCGAAGGTTTCTAAACAATATACAACTACTTTAAAAGTACCACCAGCATAAGTTGCGTTTCCCCTCCACCAGTCTCCTACGCTTTCCCCCACCTCAGAGGCGTCTGGCGTAGGCTCGACTCCATCTTTGTATGAAAGAGTGAATGTTGCACTATTACCTAAATTACACCCACTGGGGTCGCTCTCCTCCATCAACCGTCCTGTTATATCCTCTTCTATACAACAGGCACAGCCACAATCACCGGAATTTACATCACAACATTTATAACAACGAATAGTGTCACTTCCGTATGTATCACTCTTGTACCCATCACAGTTGTTGCCGGGAACACCGTCTGGCGGCGGCGTGGCGCAGTCACAATCGTTTTGGCTTGTGTAAGTACAATGGTCTCCATCAGTATCCTCATCACCGTCTCCCTGAGTCCAAGTGGTTGCTGTAATTGTTTTAAACCAAACACAATGCCCGCAGTCACAAAGATGTGACGCAATAGAGGATGATAAAGAACTACTGCTGGAAGACAAAGAAGATTGACTTTCGGAACTAGAAGACGAAACAGAGGAAATACTACTGCTGCTAACAGAAGATATACTGCTAGAACTAACGCTACAGCATTCACAACCTTCTTTATATGTTACTGTCATCAGTCATTCCATGTGATATATCGTAATCTTCTCCAACAAAATCTTTTGCAGACTTTCTTCCTTTTGCTTGGTTCAGATTATTATTCCAGAGAGTGGATGTCTTCCCAATATGTTGAGACAGGGATGGTGAAAAATAATACGGAGGCTTTTTTATCCTATACAACCATCTACCAATAATATTATCTATATTTCTATCTCCATCATGGCCTGTACAAACTGCATGATTTATACAATTTTTTGCTCTGTCTGGTGGAAAAAAGAATGTCTGAGCCATCCACAATTTTCCTCCATAGTTTCTTCTATAAAAACCCGGCTTATCTTCTGTATAGTGCGATGGAGTAAAAACTGAAACCAATCCAACATCTGCATTAGGCCATAAAACCTTCTCTAAAAAAATACGAACCCCTCTACAGAAAACGACATCGTCTTGTATCATGCCGTAACAATCTGCATCGGGGTATAATTCAACAAGCTCCTTCAATCCCTCGAACCAATTTTTCCAGCATCCGTATTTTTCTTTTCTGTTTATTCTAGGTAATTCTAAATGTCTTTCTCGCAGTTCTGTATTCGGTTCTATAAAAAGGTGAGGATTTTTCCATCCCGCCCTTATCACACTATCTATTGTTCTAGTATAATACTCCTGCTCTTTTGACCTTGGCGATACTGTAATTCCTATAGCCCAATTAGAAACCTCTGGCTTGAGCATTTTGTTGTAAGGACCATCGCTCTCGTTATTTTCTCTCCTGTGTGGCTTCTTATAAATAACTCTTGACATTCTAACATTCTGGCTCTAGACACTCGACACATTCTGGGTCTGCTGGCCACTGGATATAGAAGTCTTTCAACGAAACTGCCAAAGTTCCGTCTGAGCAGCACGAAACGTCACATACTACATAGTCTTCTTCTAGATGGTATTGAGATTGAATCAACTTGTAGTTGTTTTCTTCTTGGTCTGACCATATGAGAATGTTAGAATTTATTCTAACCGGAATCTTGAGAGGGTTCTGTACTGTAACTTCTCTTGAATTGCAATCATTTAGCTCAGCCAGAAATGAGCCATCACAGCTATTTTGCTTTGATGTTCCTTCAAGAATCTGCGGAGGAGGTTGCCAAGTCTCTGTTGTTGAGTTCCATCTAAGGTCAACTGGGCCAGCCTTCCAGCTATCGCTTTTTCTTCTATGATTTGGTACAAACGCACCCCCCACACCGGGAACCGGGTCGGCACAAAGGTCAAAGCCCCACCCCACAATATACAGTGGACCTCGCAACCCCATAGGTTTTTGATTACTTCCAAACCCAGCCCTTTCAATGGTCGGGTCCGAGTTACTGCTCTTTACAACACCCGTATCATGAGCGCTCTCGTTACCATCAAAATTCCAGTGATTGAGATATTGTGCCGTTGGCCACATGTTATCTCCCCCCATCTCAAACCCAGTTCCGTTGTGGTGTCCGGGGAAATTTCCAGTCGGGCCTTGTGCTCCAAAGCCTCTAACCACCGCGCTCCAATCCACATAGGATTTATTGGTTCCATCGTTTTGGGAGTAAACCCTTAGCTCATCATTGCCTAAAGAGCCTACATAAGGATATACAAAATCACCAAACTTATAAGCATGCATTCCAACGTAAGGATGTGATGTAGTAGCCTGAAACCTCTTTGGAGGAGTCAGCTTGTTCTTCATGTTGGTATAAAATTTATTCGGCGGCGGAACTTTAAATAGTTGTCTAAATATTTTAGATGCCTTGTTCCTATTGTTAACCACCTCTTCAATTTTTTTCTGGTTGAACATAGCGAGCTTGCCAAAAGCAACTTTCCAAGTAGCCATTTGGTATGTTGTTTGTATCTGGTCTGCTGCTACGTTAACACTAAGCCCTGTTAAATATGGGCCTCCATTGATTAGCTGGGTTCCTAAGTCAACGCTGTCTATCTGCGGGTCGGTTCCGCTTGTTGGCCCACCCGTAAGAGTTATGCTTCCCCTTTCGGCCTGTTGTCCGTCTACAGTGTTAGCAAAAACTCTAGCCAAGGCTATGCTATCTAAGATGTTCGTTGAAGCAAAGTTTTCTGGTTTTAATTCGCTGTCAACCTCTAGGTCTATCTTTCCATACCCCGTCCCAATTGTAGCGGACTGAGAGGCCCAAGGACCGTAAACGTGATACCTTGATTCTTGTGGAACTCCATATTCAAACGGGTATGCCGTAGAAGGGGCTATAGTATATTTACCGTTGTCAGAGCCAAAGCTTGTTGTAAAGGCTTGAGACTGTAGCGATGTTCCATAGGCGAGGTCCATACTTTCCCACAGCCCGTTGTAGTTCATGTCAAATCTTTTTGGAGTGCTGCCAACTTTAACCAGAGCGTAGTTGTATATCCCAGCGTCAAAAACTTTTGAATCTATATTTAGGTTAACGAGAGTAGCACTTCCAGCACTTGGATACACAAAGTCATCGTCTCCAAATTCGCTAAAATCATTCCAAGTAGAGTACGTTACAAAACCCTTAACTCTTCCTTTGTCATCAACCAGATTTGCATCATATTGTCCGTTAATATATCCCGGCTCTACCCAGCCAGCGCTGGTTATTTCCCACTCATTTACCCTTTGCCCAACTTCCCCGTAGCCCTTGACCATTAACGGAAGAGGGACCGCCAATTGTTTCCCGTAAAAATCGTTAGCCAAAGTTCTGACGGCGTTATAAATTTTGTCAGTTTGTTCATTTAACTGAGCAGCATGCACCTGATTTGAAATGTTTGTTTCTATTCTGGTTAAGGCATTATATAGAAAAGGAGTTAGGTTACCTGTCTGTAGCTTTGCTAGAATAGATGGCGTTATTCTAGAAAAACTTGAGCCAATATTATATGCTCCAGCTATATTCATTCCGCCGGGATTAAAGGCGTTTGGTATCCCAGAACGACAAGCACAAATAAAAGCCTCCCAAGCATCTTTGCTAACCATCGCGTGTCGCATTTCTCTAACTGTACACAGATAGAATCCGACACCGGGAACCTGAGCCATGACTTGGCTGGCATCATTAATAGAGTTTACACCAGTAGCACTAAGAGATGCTCCAACGGAATTTGTTGAAGTGGCCCATACTTGAAATATCGAGTTTCCTGTAGCAATACGAGACTGTTTACCCCCGATAAGAACTTTACCTATCGGGTCGTCTGAAAGCTCCCTACCGTGAGTGGCAGACACCAACCTCTTAAGTTCGCCAGCGGAGTTGGTGACTACATCGTCTGCCTCGAACGGAACACCGGCAGTTTCTTGCGGCTGGTCTGGCCTGTCTAGGTTTCTTTGACCTCTAGACACGTCTCCCGCGCCAACCAACTCCTCAATCATATTTTGTATGACAGTGAGGCTTGTTGGAGGGGCTGTTCTTCTGACAACATTTACCCTGATGACTCCAGATATAGGAGCGCCGTCCGTTGGGTCTGTATCGTTTATATCTGCAACACCATTACCTATTGCTGGACCAATTCTATTAAGCCATTCATTTGTAGTAGAGCTTGGGTCGTAATCTTGCTCCCTACCAATCCTGTCAATAGTCAAGTAAAAGTCACAGCTAGCAGTTTGACAAACATCCGAGATAAGCTGAAGAAGAGTGGAGTTGTTAGTTCCAAATCTATAGTTAACTGGAAGTATACCATCTACATACAAATCCCATAAATCAATCATATCAACTCTAAATCTGCTTCCAGCAAATTTGATTGGACCACCAAATTGATGATGCGGACCCCATATCTTTTCGTTAATAACATCTACTACGGTTTCAAGACAGGTCAGCCAGTTCATGCCGGTCTGGTCCATGCCAGCAATTGTACCGTCCCAGTTTGTTCTAGTAGTTCCCAATCCAAAAAACTGTTCAATATAACCGTATGGATTTATCACGTTATAAAATATTTGGCTGAACCCGCCGGGGTTCCACATTCCCAAACTTAGATATGGGCTGGAACCAAAATTAAACGTGGGGTTGTTTAGAGCGCCGCCTTCAAATGTGCTTGGTCCTCTATTTGAGTAGTTGTACGTGGCGGTGGACCACCCGTAGTTTGGCTCTCCCATGCCTATGTAGTCGCCCAGAATGACCTGAACTCCATCCAGAACAGAGGTTGCGTCTTCAACCGATACCGTGTGAGTGACTCCCCCGGCTGGACTTATATTTCTTTCTACAGATTTCAATATTCCATTAAACTTAAACTCTTCAAACTTAAAAAATACAGCGTTTCCCAGAGCAGGGAAATAGAACTCATCTCCGGCAGGATATGAGCTTGGAATATTTGGGTCGTTGGCTACGCTTGCTACCCTGCCCTGTCCGTCTGTAGTAAAGTTATAATTACCGTAAGATATATCGTTAGTTGTTCTTACGTTTGCTTTATCTTCTACGATATTTATCTGTAGAGACGAACCCTGACTTCTAAACGCCAGACTAGAATTGAAGTCTATTATCGTGGCGCCAAGAAAGGTGGTTTGAGAACCGTCTGATGTTTGATTATTTGTTGTAGCCATATACTAGAAATTCATATTTGGCGAGAAGATTGTCGGGTAATTTGTAAGGCTCTTCTCATAGGTCCAAGTAATATTAAGTGAATATCTTCCTGCTCTATAGTCCCAAGTTTCTTGTGGGGCTGCATAGAAAACCTTATTATTTTCTACTCCGGTTTCGTCTGTGGGGTCTGCTGCGTCAATAATCTTGTCAATAGCAGTTTTCATATCATCCGGTGTTGTTCTATTGCTAGGCTTGTCGGTAATGAGTGCGTCTTTAATTGTGGTTACGTCACAATTTGCATAGGTCTTAGGAGGCACTACAACTTCAAGAGAAAGACTTCTTACGTAAGGAGAATCTGCTGCCCCCAACCACTGAAGTATTGGTCCTCTCTTTCTTCCGATTGTTGGAATCGTTGCGAATAAATATCCCGGCACTGTGTCTTGTATATTTATATTTTCCGAAAGTGCCCCCGGAATGCAGCCCGCTGGCCTGTCATCAAACTCTACGCTATATGTAATTATTCCCTGATTTGGATTTGCCCCAACTGTTTTATTGATAGGAATAATATTTAATGTATTTTCATCTGCTACACCACCAAGATTAGCCGCCATGCCTCTCAATATAGTATTGCTGCTCATCCCGGTCCATACTCCACTGGCGTTTGCAAATGCATTTACTCCAGATGCGGTTGGACAATTGCTGTTAAGTCCAGTAATAGTACCGTTTAAAGATACTCTAGTGAGGGCGTCTTCTGAGCTTGTAGTTAGGGAACATTCTACCTGTTCTGTTGCGCTGGCCGTACTTAAAACGAAGGTCTCTGTAACCGAAAAAGACCCCGTGGTTTCATCCACCTGCTGGGTTCTTGCGTGGTTTCTGCTTGCGTATCCCGGTTCTAAATCTAAGACTCCACCGGCATTAAGCTGAAGCCTTGTCAGGTCTGCAACCGGACATGCCTCATACTTAAGAATCTGTTCTACATGTCCCCTAGCCTGTTGCCAAGCAATTCCGCTGGTTGCTAGTTCTGTCGGGTTGCTTGTATCGTATTTATTTCTTCCAACAGCGCTTACTGTATGCGTTACGGCGAAAGATTTGGTTGGCGTAATAAGGCTATAGTCGACAATCACGCCGGTTATCGGGTCAACCGCTTCAGGACCGTCTCGTGTAATCCCTCTAAGGCCATCGTCTTCCGCTATTTCCCAACTTTCTGTTGAATCGGAAATGTTCCAATTAAGCTGGTCTTCTATAACGGGGACTGTTCCATCAGGACCAATTAGCGCATCAGCTTCAAGCGTAATTGTATATCTACAAATTTGGTTCCATCCTACTGCATCTGGACCTCCCCCTTCAAAATTGATATCTACTACTTTGGCTGCAAACTTCAGGGGAGACGAACCATCAGACGATTGTATTTCTAAAAGACCTCCGTCCCCCGTAGTCGTTCCTACTCCTGTAACACCATCAGAATCTGTTAGATAGTTATCCCCAGTATATCGGAACAACTCCCTAATAGCTTCTTGCTTTCTGAGTATGCATGCAAGACGACTGGCTTCTGTAACCTCAAGTGAATCATCAGTTGTAGGATTCCAAGTGATTGCAAGAGAGCTTGGGTCGCAACTAGGCGAGCCTCTAAATGACAACATTATCCCAGTTAGAGTTATATTATAAACAGAGCCAATTATATCTCCAGCCCCATTCTTTGTGAACTGCTTGGAGATGTCTGCCATTGGCGCGGGGATTAATTTTCTTGCTGCCCCTGAGCTATTAGTATATTGAACTGCCATATTTAAAACCCGTGAGTATATAGTGTAGTTGTACCACTAGGAG
>Ga0208179_1000048_pt1 | contig 147502 bp, 141 predicted proteins | sample Malvired_Geostar_FD_184238 | JGI IMG/M metagenome (GOLD analysis project Ga0208179, IMG submission 184238) | Marine viral communities from the Global Malaspina Expedition - Malaspina viral metaG DeepMed_Geostar (SPAdes) (version 2) | ecosystem: Environmental > Aquatic > Marine > Oceanic...
CAAGCTACAAGCTACAAGCTACAAGCTACAAGCTACAAGCTACAAGCTACAAGCTACAAGCTACAAGCTACAAGCTACAAGCTACAAGCTACAAGCTACAAGCTACAAGCTACAAGCTACAAGCTACGCTCGGTTGGATAGGGAAAGGTTAGAAAGTTCCCGGTACCTTGGCGTTTCTACGAAGCCGCTGTAGGAGTACCTCTTGAGGTGCGAACCGCGCTTGCGCGGAAATCGACCGTAGGGCGATCAGGAATATCAAGGCTCGACAGGTCTCCGCAGAAACCATGGTGGATAGCCGTTGAGCTCTGCCGCCTCGCTACGCTCGGTTCGTCCCTCAAGAGGAACTCCTACAGACAGGCCCTCAGCCAGGCAGCGCGGAGTCCTGTGGGAATTCATGAGGTACAGGAGCTTCTTCGCGCTGCAGCTTGTCGCTTGCCGTCAACATAAAAAAAGCCCGGCAAAGCCGGGCTTAAGGCAGACCCCGTTTGGGGTAACAACAATCGAACCAGAATAACTAGCCTAGATCAGGCGATTCCCTGTCCTCTGGTTTACCAGATGCAGATTCAGTTCCTGAACGCTGATGCCGTACTCGATACCGTCCTGGTCGTCATCGCGAAGTTTGATGGTTTCAAAGGCGTCGAAATGTACGGGGGTGCCGTGGACGCTTTGCTGGATATGCGGGCTGCGCGGCATGGCGGGAACAATGTCCGCAGAATGGGGCATATTGACGGAATGAACCGTTTGGGACGTGGGGCTCGGCAGATCAACAGCGACCAAAATCAGCAAGCAACTGCACAGACACAATAAGGTCAGCGTTTTCATTTTTGTGATCCCGTTACATTCTTCTTATAGGAGGGACCATACGGGCACGCGGGTACCAAACCAATGGTGGCTTGGTGAGGCTTGCGTGTCGGGCTGTGACCAAGGGTTAAATTGTGTAATGGCGCCGGTGAAACACACAGGGAATGACAGCTTTCGCAACCCGGTCCGGGATTTTGCTGCCAACCCTGCGTTTGGGGAGAGTGATGTCAGAGCGACATCTTCACGTGCGGGCACTCATTGAGCGCTTTGTAGATGGCTTCCACCTGCTCGCGATTGCGCATGGTCACCTGGGCAGTGAAGGAAACAAAATTGCCTTTGCTACTGGGCTTGCGCGCCAGGTGGTTGTCAGCATCGAAGTCCTCGAGGTGTGTTTCAAGGATCTCGATTAATACGGTTTCCAGGGGTGAGTCCGCCAGGCCCATGACCTTCAGTTGCATATCGTGGGGAAACTCCCAGAGGTGTTCCTGAATCGCCATGGCTTACTCCTGGTCCAGGCCGCACAGGCGGCGTTTGAAATCGATATAGTGCCGGGCCAGTGTTTTCCACATGGCGCCGGGTTTGCCGTTGCCTACCACAGCCTCATTCAATTGCGTGATCGGCACCACTTCCCGGGTGGAGCTGGTAATCCAGATCTCTTCTGCCTGTCGCAACTGGGCTTCGGTGATTTCTGTTTCCGCAAAGGGCAGGCTGTGTCGGGCGCATAATTCTACTACCAGATCGCGGGTGATGCCGCCCAGAATGGCATGATTTTTTGGCGGAGTGAGGATGGTGCCGTCGAGCACGATGAAGACGTTGCTGGCGGAGCCCTCGGTCACGAAGCCATCCCGCAGCAGAATGGTTTCCATGGCTCCGCTGGTGGCTGCCTGTTGCCGCAACAGACTGTTGGGCAGCAGGGAAATGGATTTGATGTCGCAGCGGGACCAGCGGATATCGTCCCGGGTGATGGCCTTGCCTCCCGTGGCGGTGTCCGGGCTATCGGCGGCGGGAACGGCGATGGGACTGGTCATCATGAACACGGTGGGAGACACCGGTGGCGTGGGGAAGGCGTGGTCGCGCCGGGGAGCGGCGCCACGGGTAACCTGAAGGTAGACGGAAAGGTTGCCGCCGCCATTGCGTGCGATCAGTTCTTCGCACAGCGCCTGCCACTGTGTGGGCGAGAAGGGGTTGCGGATTTCCACTTCACGCAGGGACCGTTCCAGCCGTTGCAGATGCTCCTCGAAGCGGAACAATAAGCTGTTAAAGGCCGGAATCACTTCATAGATGCCGTCCGCAAACAGAAAACCCCGATCCATTGGAGAGATCCGAGCCTCTTCTGGCGCCATGAAGGCGCCATTGAGATAGACCTGGGACATGTCGTTTCCTCTGACAGTCTGACGCCTGGCGCCGCCAGCGGGGTGTCAGGCGTCGAGCATCAGGCGTGCTTAAAACAGCCCCTTGAAGAACAGCAGAACATGATGCCAGAGCTTGGTAAAGATGCCGGCCTCTTCAATGTTTTCCAGGGCAACCAGGGGCTTTTCCATCAGCACGTCGTTGTTCTGACGAACGGTCACGGTGCCGTATTGCTGACCCTGCACGATAGGGGCTTTCAATTGCGGGTTCACCGTCATTTCCGCTTTCAGGCTTTCATGGCTGTCACGGGGAATGGTCAACACCAGATCTTCAGCCAGGCCCAGGCGCAGCTGTTTGCTCTCGCCCATCCAGACATCCACGGTATCGAGAATATCCCCGGCGCTGTAGGCCTTGTAGGTCTCGAAGAAACGGAACCCGTAAGTGAGTAGTTTCTGGGACTCGCGCGCGCGGGCAGATTCCGAGTCGGTGCCCATGACCACGGTAATCAAGCGCATGCCGTCTTTCTCTGCGGAGGATACCAGACAGTAACCGGCTTCTTCGGTATGGCCGGTTTTCAGACCGTCCACGCTGGGATCGCGCCACAACAGCAGGTTACGGTTCTGCTGGGTGATGCCGTTGTAGGTGTATTCCTTCTCCGCGTAAATGTCGTAGTGTTCGGGAAAGTCGCGGGTAATAGCGCGGGCCAGAATGGCCATGTCACGGGCGGTGGTGTAATGGTTTTCAGCCGGCCAGCCGGTGGAATTGACGAAGTGGCTGTCTTTCATGCCCAGGCGACGAGCGTGTTGATTCATCAGGTCGGCAAAGGCGTCTTCCGAGCCGGCAATGAATTCCGCCATTGCCACGCTGGCATCGTTGCCGGACTGGATGATGATGCCACGCAGCAGGTCGCCAACGGGTACCCGGGTGCCTTCGCGGACAAACATCCGTGAGCCGCCCATTTTCCAGGCCTGTACGCTGATCGGGGCCATATCCTGTTCGGAGATATTGCCTTTCTGCAATTCTGCCTCGGCGATGTATGCCGTCATCATCTTGGTCAGGCTGGCGGGAGGGAGCCGCTGATCCGCATTGTGCTCGACGATTATGTTGCCGCTGGCCGCATCCATCAGCAGGTAGCCACGGGCATCAACCTGCGGAGCCCGAGGGACCGTGCTGGCCTGGGCCTGCAGGGACATCAGGGTGCCGAGAAGGGCAACGATGATAAAAAAGGTAGAGCGAAACGACTGGGGGCGCATGGATTTCCTGCCTGTTGTGTCCTTGTCAGCCTGAAAATTCAGGGGTCTGTGAGTCGAAGGGGGAAGCCCTGAGCGTCTTTGACAGAGAAAAGGGCAAAAATTCCCCGACATCACGGGATGGCTGCATTCTAGATGAGCGCAACCGAGCTGTTAACCGGAGGAACGGCTTAGTTTGCCCAAACTGCCTGTCAGGGCGTAATGGGCACCGGCCGTTCGAACCCGGCGTCGGCCATGGTTTGACGCACCTGTTGGCGTTGTTGGTCGTCCGTATAGGGGCCGATCCAGACGCGATGCAGCGCCTTGCCCGAGCGGATTTCGCTGCTCAGGCCCAGCTGTTCCCGCAGGCTCTGTTGCATGCGTTCTGCGGCAGCACGGTCCTGAAAGGCCCCGGCCTGAAGAAACAGTCTTGGTTCGCTGCCGGTGTTCGGGGGCGGGCTGTCCACGGCGGCACGCACCGCCGTGGGTATTTTGCTTGCGGGCAGGGAGGGATCCGGGGTTGCACTGATGGTTTCCACTCTGACCCGGCCGGTGCCGGCCTGTTCAATCCCCAGCCGCACGGCGGCGGCCCAGGACAGATCAATGATGCGGTCCTCATGGAAGGGGCCGCGATCGTTGATTCGAACTACCAGGCTCTTGCCATTATCCAGATTGGTGACGCGGGCATAAGTGGGCAGGGGCAGGCTGCGATGGGCGGCGGTGAAGCGGTACATATCGAAGGATTCGCCGCTGGAGGTACGGTGGCCATGGAATTTCTGACCGTACCAGGACGCCAGCCCCTCGGCTTGGTAGCCTTCGGCGCTGGGGAGCACCCGGTAGGTCTTGCCCCAGACACTGTAGGTATCCGGGTTGCCATAGCGGCTGCGGGGCTCGCTCTTGGGCACCGGTTCAGGCAGTTGTGAGACGTCCCGCCGTTCCTTCGGTGGCGTATCCTGGTCCATGCTGTAGCGGTCTGACCCCGGTGCTCCGTTTTTGACAGTATCGTCGGGGACGCTATTGCCGGAGGAAGAAGGGCCCGGGGTGGTGGCGCAGGCGCCCAGCAGCGTGCAGGTGGCCAGCGCCCATGCCAGTCGCATCATTAGTGGGTCTCCAGGGCTGCAGCGATCTCTCGAGACAGTTGTAGCACGGCCATGGCGTAGAGGCGACTGTGGTTGTAGCGGGTAATGACGTAGAAATTATCGGTGGCCAGCCAGAACTCGGTGCCTTGCAGGCCTTCCAGGTCCAGCAGGGCGACACGGGTGTCTCCCGGCAGATCAAAGCAGTATTCGCTCTTTACGCCGCCGCCTTCGCAGCTGATTGGCGACACCTGCGCCTGGCGGGCCTGATCCAGGGTGAAAGATGGCTTGTAGCCTTTTTTCGCCAGCGGTTGATAGCCACTGCCTTCCACACGAGCGCGGGCCGCCACCGGCAGGCCCGGCTGCCAGCGATGCTCATGGAAGTAGTTGGCCACGGAACCGATGGCATCCACCGGGTTGTTCACCAGGTCGGTGACGCCATCGTTGTCAAAGTCGACGGCATAGGCCTGGTAGCTGGTGGGGATAAACTGGCCATAACCCATGGCGCCGGCGTAGGAGCCGGTGATGACGTTGGCATCGATATGGGCCTTTTGCTCCAGCTCAAACAGGGCTTTGAGCTGCTTGCGGAAGAAGCTGGCCCGCGGCGGGTAGTCAAATCCCAGGGTGGCCAGGGCGTCCACCACCCGGTAGGAGCCCATATACTGCCCGTAACGGGTTTCCACGCCGATGATGGCCAGGATGATTTCCTGGGGAACCCCATAGGTCTGTTCGGCCCGGGCCAGGGTATCGGCGTGTTCGCGGTAAAATTCCACCGCTTTCTGCACCCGGCTCTCCTGCAGGAAGATTTTCTGGTAAGTCGCCCAGGTGTGGGTTTTTTCCGCCGGACGGGCAATGGACTCCAGAATTTTCGGCTGGCATTCGGCACTGCCGAGCACTTGGCGAATACGGGCCTCATCACCGCCTTCGGCCACCAGCTCACGAATCATGGTTTTGGCCAGATCCCGCTGCAGGTAATCATTGTTTTGCGGGCAGGTATGCTCAGCCAGGCTCGGCAGGGATGTACAGAGCAGTGCTGTGGCCAGAATGGCTTGATAGGAACGACGCAAAGGGTGATCTCCTGTTTTCGTTATATCCATTGACCGCGTTGTGGCGGTTTTGTGCCCGGCTGGATGAAAAAGGCGAGTTACGAGTTGCGAGTTGGGAAGAGCGAAGAGCAACACCGTTTTTTTCAGGGTTTTCGCTTCTCGCAACTCGCTCCTCGCTTCTAATAACTCATCAGTCGCCGATGGGTGTGAATCGACATGAGCATGCCAAAGCTGGCCAGCAAGGTAACGATAGAGGTGCCGCCGTAGCTGATCAGGGGTAACGGTACCCCCACCACGGGTAAGAGTCCGGACACCATGCCGATGTTCACAAAAATATAAATAAAAAATGTCATCGTCAGGCTGGAAGCAAACAGGCGGGAAAAGGTGTCCTGTGCCTGCCAACTGATAAAGAAACCCCGTCCCACAATCACCAGATAAACCATCAGCAACAGGGTGACGCCCACCAGACCGAACTCTTCGCTCAGGACGGCCAGGATGAAGTCGGTGGAGGATTCCGGCAGAAAATCCAGACGGGACTGGGTGCCGTCCAGCCAGCCCTTGCCATCTACGCCGCCGGAACCGATGGCGGTTTTCGACTGGATAATGTTCCAGCCGGTACCCCGCGGGTCGGCTTCCGGGTTCAGGAAGGTATCCACCCGGTTGCGCTGGTAATCGTGCATGACAAAGAAGTACATCAGCGGCGCGGCGGTGACCACCAGCAGTACGGCCACGGCGATCAATCGCCAGGACAGCCCGGCCATGAACAGCACCACCAGCCCGCTGGCGGCAATCAGGATGGCGGTACCCAGATCCGGCTGCATGCCGATCAGGGCGGCGGGGATTCCCAGCAATGCCAGGGCAACCAGTACATCCATGAGCTTGGGTGGCAGGGTGCGTTCACTGAAGTACCAGGCGACCATGGCGGGCACCGCCAGTTTCATGGCTTCAGCGGGCTGGAAGCGGCCGATGCCGGGAATGCTGAGCCAACGCTGGGCGCCTTTGGCTTCCGTGCCGGCCACCAGTACCAACACCAGCAGAAACAGGCCGGCGGTATAAAGAAACGGGGCCCAGAACCGGTAACTGCGCGGAGGAATCTGGGCCAGCAGGAACAGTGCGGTGAGTCCGGCGCCAAAACGGATGCACTGGCGCACGACCATCTCCATGCTTTCGTCGCCGGCACTGTAAAGGACAGCCAGGCCACCAAGCATCAATACCATCAAGCCCGCCAGCAAGGGGGCATCCAGGTGCAGTCGCATGGCCAGCCCCGGAGACAGTGTGGCTCCGGTCTGGCCCGGCATCTGACGGATATATTCGCGCTGGCTCATGGCGTAACCTCGGTGGGAACGGGCAGGAATTCCTGGAATACCGGCGGTACGTCCAGTTGGCCATTGTCATCCAGTAACCAGGCATCCATAACCTGGCGGGCCACCGGGCCTGCCACGGAACCGCCATGGCGGCCGTTTTCGATCAACACCGCCACGGCGATGGCGGGTGTTTCTGCCGGCGCAAAAGAGACCATCAGTGCATGGTCGAGCATTCGCTCTGCCAGCTCTTCTTCGTTGTAGGTCTCATCCTGGCCCACCGAAAAGACCTGGGCGGTACCGGACTTGGCAGCGATGGGATACTGGGCATCCACCGCCATCACCCGAGCGGTTCCTTTGGGGCCGGTCACGGCCACCATGGCCTCGGTCATTTTCTCCCAGTCGCTTTCATTCTTGAGGACGATATCGTCACGCTCCACCGGGTGTGTTTCTCCACCCAGGGTGGGGACTATCTGCTTCCCGTGGGAGGCCGTAATCGCTGTGGCAGTGGCCAGTTGCAGTGGGGTGGCCAGCACAAAGCCCTGGCCAATGCTGGCGTTGATGGTGTCGCCATGGAACCAGGCGCTGTTGCGGTAGGCGCGCTTCCACTCCTTGGAGGGCATGACGCCGCGGGATTCGTTGTAAAGGTCGATGCCTGTGGGCTGGCCCAGCGAGAACTTGGTCATGTACTCATGCATGCGGGCGATGCCCAGCTTGAAACCCATATCGTAGAAATAGGTATCGCAGGATTGTACGACGGCCTTGTGCATATCCACTCGGCCATGGCCCCAACGTTTCCAGTCCCGGTAGCGATGGGGGTTGTTTTCCAGTTGATAGTAGCCCGGGTCGGAGATGGTGCGCTGCCAGTTGGTGACGCCGGCGTCGAGCCCGGCCAGACCCAGCATGGGTTTGATGGTTGAACCGGGGGGATAGCGGCCCTGCAGGGCCCGGTTGAACAACGGGTTGTCCGGGTCGCTCTGATAGGCCGAGTAATCCTTGTGGGAAATACCGGTGACGAACAGATTGGGGTCAAAGCCGGGCTTGCTGACAAAGGCCAGGACACTGCCATCGCGGGGATCAATTGCCACCACGGCCCCACGGCGGTCGCCCAGGGCTTTGTTGGCGGCTTCCTGAACACGCATGGAAATTCGCAGGCGCATGTCTTCGCCGGGAATCGGGGGCTGTTCCTCAAGCACGCGCAGAATCCGTCCCCGGGCGTTGGTTTCTACCTGACGATAGCCCACCTGACCATGCAGACGATCTTCGTAAAAACGCTCAACCCCGCTGCGGCCATAGAAATGGGTGCCGGCATAATCGCGCTGCTCGTTCAGCGTCATGGCTTCCAGGTCCTGGCTGTTGATGCGGTTCACGTAGCCAATCACGTGGGACAGGGCATCGCCGTGGGGATAATGGCGAATCGGGTTGGCGGAGATACGAATGCCGGGCAACCGATGTTGGTTGACTGCCAACCGGGCGATTTCCTCTTCCGTGAGTCGAGCGCGCATGGGAATGGGTTCCCAGGGGCGTCTGGCGGTCTGCCTGCGTTTGTGGAACCGCTCCAGATCACTGTCGTCAAGCGCCACCATGGTGCCCAGATCTTCGATCAGCGCATCCAGATCCGTGGCCTGCTCGATGACAATTTCCAGGGAAAAATCCGGTCTGTTTTCCGCCAGGATGACGCCGTCACGGTCGGTGATCAGACCGCGAGGCGGTGAAACAGCAATCACCTGCACCCGGTTTTTATCGCTGAGAGTGGTATAGCGGCTGTGCTGGATGACCTGCAGCCAGATCATCCGGCTGATCAGGATCAGCGTCAGCAACAACACCAGAAAGACAGCCACGACCAGACGCACGCTGAAGATGCGCTGTTCATGGTGGTGGTCTTTCAGTGTTAATGGTCGGCGCATGGTGGCGTCTGCGTCAGGGGGCAAAGGTCAGCGATGATAGGGGTGCCCGGTAAGCAGCGTCCAGCCCCGGTAAAGCTGCTCGGCCAGCAGAACCCGCACCAGCGGGTGGGGCAGGGTCAGGGTCGACAGGCTCCAGCGCTCGTGGGCACTGGCGGACAGTTGTGGGCAGAGTCCATCCGGCCCCCCTACCAAAAGGACCAGATCCTGGCCCAGATCTTTCAGTTCACCCAGTTTACGGCTGAGTGCAGGGGTGTCCAGCGCTCGCCCGTTAACCTCCAGCGCCACGATCTTGGCACCCGGATATTTTTCCAGGCGTTTGCGGATGGCGTCGGCTTCGTTGCGTATCTGGTTGGCGGTGTCTCCCTTGGTCCGTTTGGGCAGGGGGATTTCCTCCAGTTCCAGACGCATGTCCGGAGGCATGCGTTTCTGGTACTCGGCAAAGCCCTCGGTGACCCAGGCGGGCATGCGGGTACCCACCGCCAGCAGGAACAGTCGCATTATTCTTTGGTTTCGCGGTCCGGGTGATGCTGGGGATTACGCCACAGACGTTCCAGGTCGTAGAACTCGCGGGTGGCGGGCAGCATCAGATGCACGATCACGTCGCCCAGATCCACCAGTATCCACTCGCCGGTGTCCTGGCCTTCGCTGCCCAGGGGCTCGTGGCCGGCGTTCTTGGCCGCTTCCACCACGTTGTCGGCCAGAGCCTTCACATGGCGGTTGGAGGTACCGCTGGCAATGACCATGTTATCGGCCACACTGGTGATTTCACGCACGTCCAGCTGGGTAATGTTCTGGGCTTTGACTTCTTCCAGTGCGTCAATAACCAGTTGCAATAGCGGGGTGTCAGCGCTCATGAGGCCTCGTGTCTGATTCGGGGGAGGAGGATTTGGCCACATTATACAGATGGTGGCGATGAATATGGTCAACAACTGCCGGGTCCAGGGCCGGGCAGTCGCCTTTTTCCGTCAGCGCCTGACGAATGGCGGTGGCGGACACGTCCAGAAACGGCCTCTGTAGCATCAATCTCAGGCCAAAGGCTTGTCCTGCCAGACTGTCCGCGTCGGCTTCCGGGAAAGCGGCCTGGACCCGGTCGTCCGCCAGCGGGCTGTCCGGGCGGGGCACCACGGCCAGGTGACAGAGGGCGGCGTAGTCCTGCCAGTGATGCCAGTGGTGCAGATTGGCGAAACTGTCGGCGCCGATCATGAATACCAGCGGTCGCTCACCGATCTGTTTGCGATAGTGTTGCAGGGTCAGGAGGCTGTAGCTGGGACCGGATTGCTTTAATTCCCAGTCGTCCGGAATCAGCTGTGGGTGGCCTTGGCAGGCCAGTTTCAGCATGGCCAGACGCTGCTCACCATTGGCCAGGGGCTGGGGCCGGTGGGGCGGCACTGAGTTGGGAAGCAGATGCACAGGGGCTTCGCCAAGCACCCGGGACACCGACCGGGCCGCACTGATGTGGGCCCGGTGGACGGGGTCGAAGGTGCCGCCGAACAGCACCAGTGGTGTGGTGTCGTGAGCGGGGCGCACTACTGGCGGATGTGTCCGTCGCCCAGCACCACCCACTTCTGGCTGGTCAGGCCTTCCAGTCCCACCGGTCCACGGGCATGAATCTTGTCCGTGGAGATACCGATTTCCGCACCCAGACCGTATTCAAAGCCATCGGCGAACCGGGTGGAGGCGTTCACCATCACCGAGCTGGAATCCACCTCGGTGAGGAATTGCCGGGCCCGCGTGTAGTTTTCCGTCACGATGGCTTCGGTGTGACCGGAGCTGTAGCGGTTGATATGGGCGATCGCCTCGTCCAGGTCCCGGACCAGCTTCACCGCCAGGATCGGCGCCAGGTACTCTTCACCCCAATCGGTCTCGGTCGCTTCCAGCATGCCGTCCACCAGGCTGCGAGCCTGCTCGCACCCCCGCAACTCGACACCGGCATCGCGGTATTTGGCCGCCAGCTCGGGCAGGACCTGCTGGGCGATGGCATTGGCCACCAGCAGGGTCTCGGTGGTGTTGCAGGTGCCGTAGCGCTGGGTTTTGGCGTTGTAGGCCACCTTGATGGCCTTGGCGATGTCCGCCTGGTCATCAATGTAGGTATGGCAGTTGCCGTCCAGGTGCTTGATCACCGGTACCCGCGCGTCGTTGCTGATACGCTCGATCAGGCCCTTGCCGCCACGGGGGACGATGACATCCACGTACTCGGGGTGGCTAATCAGTTCTCCCACCGCCGCCCGGTCGGTGGTTTCCACCACCTGCACGGCGGTGTCCGGCAGGCCCGCTTCGCGCAGACCCACGCGGATGCACTCGGCGATGGCCTGATTGGCATGGATGGCTTCGGAGCCGCCACGCAGGATGGCCGCATTGCCGGATTTCAGGCACAGGGCCGCCGCATCAATGGTCACGTTGGGGCGTGACTCGTAAATAATGCCGATGACCCCCAGCGGAACGCGCATCTTGCCCACCTGGATACCCGACGGGCGATAGGCCAGATCGGTGATCACGCCGACCGGATCGGCCAGACCGATAATCTGTTCCAGGCCCTCCACCATGGCGTCGAAACGGGCCGGGGTGAGTTCCAGACGGTCGAGCAGGGCGGCATCCAGGCCGTTATTGCGGCCGTTGTCCAGATCCTGCTGGTTGGCGTGCAGCACGGCATTGCGGTGGCTGCGCAAGGCGCTGGCGATGGCGGCCAGGGCCTTGTCCTTGTCTCCGGAGCTGGCGCGGGCCATGGCCCGTGAAGCCGCGCGGGCCTGCTCGCCAAGGCGTTGCATATATTGCTGGATATCCATAGTTCTCAAAGCTGAAAAAAGTGGTCAAGAGCGGCATTATAACGACAACCGGTCCTTTACGCTTGCACACAAATGGTGAAGAATTGAAAACCTTTGCTACACAAGTAGGCCTAAATTATTGATTTTGTGGTACGAATGTACCGTTTGTGTGGCGTAACACGGACTGCCTCATCCTGCCGGGTAAGGGTAGCCGATACAACAAGAAAAACTTGAACGGAGCCAGAGACTTATGGCCATTCGCTACCAGGAATACACCCGCTCCGCCATTAAAGCTGCCCCGTTTCAACTCTGGGTGGGCCAGTGGCGTATTGATTACCTGGCGTTCTCGCATCCGGATAATGCCCACAAACCGCCGTTGCTGGTGGTGGGCGGCGCCTTCCAGAACTTCACTTCCTACAAGTACTGTGTTGAGCGTATCTACCAGGATTTCCCGGTGGTGCTGGTGGATCTGCCCTCTCTGGGCAATAACACCCAGATTGCCCCGGATTTGAGCATGGAGGATCTGGCGGACCTGCTGTACGAATTCACCTGCCAGTCCCGCCTCGAGAAAGTCCACCTGATGGGCCTGTCGTTGGGGTCCGCCGTTGCCAGCACCTTTGCCTACAAGTACCCCCGGGCCACCGAGAAGCTGATTGTGGCGGGTATTGTTACCCGTCCGCGCAAGAGCTGGCGCATGCTGGTGGAAGAATCCGTGCGTGTCCTGGAACAGGGACGCATGGATGAATTCAGCCAGGCGGTGGTGCTCTACCTGGTCAACTACGACAAGATGAAGGAAACCGGCATTACGCCCACGGCCCGCAAGCTGTTCTACCGGCAGATGAAGCAGCTATCCGACAATGAGCGGGAGCGCTACAAGATCAACGGGCGGCGTCTGTTGTCTGTGGAAGGGCTGTTGGGGTATCCGGAATGCGACACCCTGGTGACTACCGGCGAGTTCGACAGCTTTACCCTGCCCTGGGAAAACGCCTCTTTTGCCGAAAAGTGTCCCAATGCCCAGTTCACGCTGATCAAGGGGGCGGATCACCTGCCGCAGCTGGAAAAGCGGGAAGTGTCTCTGGACCTGTTTTCTACCTTCCTGCGGGGCGAGTCACTGGAAAGCGTCCAGGGCATCCGCCGTTTCGGCAAGGGGGAATACCAGCGTATCGAGCGCCGTCGTGCCGAGCGGCTGGTGCCGTGCAACAACCACGGCTATGTGACCAGCGAATCCCGGGTGGGCGACCGCTTCCGCTTCAACAAGCCGGTACAGGTGGTGGACATCAATTTCTTTGGTTGTCTGATCAAACTGAGCGAGCCCGGTTTTTCCATCGCCGATCACGCCCGTGACTGCACGCTCTACATGGAAAGCCCGGAGCTGAAACTGGAGCTGCTGGTGTTTGATTACGACGACGCCGGTTACCTGCGCTGCCTGTTCAAGCACGGCAATATCCAGGCCGCAGAGCGATTCACCGAGCTGCTGAAAAACAGCGAGTATTTCCTGCACCAGGACAGCGAAGGGAATGTGCATCGCATTTATGGATGAAAGAAGCAATTAAACGTTAATAATGAATAATTAATAACGCGCGCCTAATTCTTTCTTGGCTGAAACAGAGAAGCCGCGCCCAGAGACTGGGTGCGGCTTCTTTTTTAGGTCCTGATTTTTTTAGTTATTAATTATTCATTATTAACTATTAATTCTTCCCCACGGTTGCTTCCATGATTCTGACCATGGGATTCCCCCGCGTTTTCGGAATCGGTAGCTTGCCGTAGTAGTCCGCCGGGTTGTGGATGGTGAGGTTGTGAAAGCCAAGGGAATGAAAGTGATCCACGGCTTCCATGTCGGAGTGGAAGTGGAACCCTACCTGGCTGCGGGACACAGTGCCCAGCATGCCACCCAGCACCTTGAGTGTGCGGTAGAAGGGCATGCCCTTGTAGAGCGGGTAATTGTCGGTGAGATAAGTGCCCCGAGGAAAAACGGTGAGGGCGCTGGCCAGCTTGCGCCAGAAGTCGGAAATCACCTCCAGCGGGAAGTAGTTGACCAACCCTTCGGTAATCACCACCACAGGTTTGCTCTGGTCCAGTTGGCCCAGCACATGATCCAGACTCAGTTCTCCGTCTTCCGCGAAGATATTGATCGGCTGCACGCGATGACGCTCGCTCAGAACACCGTGCTCTTTCAGTAGTTGCTGCTTGCGCCGGGCCATATCCGGCAGATCCGTTTCGATATAGGTGAGCTGCGGGTATTGCTGGCAGAAACGGTGGCCACGGGGTGACAGGCCACAGGCGATCTCCACCACCTGCGTTACCCCGTCGTTGATCAATTGATGAAGCCGATGATCAATCAGATGGTGACGCTGCAGCAGAAAGGTGCGGATGTTGCCGCCGACCACATGGCGACCCACGTACTCGAAGGGGGCCAGGGCGCCATAAAGAAAGGCGCCGCCGCGGGTGCGAAAGAAGGGGGCGGAGATGCCGTCACGGGTCCATACATGGCCGGTGTACAGGGCGGTAAAGCTGATGGATGAAGTATCCCGGGGTTCACTCATTGTTGTTCTGGCTGGTTGTGGCTGAGGCCTGACAGGCTAGCAGAATTCCGCCATTGAGTGATGGCAATTTGTGCCAAATTGGTGGCAAGCTACAAGCTACGCTGGTGGGATAAGGAAAGACTGGAAAGTTCCTCGTAGTCCGCAATTTCTACGAAGCCGCTGTAGGAGTACCTCTTGAGGTGCGAACCGCGCTTGCGCGGAAATCGCCCGCAGGGCGATCAGAAATCTCAGAGCTCGACAGCTTCCAGAAAGAACGGCGGATAGATTTTGGCCTCTCTTGCTTCGCTACGCTCGGTTCGTCCCTCAAGAGGAACTCCTACAGATAGAGGCCCTCAGCCTGGCAGCGCGGAGTCCTGTGGGAATTCATGAGGCACAGGGCCTTCTTCGCGTTGCAGCTTGAAGCTTGTCGCTTGCAGCTACCTTACCGTTCCATGCTACGCGGTAGCGGATGCCCTGCAAGTCGCAGCGCCAGGGAGGTGATGTACTGCCAGGGATCGCCTTTGGCCATGCCTTTCACGCACTGGTCGGCGCGAATGGCGCTGGCCTGGGCGGCCTTCAGGTGTTGCGGGTTCAGGCGCTGGGCCTGGGCCTGCATGGCCCTGACTCTCTGGGGGGGCAGTCGGGGGGGCGGGCCGCCGCTGAGCATGCCGTCGAGAATGCGAATGTCGCGGCTCAGGGCCCATAGCAATACCGGGGGTTCAACGCCCTCCGCACGCAGGGTCTGGATGATATGCAGCACGCGCTGGGCGTTCCCCTGGGCAGTGGCTTCCGTGAGATCGAAGGGCGAGTAGCGACTGGAGTCGCCCACCGCCTGTTGCACGTCTTCCGGACCTACCCGGCCGTCTTCCACCAGCAGGGTAAGCTTGTCCACTTCCTGGGCGGCGGCCAGCAGGTTGCCTTCGCTGCGTTCGATCAACAGGGCCAGGGCATCCTCCGTTGCGCTGAGTCCGCGGCTGGCCAGACGGTCCTGCAGCCAGTTGCGCAGGCCAGCGCCTTCCACCGGCCAGACTTCAATCACTGCGCCCACTTCGTCCAGGGCTTTCACCCAGGCGCTGTTCCAGTCCTTGCGGCGATCCAGTTTTGAGCAGCGGATCAGCAGCAGGGTGTCATCGCCGGGGCTGGCCAGAACATCGCGGAGAATCTGGCTGCCGGCCTTGTCCGGTCGCTTGTCGTTGAGCACCAGTTCCAGAATCCGGCGGCCACCGAACAGGCTCATGCTCTGGGATTCGTTGAGCAGGGCATTCCAGTCGATGCCGGTGTCGGAAGAGAAACGGTGACGCTCGTCAAAACCCTGATCCCGGGCGGCGCGGCGCAGGTCGTCAAGCAGCTCGCCCTGTTGCAGCGGCTCATCGCCGGCCACCAGGTAAGCGGGCAGTAACCGGTCGGCCAGATGTTTGCCAAGCTGCTCCGGGCGCAGGCGCATCAGTAGGTCTCCCAGCCCTCGGAGGCGGCGGCAATCTGGTTGATCAGCCGATAAGCCATATCCAGAAACAGGTCGTCACGGACCAGTTGCTCCTCGTCGGAGGAGGCAGTGGCGTTTTCCGGATACCAGGGCAGGTTGCGCAGGGTCATCATGCGCGTGGGGGTGGTCAGCAGGGCACCACTCTTGCGGTCCTTGATATGCCAGCGCAGGGTGTAGCGAAGTTCGATTTCCGCCTGACGGCCCTGGGCATCCACCGCGGAAGTACGACGCATCCAGTCCTCATCATCAATGACCAGGATGTAAGGGGCTTCGCTATGTACCAGCACGCCCTGGTCTTCCAGTTCATCTTCCAGGGTGTAGCGCAGTTCGGTGGAGGCACCGCTTACCGTCAGGGTTTCCATGGAGGGTGTGCTGGTGGTGCCGCGCAGTTGCCAGCCGCAGGCACTGAGGGCAAGCCCCAGCACCAGCAGCAGGATCACACGTGTTGTGGCGCGCACGGTGGATGTCATAACCGCCTCTCAGTTGGCAACGATGTTGACCAGTTTACCCGGTACCACGATCACCTTGCGGATGGTTTTGCCGTCGGTGAATTTCTGCACGTTGGGCTCGGCCTTGGCCAGGCTTTCCACGGTGTCCTTGTCGGCGCTGGCGGGCACCTCGAGCTTGGCGCGGACCTTGCCGTTCACCTGTACCACCAGTTCGATGCTGTCTTTCACCAGCGCGCTTTCGTCCACGTCCGGCCAGGCGGCATTGAGTACCGCTTCATCATGGCCCAGGGCCTGCCACAATGCATGACTGGCGTGGGGGGTGATGGGCGCCAGCACCAGTACGGCGGCTTCCAGGGCCTCGTGCTTCACGGCGGCGTCGCCATCGAATTTGCTGACGTCGTTGATCAGCTCCATCACTGCCGCAATGGCGGTGTTGAAGGTGTGACGCCGGCCAAAGTCGTCGCTGACTTTCTGGATGGTTTCGTGGGTCTTGCGACGCAGTGCCTTGGCATTGTCGTCCAGGCTGTCCACGTTCAGTGCACCCGGCAGGCCGGCTTCCACGTGTTCTGCCACCAGACGCCACAGGCGTTTGAGAAAGCGGAAAGCGCCTTCCACGCCAGAGTCGTTCCACTCCAGGGACTGCTCCGGGGGTGCCGCGAACATCATGAACAGGCGCACGGTGTCGGCACCGTATTCCTCGATCATTTCCTGCGGGTCCACGGTGTTGCCCTTGGACTTGGACATCTTGGCGCCGTCTTTGAGCACCATGCCCTGACAGAGCAGTTGCTTGAAGGGCTCGTCGGATTCCACCAGGCCGGTGTCGCGCAGCAGTTTGTGGAAGAAGCGCGAATAGAGCAGGTGCAGGATGGCGTGTTCAATGCCGCCCACATATTGGTCCACGGGGAGCCAGTAGTTGGCGGCTGCCGGGTCCAGCATGGCCTGGTCGTTCTGCGGGCAGCAGTAACGGGCGTAGTACCAGCTGGACTCCATGAAGGTGTCGAAGGTGTCGGTTTCGCGCAGGGCGGGTTGACCGCCAAACGTGGTCTTGGCCCACTCCGGGTCAGCCTTGATGGGGCTCTTCACGCCGTCCATCTCCACCTCGGTGGGCAGCACCACCGGCAACTGATCTTCCGGGGTGGGGTGCAGTTCGCCGTCTTCGGTTTCCACCATGGGGATGGGGGCACCCCAGTAGCGCTGACGGGAGACACCCCAGTCGCGCAGGCGATAATTCACTTTTTTCTCGCCCAGGTTGCGCTCGCTCAGCCAGGTGGCGATGGCGTCGAAGGCCTCGGCGGAGGTCTTGCCGGTGAATTCCCCGGAGTTCACCAGTTTGCCTTTTTCGGTGAAGGCTTCGCTGTCCAGATCGATGGACTCACCCTTGGCCGGTTCAATCACCTGCTTGATGGGCAGTCCGTATTTTTTGGCAAATTCGTAATCCCGCTGGTCGTGGGCGGGCACGGCCATGACCGCACCGGTGCCGTAGCTCATCAGCACGAAGTTGGCTACCCAGACCGGGACCTGTTCGCCGCTGATCGGGTGAGTCGCGGTGAGGCCGGTGTAGATGCCTTTCTTTTCCATGGTGGCCATATCGGCTTCGGCCACCTTGTTGTGCAGGCACTCTTCCACAAAGTCTGCCACTTCATGGTTGGCAGCCGCGGCTTTTTTCGCCAGCGGGTGCGCCGCCGCCACGGCCACGTAGCTAACGCCCATGAGGGTGTCCGGGCGGGTGGTGTAGACGCGCAGGGGGTCTTCGCCCTGAATGGCGAACGCCATCTCCACCCCTTCGGAGCGGCCGATCCAGTTGCGCTGCATGGTCTTGACCTGTTCCGGCCAGCCATCCAGCTGGTCCAGGTCTTTCAGCAATTCATCGGCGTAGTCGGTGATCTTGATGAACCACTGGGGAATCTCTTTCTGTTCCACCAGGGCGCCGGAGCGCCAGCCGCGGCCGTCGATCACCTGCTCGTTGGCCAGTACGGTCTGATCGATCGGGTCCCAGTTCACCGTGGACATCTTGCGATACACCAGCCCCTTCTCGTAGAGCTTGGTGAAGAACCACTGTTCCCAGCGATAGTATTCCGGCGTGCAGGTGGCCAGCTCACGATCCCAGTCGTAACCGAAGCCCAGGCGCTGCAGCTGGCCGCGCATGTAGTCGATGTTCTCGAAGGTCCACTTGGCCGGCGCCACCTTGTTCTTGATGGCGGCGTTCTCGGCGGGCAGGCCGAAGGCGTCCCAGCCCATGGGCTGCAGCACATTCTTGCCCAGCATGCGCTGGTAACGGCTGATCACATCGCCGATGCTGTAATTGCGCACGTGGCCCATGTGCAGTCGCCCGGACGGGTAGGGGAACATGCTCAGGCAATAGAACTTTTCCTTGCCGGCCTCTTCGGTGACCTTGAAGCTTTGGTTATCCTCCCAGTACTGCTGGGCTTGGGCTTCGACTTGATCGGGGCGATACTGTGCGTCCATCGGCTCTCTACTGATCAAAAAAATACGGGAACATCGCGGTTGCGAAGGGGACATAGGATACATGAGCTTAGCCCGGATTTCTCACCGGTCTGCACCCGAAACGTGTCGGCTGGGTAATCATCGCGAGCGGGAGTGCCCATGGCGCTGACCTACCTGGTACTGCTGGTGCTGGTGGGGGGTACCTTGCCGGCCGTGGTCCGCAGTCTGCTGCCCCCGCTGCCACGGCGCATTACGGGTATTACTCCCCAGGCGGTGGTGGTGCTGGGTGCCGGGCGGCGCCAGCGCAATGGCCAGTTTTCCCTGACCACCCGTGGTCTGAGACGGTTACAGTTGGCGGCGGAACTGGCCCACGAGCATGGCTTGCCGCTGCTGGTCAGCGGTGGCATCAGCGGCACGCCCCATGCGGATGATGAACCCACTGAGGCCCAGCTGATGGCCGAGCTGGTGCGCCGGCGCTGGCCAACCATGACAGTGCTGGAGGAAGGGGAAAGCCGTAATACCTGGGAAAATGCCGTGCACTGCGGCGAGTTACTGGGGCAGCGCGGCATCGACGAGATCATCCTGGTCAGTGACCGCTCCCATCTGCCCAGGGCATTACTGTGTTTTCAGAGCCAGGGGGTGATGGCTCAGGCCGCCTGGCGCAAGCGGCTGCCAAAACAGGAATGGGTGCCTTCCGCCGGGGCCTTATCCATGGTGCCGGAGATCTGGTACGAGTGGCTGGCGCTGGTGTGGTATCACCTGCGGTATCTTTAGGGTGACGCAGGCGATTGGCGGCAAGCTGCAGAGGTAGTTGCGAGGTAGGAGTTGCGAGGAGCGAAAGGCGATACGGGTTTGCATTTCGCAACTCGCAACTCGTAACTCGCTGAATGTCTGTTGTCAGTGTGTCCTAGGGTGAGGCGTCAGGCTCTTCCTCCCGCAAACTCTCCGGCGCCAGCACTTCCATGGCCTGATAGTGACTCAGATATACCCTGCCGGTAAGCACCTTCTGAAAGTCAGTTTTTATCAGCACGTCCATCACTGGACCCTTTACGTTGGAGAGGTTCAGGGTCACGCCGGCGTCCTTCAATCGTTCGTTCAGGCTTTCCAGACTTTCCACGGCGCTGGCATCCAGATGGTTGATGCCGGAGCAATGCAGCACCACATGCTGAATCTGCGGGTGGGCCTGGGCCTCGTCGTAGATACGGTCTTCCAGGGTGCGGGCATTGCCAAAATAGAGGGATTCATCCACCCGGATGGAGAGCACGGCCTCGGTGAGCTGGACGCTGTGCCGATCCATGTTGCGAAAATGATGGGTGCCGGGAATCCGGCCCAGTTCGGCCACGTGGGGCTGACTGGTACGCCACATGAACAGCGCCACGGACAGCACCACCCCCAGCAATAATCCGCTTTGCACATTGATCAGCAGCACCCCGACCAGGGTGGCGGCCATGGCCAGGGCATCCGGTCGGCTGAAGGCCCACAGGTGTCTCAGCTCAGACAGATTGATCAGTGGCAGGATGCCAACCACGATGATGGCCGCCAGGGAGGCCAGTGGCAGCAGCTGGAACCATCCGGTAAAGAACAGCGCCACCAGGGCAATGCCGATACCGGTGAGCAGGCCGGCCATGGGTGTGCGGGCGCCGGCCTGGTAATTCACCGTGGTGCGAGAAAAACTGCCGGTCACAGCAAAGGCACCGGAGAGGCCACTGCCAATGTTGGCCAGTCCCAGCCCCATCAATTCCCGGTTGGCATCGACCCGTTCGCGACGTTTGGCGGCCAGGGCCTGGGCCAGGGAAATGGATTCCACAAAGCCGATCAACGCCAGCAATGCGGCCGGGGTTATCAGGTCCTGCCAGTGCATGGGGTCCAGCCCGGGCAGGGAAAAATGGGGGAGCCCTGCAGGGATGGAGCCGACCACGGCAAGACCATGGCTATCCAGCGACAGGGATGCGGTGAGCAGCGTGGTGACCAGCACGGCCACAATCGGTCCGCACTTGCTGATAAAGGCCACCAGCCAGCCGGGCAGCCGGGTGGCCTCAAGGGGGGCGGCCAGATATTTCGGGATCAGCAGGCAGGCAATGGCGACAAGGCTGATGCCCAGTGTCAGCCAGTGAGTCTGGGACAGGTTCTGGCCCAGGGTCTGCGCCAGGGTCACCAGCTCTTCGCCGGAGGCGTCGATGCGCAATAGGTGCTTGAGCTGGCTGGCGGCAATGAGAATGGCGCAGCCGCTGATGAAGCCGGTGATCACCGGGTGGCTGAGCAGGTTGGTGAGCCAGCCCAGCCGCAGGATGGCCATGGCTATCAGAAACAGCCCGGATAGCAGGCCCATGCCGATGGCCGCCTGGATAAACAACTGCGGATCGCCCTGGGCCAGGGTGCCCGCCGCAGAGGCAGTGATCAGTGAGGTGAGGGCGGCGGGGCCCACGGACAGGGTGCGACTGGTGCCGAACAGGGCGTAGAGAATCAGCGGCAGGATGCTGGCATAGAGCCCGGTTTGTGGCGGCATGCCGGCAAGCATGGCATAGGCCAGCCCCTGGGGGACCAGCAGAATAGTGACAATGATGGCGGCCAGGGCATCCCCGGCCGCCTGCTCCCGGTTGTAGGTGGCGAGCCAGTCACTGGCCGGCAGCCAGCGAAAACGGCGGCCGGCCTCGGCCATGGTTACTGGCCCCGACGCTGGTCCAGTCGACCGGCAAGCTGGCTCAGGTCATAGCCGGCCTGTTCGGCGGTGCTGAGGATGCTGGCGTTGTCCAGCTCATCCGCCTGGGTCAGCGCCCACAGGGTGGTGCAGCGGGTACCGGTCCGGCAGAAGGCCAGCACCGGCTGCTCCGCCAGAGAAACGATGGCGTCAAAGCCGTCGATGTCCACGTCGGTGATGTTGTTGCCGACAACCGGTTGGTGGGCATACTCAAGACCGGCGGCCTCGGCGGCGGCGGCCAGCTCTGCGCTGGATGGCTGGTCTTCGCTTTCGCCATCGGGACGATTGTTGATGACGGTCTTGAATCCGGCTCTGGCCAGTTCGGCCATGTCTTCAGGCTGTAGTTGTGGGGCCACAGACAGACTTTCGGTAAGGCGATTGATGGTAGCCATGAAAACTCCTTGCGAATGAAGGCTCAGCTTAACCTTGTCAGACAGGGCTGCAAGGGGGAGCGGGATTTTCCTCAATGCTTTCCGGGGCCAGAGTACGCATGGCCTGATATTGGGTGAGAAAGATCTGACCGGTCAGTAACGCCGGCAGGGTGGTGTGCTGCAACTGGTCCATGACCGGCCCCTTGATTTCGGAAAGGTGCAGACGGATACCGGCATCATCCAGCCGCTGATTGAGACTCAACAGGCTATCCACGGCACTGGCATCCAGATGATTGATGGCGGTGCCCATCAGTATCACATGCTCTGTCTGTGGTCGCAGCAGGGCGGCATCGTAGAGGCGGTCTTCCAGTCCCCGGGCATTGGCAAAATACAGGGATTCGTCGATACGTACGCTCATCACACGGGGAGAAACGCGCACCTGGTGGCGCTGCACATTACGGAAATGCTCGGTGCCTGGCACCAGGCCCACTTCGGCCACATGGGGCTGATTGGTTCGCCACAAATACAGGGCCAGAGAGGTGATCACCCCGGCCAGCACGCCAGCTTCCACGCCCCAACCCAGGACCCCGACCATGGTGATGGTCATGGCGGTGAAATCCAGTCGGGAGAAATGCCAGGTGTGTTTCAGCGCTGGCAGGTCCACCAGCGATAGCACAGCGACCACAATGGTGGCGGCCAACGTTGCCTTGGGCAGGTAGGTGAAAGCGCCGGTCAGAAACAGCGCGGTGAGAGCAATGCCGATGGCAGTGAATACGCCGGCCATGGGCGTGCGGGCGCCGGCATCGAAATTCACCACGGAACGGGAAAAGCCCCCGGTCACCGGAAAGCCGCCACTGAAGGCGCTGGCCAGGTTGGCGCCGCCCAGCCCCATCAGTTCCTGGTTGGCGTTGATGCGCTGGCGACGTTTGGCCGCCAGGGTCTGGGCAACAGAAATAGATTCCACAAAGCCGATCAGGCTGATCAGCAGAGCGGGCAGCAATAATGCCTGCCAGAGGCCGGCGTCAAATACGGGTAATGACAATGCGGGCAGGCCTTCGGGAATATGACCGACAATGGCCATGCCGCCGCTATCCAGTTCCAGCATGGCCACGGCCAGGGTGGAGCCGAGTACGGCGATGACAGGTCCTGCTTTACTCACCAGGTCGGACCAGAAGGCATTGAAGCCGAGTTTTTGCAGTAACGGCTTGAGTGCCTTGCGCACCCAGAACAGAAAGGCCGTCACCAGCGCACCGAGTACCACGGCAGGCCAATGGGTTTGGGGAAAATGCTGTGTTAGCGATCGGCCAAGCTCCACCAGGTTATGGCCCGACAAGGGAATGCCCAGCAGATGCTTGAGCTGACTGGCGGCAATCAGCAGGCCGGACGCGCTGATAAAGCCACTGACCACAGGATGCGATAACAGATTGGCAATCCAGCCCAGTCGAAGCAGGGCCATCACCATAAGAATGGTGCCGGACAGAAAAGCCAGAATGACAGTGGCTGCCAGGTATTGTTGACTGCCGGCCGTGGCTACCTGACTGGCTGCAGCAACGGTCATCAGCGAGGCTACCGCCACCGGGCCCACCGCCAGGGTACGGCTGGAACCGAGCAGGGCATAGACAACCAGTGGCAGGATGCTGGCGTAGAGACCGACTTCCGGCGGCAGCCCGGCGAGCATGGCGTAGGCCAGGCTCTGGGGAATCAGCATGATGGTGACGATCACCGCTGCCACGCTATCCCGGGCAGCGGTCTCGCGGTTGTAGTGGGGCAGCCACTGGGCGGCGCCCAACCAGGTGGGCAGTTTCAACTTGCCATCCCTTGTTGTGTCACGTCTCAGAGCTTCCCTGGCCTGGCCAGCCACTCATGGCCCTTTAGCATCAGCTCGAAGTAGATTTTTGGCATGGCATGACGTTTCAGCCACCACATACTGCTGCGCGGTACTGTGGGGTCGAGCGGGAAGCTGGGTTGCAGTTTGCCCTGATAGCCAAATTCGGCCAGCACGACCTTGCCTTTTTCCACGGTCAGCGGGCAGGCGCCATAGCCTTCATAGCGGGCGGTCGGCGCTCGATTCTCCAACGCAGCGCAAAGATTTTCCGCGACAACCGGCGCCTGCTTGCGCACGGCGGCGGCGGTTTTGGCATTGCTGGCGCCGCAGGCATCGCCCAGGCTGAATACATTGGCAAAACGGGGGTGCTGCAGGGTGGCTTCGTCCACGGCGACCCAGCCGGTCTCGTTGGCCAGCTCACTGTCGCGCACAAACCGTGGGGCCCGTTGTGGTGGGACCACATGCAGCATGTCGAAGGGCTCGGTGTGTTCGGTGCTGATGCCATCGCCATTGGTGCGCCGGAAGGTGGCTTCGCGGGCCGGGCCATCCACCGCGATCAAGGTGCTGCTGAAATTCAGGTTGGCCTTGTAGCGCTTCACATATTCCATCAGTGGCGGCACAAAATCCGCCACGCCGAACAGTACGGCGCCGGCATTGTGGAACTGCACATCAATGTTGCCCAGGGTGCCGGTGTTTTCCCAGTGATGACAGGACAGGTACATGGCCTTCTGTGGCGCCCCGGCGCACTTTATGGGCATGGGCGGCTGGGTGAAAAGCGCCCGGCCACGTTTCAGTTGTTGCACGCATTGCCAGGTGTAGGGCGCCAGTTCAAACAGATAGTTGCTGGTCACACCATGCTTGCCAAGGCTGTTTTCCAGACCCGCTATGGCGCCAAGATTCAGCTCCAGACCCGGTGCCACTACCAGAAACTGGTAGCTCAGGGACTGGCCATCTTCCAGGGTTACCTGATTGTGTTCCGGCTGCAGGCTGGTAACACGGGTGCGCAACCACTTGGCTCCGTTGGGAATCAATTTGCCGGTGGCTTTGCAGGTATTGGCCGGGTTGAAACAACCGCCACCCACCAGGGTCCAGGCGGGCTGGTAAAAGTGCCGGTCATTGGGCTCCACGATGGCCACGGACAGGTGCGGCTTGCGCTTGAGGAGGCTGGCCGCCGCCGCAATCCCGGCGGCGCCACCGCCGATCACCACTACGTCCCACAGGGTCGGTGTCATGGGCATCGCCTCTTACAGTGCGTTCAGCGGGATTTTCAGGTAGCTCACGCCATTGTCTTCCTCGGGAGGAAGGTGGCCGGCGCGCATATTGATCTGCACCGAAGGCAGAATCAGTCGCGGCATATCCAGGGTGGCATCGCGTTTTTCGCGCATGCTGACGAACTCCTCCTCGGAAACGCCTTCGTGCACGTGGATATTGTCGCGACGCTGGTCGCCCACGGTGGTTTCCCACTGATATTCGCTACGGCTTTCCGGCAGATAGTCGTGGCAGAGAAACATGCGGGTGTCGTCCGGCAGGGCCAGCAGCTTCTGCACGGACTGGTACAGGGTGCGGGCATCACCGCCGGGGAAGTCGCAGCGGGCGGTGCCATAATCCGGCATGAACAGGGTGTCGCCCACAAACACTGCATCGCCGATCACATGGCTCATGCAGGCCGGGGTATGCCCCGGGGTGTGAATGGCCCGCGCCTCAATATTGCCGACCTGGTAGGTGTCCCCATCGGCAAACAGGTGATCGAACTGGCGGCCGTCTCGGGAGAACTCGGTGCCGGCGTTGAAGACCTTGCCGAAGGTCTCCTGCACGGTACGGATATGTTCACCGATCGCCAGCTTGCCGCCGACCTGTTCCTGAATCCAGGGTGCCGCGGAAAGATGATCCGCATGGACATGGGTTTCCAGCAGCCATTCCACGGTGAGCGCTTCCTGTTTGACGTAGGCCACGATCTGGCTGGCACTGTCATGGCGGGTACGCCCGGCTTTGGGGTCGTAGTCCAGCACGGAATCCACAATGGCGCAGCGCCGGGTCTGCGGGTCCGTGACAACGTAGCTGACGGTGTTGGTGTCGTTATCGAAAAAGGCTTTGACGGTTGGGCGAGACATGCCAGTTCCCTCCTGTGGCTGGGTAGCATTCAGGCACAGTTATAGGAGGGAAGCAGGCAAAAGTCAAACTTGGAATAAGCTTATACTTAAAAATTATATAGTGGTCTTTTTTTCCTTCCTTTCCAGAATGGCAGGCAATAACAACAGCACCGAGAGCACCAGCCAGGGCCAGACACCCAGCGCCATAAAGGGGGTAATGCCGGTGCGTGGCTGGTAGTGGCTGTACAGCACGTCACGCTCGAATTGGGGCAGGGCATCCACAATCCGGCCCTGATGGTCGATGACGGCAGTGACGCCATTGTTGGTGCCACGAAGCAGCCAGCGGCCGGTTTCCAGGGCCCGCAGACGGGCCATCTGGAAATGCTGGAGCGGCCCGGCGGAGGTGCCGAACCAGGCGTCGTTGCTGATGGTCACCAGCACATCCGCATCATGGCTGCGGCTGGCCACCAGTTGCGGATAGAGAATCTCGTAGCAGATAAACGGCGCCACGGTATGGCCCAGCACCTGCAGGTTGGGCTGGGCCGGATCGCCCGGCGTAAAGCCGGACATGGGCAGATCAAAGAAGGGGATCAGGCCGCGTATCAACGATTGCAGGGGAACGTATTCGCCAAAGGGCACCAGCTTCTGTTTGTGGTAGACCCGTTCACTGCCGTTGTTGCCATCACGCAAGGGGATGGCGGCAATACTGTTGCGGTAGGTAATGCCGGTATCGCTGACGGTGCGCCAGGGAATGCCGGTAATCAGGGCGCCATTGCGGTCTGCCAGTTGTGCGCCCTCGTCTTCGATAAAGTCGGTGATGTTCTGGTAGAACTCGGTCATGGCCGATTCCGGCCATAACACCAGGGTGTCCCCGGGAATCTCCCGGGTCAGTTCATGGTAGATACGTCGCGTCTCGCCGCGCATGGAAATCTGCCACTTCAGATCCTGGGGGATATTGCCCTGCACCAGCGCCACTTTCTGGTCCGGGCCGGCGGCATGGGTAAAGGTCAGAAAGTGCGCGGCCGTGGCGGTGATCAGAACCAGCACGGACAGACCGGCGGCCACCCAGCGGAGTGCGCCCGGCTGGCGGAGCTGGATCAGGGTGGCACTGATCAGCACCGTGGCCAGGGTCAGCAGCCAGACCCCGCCCAGCGGCGCCAGGCTGGCCAGCGGAGTATCGATAAGTGCGTAGCCGGCATACAGCCAGGGGAAGCCCGTCAGCAGCCAGCCACGCAGCCAGTCCAGCAGTAGCCAGACGCCGCTGAATACCAGTGCCGAGCGTCCCAGGCGCCAGCTCAGGGAAAATGTCAGGCCGTAGAAGAGGGCCAGAAAGGCGGCGAAAATTGCCGTAAAGGGAATCGCCATCCATAGCGGCATGTAGCCATAGTCGTTCATGGACACATGCACCCAGGAGACACCGAAGCCGAACATGCCCAGGCCGTAGAGCCAGCCGCGCAGGAAGGCCTCCTTGCCGGTAGCCGCCTGTTGCTGGCACCAGAAGCCGGCGGCCACGCTGACGAACAGCAGTGGCCACAGGTCATAGGGGGCGAAGGCAAGCGGGAATAGCAGGCCGGCAATCAGGGCCAGCAGACGGTGACGCATGGAATTCCTCGTTTCAGGGTGGCGAGCAGGCCGTCTGGCCAATACGGCTAGAGTCCCTACAAAAATACGAATAAAGTATCAATCACAACCTATAATCAATCTTGCCCTGCCTGCGGATCAAGGCGGGGCGCCAGTGGTGGGCAACCATGGTTGCTGTGCCACCTTGTGAATGCTTGGGGGCATCATAGTGAAACACTATTGCAAGTACCATCCGGGGACGGAGGCACTATGGTATTGCAGCCATGATGGACTGCACTTGTGTCAGCAATGTGTGGAGAGCCGGGAAGGTAGCCTGACAGAGGCCCGTTGTCTGCTCTGCAACCAGGAGCTGCAAAGCACCGCGCAGGGTCAGGGTGGGCCGTTGTGGCGACAACTGGACCGGTACCTGCGTTACCCGTTCGCCCCATTGCTGTTGCCGGTGCTGCTGGTATGGGCGTTGCTGGCCGCGTTGGTGCCACCCTTGCCGGTGATGGTCCCGGTGGCTCTGTTGGGGGGCTTGCCGGCCTGGGGATTTGGCCGGGCGGTGATGGCATTGCGCAGTCACCCCGGCAAAGCACGCAAAATCGCTGTGCCGGGGTGGGACTGCCTGTCTGATATGGCAGGCTGGAGGGCGGCAATGCTGCAGGCATTGCCGGCGTTGATGGTGATGGTGCCCGCCGGCTTCATGCTGGTGTGGGTATCGGTGTCTGCAGGCTTGCTGATCGGTGCGCTGGGCTTGTTTCTGGTGCCGGCCTTCTGGCTGGCGATCCAGGTCCAGGGGGCGCAGCCCGGATCCTTTGCGGCAGCGTTGACCTACATCTTCTCGGCGCCCCGGGATTATCTGGTCGCCGGGTTGTTGGCCTCTGTGGGTTGGTTGCTGGGGGTGGCGTTGGTGGCAGTGGCCGTGGATGTCATGCCGCTGTCGTTGGCCCAGGGGGTAGCGGGTGCGCTGGCTGCCCTGTGGTGGCTGGCGCTGGCTTGCCTGTGCGGCGATATCCTGGCCCGTCATGGTCGCCTCTGGGGGCTGGATCAAGGTGTAAGGAAAGTCAGTGCACCCCTGGAAGAGCGGCGTCAATGGGTGCAGCTTTGTGCCGGCCGCTTCGACAAAGTGCTATTGAGTACGGGCAAAAGCCTGACGCATAAAGGCGCCACGGTGGCAGACTGGCAACGCTATGATCGCCTGCTGGAAATCACCGGCCGGGAGGATGAACGCCGCAGCCAGGCACCGGCCTATCTGGAAAAAATAGTGCTTGCTTCTGCCTGGTCCGAGGCGCTGGTGTTGCTGTCTCGTGAGCGAGAAATTACCCCCGGCTGGCTGCCCGCATCACCGTCCCTGCGTCTGGCACTGGCCCGCGGTATTCACGAGCAGGCGCCGAAAATGGCGGTGGCGTTACTCAAGGATCTTCACGACCGACACCCGGACTTCAGCGAGTTGGGCGACGCCTATCTGTTACTGGCGAAGATTCTGGCCGAGCAATTCGGGCTTGCCGGCAAGGCGGAACAGTATCTGCGTTTTGTGGAAAGCCAGTGCCGGGATGCGAAGCTGCGCAAGCAGGTGGCGGACTACCGCGCGGCGTGGGCGTAGGGCTACGAGCGACGCGCGTTGGATAGAGAAAGGGCCGAGAGTTGCTCAAGCTCCGAGCCTTCTTCGAAGTCGCTGTAGGAACGGAGCGCAGCGGAGTAACGCACGTTGTGCAGTGCGGCCCGAAGGGTGAGCGAAGCGAATAATACCTCTTGAGGTGCGAACCGCGCGTGCGCGGAAATCGACCGCAGGGCGATCCGGAATCTCAGGGTTCGACAGGTTTCAGAAGGAATGGAGGATCGATTTCAATCTTTGCCGACTCGCTACGCGCGGTTCGCATGTCGCAGATCCCCCTTGGGGGCAAGCATAGCTCCTACATAAAGGAGAAAACCTCGCCAAGGCTCGAATCGCGCCGCAAGCGACGCTCCTACAGCCTTTGGTCGCGGGTATAGCGCTGTTGCGGTCCTTCCCGCGTTCCTGCTATGGCTCAAGCGCCTTGGCCCGGTGCCCCAATCCTTCCCGAAGTAACGCCTCGCGCAATGCCTGCAGGGCCGGTTTGCGAGTGTCGTGGTGATCCAGGCTGGCGGCCAGGGCTTCTGCCTGGGCAAATTCTCCGGCCCGGGTCAGGGTGGTCACCAGGGGCCAGCCGATGGCGGCGGGCAACGTCGGTCCCTGTTGCTGGCGGAACTGTTGCCAGTGGCCGGCGACCTGTTGAGGTTGGCCCTTTTCGGTGGCCGGGTGGGCAAACAGGCGATGGGCAGTGTGGAGCCAGTCGTTGCTGTGCTGGCCCATGCGGTGGGCAGTGAACAGACCGGTGAGGGCGTCAAAGTGATCCGGGTGTCGCTCAATCACATGCTGAAAAGCGTCAATGGCGGCCGCCGGCTGGAGGCTGCCCAGGGCCTCCCAGCCGCGTTGCAGGGTTTGCTGATCCTGCGGGTCCGGCATGACGATCTCGATGTCTTGAGCCGGTTCAGCCGGGCGCATGAACTGCACCAACAGGGTGCCGCCGCCAAGAGCCAGCATGCCGGCGGCCAGGTAGGCTGTGGCGGGCTCGCTTTGCCAGGCCTGCAGGACGAGCAAGGCCAGTGGAATGATCGCCAGGGCGGCGGTGGGCAGGGCGATCGCGGGCCATGCCCTGCCGGGTACCGGAAAGGATAATCGGGTGCGCCAGCCCTGCAGTCCGAGGAAGGCTCCATACCAGACCATCAGGGCAGGGGTGGCGCCATGAAACGGCGTTTGCCCGGCCCGGGCCAGCATCAGGTAGCCGGCTCCAGCCAGCAGGCAGCCCAGCAACCACAGTGTCAGCACCCGGCCATGACCCAGGGTCCGTTCCAGAGAGGATGCCAGTGGCATCAGCGCGAGGAGGGTCAGAGCGGTCAGCCACAGGGGGCTGCCGGTGAAAGGGGCGGTGAAGAAGCGGGCCGGACGGGGGCTGCTGTCTGCCAGTCCCCAGCGATACAGGTTGCTGGCGGCGAGCTGACCGGGTACCTGCTGGCGCAGGGCCGACCAGGTGTCTCTCTGGGCCGGGGACCAGAAATCCCGGGCACGCTGTTCACTGTCGGTGACGAAGGCGGGGGAGAGCATCGCGGCGCTGAATGCATGGACATCACCGGCGGCCAGCTGCTGTTCCAGTTGACCGGCGAGTTTGCCCTGGCCATTGAAGCGCAGCCAGGACAGGTAGTTATTCCATTCCAGGGACTGCAGGCCACTGTGTTGATACCAGCCGAGGGCAGGCTGGGGCGTTTTCGCCGGGTTCAGCAGCGCGCCGAGCAGAAGGGCAACCACAATGGCAGCCACCACCCAGGGCGCGTTTGCCAGCATGGCGATGGAGTCAGCTTTCGACCTCGGTGGTAGTGGCATCGTGGTTTTCCCCCGGCGGTGTCACCCGCAGCAATCTTATTGTTCTGCCGTCGGCGCTGAGCACGGTGAAGAGGTAACCATCCAGTTCGACGCTTTCATCGCGGCCCGGTAGTCGACCGAATTTCTGCATCACCAACCCGCCGATGGTATCGAATTCCTCATCGCTGAACTGACAGCGGAAGTGCTCGTTGAAATCATCGATGGGGGTCAGTGCCTTGACGGTGTATTCGTGGTTGTCGAGATCCTTGATCAGGTAATCTTCTTCTTCCACGTCGTGCTCGTCTTCAATCTCTCCGACGATCTGTTCCAGGACATCTTCAATGGTCACCAGCCCGGCCACGCCGCCATATTCATTGACCACTATCGCCATGTGATTGCGGCTGATACGGAATTCACGAAGCAGCGAATCGAGCCGTTTGGATTCCGGTACTACCATAGCAGAGCGGATGTGGTCCTTGATGGAGAAACGGTCCATACGGGCCGGTTCCAGGATCAGCGGTAGCAAATCCTTGGCCAGCAGGATGCCGATCACTTCGTCCGGGTCGTCGCCCAGTACCGGGAAACGGGAGTGGGCACAGTCGATAATGGTGGGCAGGAAATCCCGTGGGTCGGAGCTGGCCTTGATGCTGACCATCTGGGAGCGGGGAATCATGATTTCGCGCACCTGCATGTCCGCCACACAGACTGCGCCTTCGATAATCCCCAGGGTGTCCCCGTCGATAATGTGGGAATCGCGCATGGAGCGCATCAGGTCCAGCAGTTCGTTCCGGTCTCCGGGTGTGGAGGAGAAAAACTGGCCGACACGCTCCAACCAACTTCGGCTGGTACCGTTATCCGAATAGTCGTCCGACATCAGGGGTGAAGCTCCGTATTGTTCTCAAGGTGGTAAGGGTCGGCAAAACCCTGTTCATTCAGGGCGCGGATTTCCATGGCTTCCATGATCTGCGCGTCGTCGTCGTCAATATGATCGTAGCCCAGCAGATGCAGTACACCGTGGGTCACCATGTGGGCCCAGTGGGCTTCCAGTGTCTTGTTCTGTTCCATGGCCTCCCGCCGCACAACCGGGGCACAGAGAATGATGTCGCCGAGCAGGGGCTCCATGGCATCTTCCGGCAGCCCTTCGGGCATTTCAAACGGGAAGGACAGCACATTGGTGTGTTTGTCCTTGTCGCGGTACTCCCGGTTGAGGGTGCGAATTTCGTCCTCATCGACGATGCGCAGGGTGATGTCGCCCACCACGCCGCCGGCTGTCTGGGCAGCATGGCGCACCCAGTCGCATAACCGGGATTCGTCGGGGGCGTCCGGGGCGTCGCTGGCCCACTGGATATCAACGCTGGGTGTCGGTATCCCGTTCATGGCGGTCGTAGGCCTCTACAATACGTTGTACCAGCGGGTGGCGAACCACATCGCGGCTGTCGAAACGGGTCACGCCGATCCCTTTCACCCCGTCCAGGACTTCCAGGGTATTGACCAGGCCGGAGCGCTGGTGGCGGGGCAGGTCCACCTGGGTCACATCCCCGGTGATGACGGCGCGGGTGCCAAAGCCGATTCGGGTGAGGAACATCTTCATTTGTTCCGGGGTGGTGTTCTGTGCTTCGTCAAGAATCACGAAACTGTTGTTCAGGGTGCGCCCGCGCATGTAGGCCAGCGGAGCCACCTCGATCACCATCCGGTCCATCAACTTGGCCACGGTTTCAAAGCCAAGCATTTCATAAAGGGCGTCATACAGTGGACGCAGATAGGGGTCGATCTTTTCCGCCAGGTCCCCGGGCAGAAAACCCAGTTTCTCACCGGCTTCCACCGCCGGGCGGACCAGGAGAATGCGCTGGACTTCCGCTTTTTCCAGCGCGTCCACCGCGCAGGCCACCGCCAGCCAGGTCTTGCCGGTACCGGCCGGGCCGATGCCGAAATTGATGTCGTATTTGCGGACCTGTTTGACGTATTCGCGCTGGTGGGCACCGCGCGGCTTGATGCGCACTCGCTTGGTGCGGATCACCACCTCGTCACTGGGAAACGCCACGGTGTTGCCGGTGTGTTTTCCGGAAGCATGGTCGGCCACATTGGACTGCTGCAGATGCAGGTGCACCATCTCCGGGGTCAGCTCGGTGCCATCCCCGGTCTGCGCATACAGTTCACTGAGAATCGCCCCGGCAGCTTCCACGGAGGTGGCCGGCCCGGCCAGATGAAACTGGTTACCACGATTGTGGATATCCACATGCAGGCGTTGGGCAATCTGCTTGATGTGCTCGTCCAGGTGGCCGCAGAGACTGGCCAGGCGACGGGAATCGTTGGGTTCGAGGCTGATATGCTGGGAAGCGAGTGGTGTGTCCAAGATGGAAAACGTGGCCCCTTGGGCTGTTGCAGAGAGTTTCAGAATACCCCGAAGCGCGTTGTCGGGGAAGAAAAATCACCCGCGCAGCCTAGCCTTGTAGGGTGGCGGGTCGCAAGGGTTGATGGCGGCATGTCGGACAACCGGTCGCGCCGTGTTTTCTGAACGGGATACACTTTAATCGAGAATCATTACCTGCTGTTACATCCATCTCTCTGCGTTGGCGGTATCCGAAACAGGACCCGATTGTCCTGACTGGCCGGCGGCACGCCGGTATCGCTATCCAAGGAGAGATGACATGAATGTGAAAGGCAAAGGTTTGCTGTGGCTGTCGCCACTGGCCGTTGCAGTGACGCTGGCAGCCTGTGGGGGCAATGGCAGTGATCGCTCCCTGATCAATTCCCCCGATGTGGCCCAGGGGCCTGCACTGCTGGTGATGCACAATGGTGCTGCCAACGCCGGTCAAATCGACCGCCTGAATGCGGATCTGGAAGTGCAGACCACTTTCAATGCGGACGCCAATGAAGGTATTGCGCTGGATCTGTTGGGCAATCTCTATGCCGCCAACGACAGTAGCGGGGCGCCCAGTACCCTGCAGGTCCTTCATCAACTGGCAGAACGGACCGACGGCTCGGCCCCGGTTGCCACTCTGGATCGCAGTGTCCCGGCACCGGGTTCCATGACACTGAAAGGGATCGCCATTGCCCATCAGGCCGGCCTGGTCATGGCTGCCAATATCGGCGGTAACAGTGTTGAAGTCTACGGCACCGCTGCCGGTGGCAATGCCGCGCCGCTTGCCTCCACGGCCCTGTCGGGCAATACCTGGGATCTCGCCTACGACGAGGCGGCGGATCGTCTCTTCCTGGCCATGACCAATGGCACTGTCATCGTGGTGGATGATTATGTGGCAGGGGGCTTTATGGCGACGCCGGCCCGTGTGATCACGCCGGATTCGGCCGGTGCGGTTTCCAATCTGCACGGGATCGCCTACCAGGCTGACTCGGACACCCTGGTGGTCAGCGATGTGGGTGATGCGGCGGTAGCGGATGATGGCCGCCTGTACGTGATTGAAGAGGCCTCCACGGCCGAGGGCACGGTGACGCCTGCACGGACCCTGGCCGGCCCGGCAACCAAGCTGGGCAATCCGGTGGATCTGGTGCTGGATGACAGCACGGTGTACATCGCGGAAAAATCCAACGACGCCATTCTGGTTTACCGGAATGTGTTTTCCGGTGACTCCGGCGATATCGCGCCGACCAGGGTGGTCGACAGCATCAAGCCCGAATCCCTGGCCGTTATTGTTGAACCGGCCTTGCAACCGGACCTGTCCGATATCGATAGCACCGGCACGACCTTCACCGGGGTTGCGGTGACCAGCAATCCCCCGGCCGCCCCGGGTGACCCGGATGTGGTGGTACTGGATCTGGACCTTGGCGCCATGCAGCGAGGCTTTTCCACCACGCAGGATCGTGAAAGCCTGGCATTCAACCAGATGGGCGACGCCTACATTACCTATGATTCCGGACTTGCCGTGATCAATCGTCTGGCCACGGGTCGCGATGGCGAGACCTTCACGCTCAGCCGTGACCGGCTGATTGAGGGGGCCGGCACCGGGCTGATGGCGCCGAAAGGGTTTGATGTGGCCGATGCCCTGGGCTGGGTGCTGGTGACTGACAATGGCAACCCGTCCGTCAGAGTGTTCGGTGCCCAGGCAGGCGGCGATGTGGCGCCCCTGTTTACCACCACGCTCAGCGTGGCGCCCTGGGATCTGGATTATGACCCGGAGGCTGACCGGCTGTACGTGGCGCTCACCGACGGTACGGTGGCGGTATTCGACAGTTACAGCACGGCCCGTGGCAGTGCCGGTCCGGATCGGCTGATTACGCCTGCAGAAGGGGGCGTGGCATTTGCTGCTCCGACCAACCTGCATGGCATCGTCCATGTGGCAGAGACCGACCAGCTGATCCTGTCGGATGTGGGCAGCGGTGCCAATCCCACCGATGGCAAGTTGTATGTGCTGGATAACGGTTCAACCGCTGACGGTATCACCGATGTCACCGTGAATATCGATAACGGCGACAACAATTCCGTGGGTAGTACCCTGCTGGGTAACCCGGTGGATATCGCCTTTGATGGCCAGCACCTGTACGTGGCGGAGAAATCCCAGAGTGTGGTGCTGCGCTTCGATAATATCCTCAGTGCTGCCAGTGGCGATGTGGCACCGTCGCAAACTTGGAATCAGTCGTCACCGGAATCGGTGTCCCTGATTACGGATTCTCTTGGTCGCGCTCCGGAGTAACATCTGGGGACCGTATTCCGGTCCCCCTGTCCCGGGCCGCTTCGGCGGCCCGGTCTTCTTCTTGACACATTTTTCTCGCACTCTGGTGAATGATCTTCACCTAGTCTTTCATCAGGGATGTTGCTTCATGGACGATTCGCGCGCTGAGTTGGAGCAGGGAGATGCCCTGGTGCAGGCCTGTGCCCGGGGCGATCGTCGAGCTTTCCATCAGCTTTACGTCAACGAGGCACCGCGCATGCTGGCGCTGGCCCGTCGATTTACCGGGGATGCGTCCCTGGCAGAAGATGCGCTTCAGGATACCTTTGTCCAGGTCTGGAAAAATGCCGGACGTTTCCGTAGTCAACGTGGCAGCGCGCGGACCTGGCTGTTCGGGCTGTTGCGTTATCGTTTGATCAATCAGCATCACCGGTCCCGCCGGGAAGCCTTCGAGCCCCTGCCGGGTGACCAGTGGCCGGACCCGGGCCCGTCTCCGGAGCAATGCTCCCTGGAGAATGACCAACGCCGTGCCATCATCGATTGTTTGCAGACCCTGCAAATGGATCGCCGGCGTCCCATTCTGATGGCGTTTTATCAGGGGTTCACCTACGAGCAGATTGCCGACACCCTGGCCGTCCCCCTGGGCACGATCAAGAGCCGTGTTCGCTCCGGGCTGAAAGGATTGCAGGAGTGCCTGCGATTATGATTCCCCGCGATTCCCAGGAGCGGCAATTGTTGATTGCCGAGCATGTTCTCGGGCTGCTTTCCCCCGAGCAGGCCGCCGAGGTGGAGCGCTGGCTGGAGCAGGATGACGACGCTGCCCAGCTGGCCAGCCACTGGCAGGCCCACTGGCTGGGCGCAGCCGAGTTGCTGGAGCCGGAACCGCTGCCCCCTGGATTATGGCAGCGTATCGAACGACAAACCGCTGAAGCGGGCACACGCCGTCGTCCGTTCTGGCAGGCGCTCTGGCAAAGCCCGTCGCTGTGGCGAACGGTCAGTGCCGGCCTGTTGGTGGCAGTAGTTCTGTTGCTGGGGCCGCTACGGGTTCCGGCACCGGTGTATACCGTGGTGTTACAGGCACCGGGGGAGGCGGCAAGCCCGGGTTGGCGAATCACCGTTTCTGACCGGGGTGACCTGCAGCTGACGCCGCTGGCAGACAGCGAGTACCCGGTGGATCGCAGTGTTCAGTTCTGGACCCTGGCGGATCCCGAGCAAGGGCCTCGCTCTCTGGGTCTGGTCAATCCTGGCCAGCCTCTGGTCCTGCCTGCCAGCCGGGTGGGGGACGTGGAAAGCGGTCAGCTGTTCGAACTGACGCTGGAACCGCCGGGTGGTTCCCCTGCTGATCGACCCACCGGCCCGGTTCTGTTTATCGGCCGAGCGGTAGCGCTTTAGCGCGGCGTGAGGGGCAACCCGGGCTCAGCCCGGGTTGCGCGGGTCGCTGCCCAGCAGGGAGTTGCTGTAGGCCTGGGCGATGGTGATGTCCACGAATTTGCCGATCAGATCGGTGTCATCGCTGCGGAAGTTCACCACTCGATTGTTTTCGGTACGCCCTTTCAACTGGCCCGGGTCTTTCTTGGAAAAACCGTCAACCAGAATGCGCTGGGTACTGCCCACCATCTTGCGGGAAATGTCCTGCACGTTCTGGTTGATGCGCTGCTGCAGGATGGCCAGGCGCTGTTTTTTCACGTCCAGGGGCACGTCATCAGGCAGGTCTGCCGCCGGGGTACCCGGACGGGCGCTGTAGATGAAGCTGAAAGACATGTCGAAGCCGATGTCGTGGATCAGATTCATGGTGTCCTCGAAGTCCCGGTCGGTCTCTCCCGGGAAGCCGATGATGAAATCGGAGCTGAACGAGATGTCCGGGCGGATGCGCTTGAGCTTGCGCAGCTTGCTCTTGTATTCCAGCACCATGTGGTTGCGTTTCATCATGGCCAGGATACGGTCGGAGCCGGACTGCACCGGCAGGTGCAGGTGGCTGACCAGTTCCGGCACGTCCTCATAGACCTGGATCAGCGAATCGGAGAACTCCACCGGGTGGCTGGTGGTGTAGCGGATGCGATCGATGCCGTCGATGTCGCGGATCAGCCGGATCAGGTCAGCCAGGTCCAGGGTGTCACCATCAGCGCCGACCCCCCGGTAGGCATTCACATTCTGGCCCAGCAGGTTGACCTCGCGGACCCCCATTTCCGCCAGATGCTCGATCTCCTGGAGCACCGGCTGCACCGGGCGGCTCACTTCCTCGCCACGGGTATAGGGCACCACGCAGAAGGTACAGTACTTGGAGCAGCCTTCCATGATGGATACAAAGGCGCTGGGGCCATCCACGCTGGGTTCTGGCAGGTTGTCGAACTTTTCCACTTCCGGAAAGGTCACATCGATGGCCAGTTTTCGGGTGGTGGCGGCCTGGGTAATCAGGCCGGGCAGACGATGCAGGGTCTGTGGACCGAATACCACGTCCACGTAGGGGGCCCGGTCACGGATGGCATCGCCTTCCTGACTGGCGACGCAGCCACCGACCGCGATCACCATGTCCGGCTTGGCATCCTTGAGCTTTTTCCAGCGACCCAGCTGGTGAAACACCTTTTCCTGGGCTTTTTCCCGGATCGAACAGGTGTTGAGCAGCAATACGTCCGCTTCTTCCGGATTGTCGGTGGGCTCCAGGCCATGGCTGGATTCGAGCAGGTCCACCATGCGGGTGGAGTCGTACTCGTTCATCTGGCAGCCGTGGGTCTGAATAAAAAGCTTGCGTGCCAAGGGGCACCTCCATCATTGGGTTGTCAGCCGCTTTGGCTTGCCTAACCCTCGAATAGCGTCAAAATGGGCGCGGATTATACCAACCGGAGAGATCATGCGAAAACTGCCGTACCTTCTACCGTATCTCCTGCCTCTGCTGCTGGCCTTTCTGCTGGCCGGCTGTGGCAAGCAGGAAAGTGACTTGCCTGTGAATACCCGGCTGGGGGGTGAGTTTACACTGACTGACCAGAACGGCGAGCCTTTCAGTCAGGTAGCGCTCAACGGTAAAATGACGATCCTGTTTTTTGGCTACACCCACTGTCCGGATATCTGCCCGGCGGTATTGGCCCGGGTCGCCCAGGTGTACCGGCAGCTGCAAGAAGCCGGGGAGGCGGATCAGGTCCAGCCGGTCTTCATCACTTTTGATCCAGAGCGTGATACGGCGGCGCATCTTAAGGAATACCTGCCCTGGTTCAAGGCGAACATCATCGGCCTCACCGGCAGTCTGGAAGAGATCCGCCAGGTGGCCAAACAGTACGGCGTGGTGTTCATCAAGGATCAGCAAGAACAGGATTATCTGTTCACCCACAGTGACTATATTTACCTGCTGGATGACCAGGGTCGGGTGCGCAAACTGTACCCGGCGGATTTCACGATTGATGAGGTGGTAAACGATGCCAAGAGCCTGCTTTAAATTCGCCCTGGTGGCAGCGGTGCTTGCCCTTGCGGTGCCTGCTCACGCGGAGCTGACCTTCAGCAACCCCTGGCTGCGTGCAGTGCCCCCGGTTTCGCCGGCCATGGCGGGGTATGTGACCCTGAACAATGACGGGGAGGAGCCCGTGACCATCACCGGCGTGAGTACCCCGGCCGCCGGTCATACCATGCTGCATGACATGGAAAGCACCGATGATGGCAGTCGCCGGATGGTGCATCTACATCACCTGGAAATCCTGGCGGGAGAGAGTGTCACCCTGGCGCCGGGAGGCAAGCACCTGATGCTGATGAAGCTCACCGAGGTGCCGGCCCCCGGAGAAACGGTGGAGATCTGTTTTCACCTGAAAGGCGGGAAAGATGCCTGCACCGGCTTCCCGGTTATACGTCAGTCCCAAACTGACGGTTGAACCGGGTTCCGTTTTGCGGATAATCCCATGCTTTATTCGTAGTCTTTGCATAACCGGAACGACTATAAAAGCATGGGGAACCTATGAAAAAGGCATTATCCGCGATGCTGGGTGCCACCCTGAGTGCAAGCCCACTCTGGGCCCAGACTCCGGAAAGTGATCTCCAGCAGCGGCTGCTGGATTATGAGCAGCGCCTGGAACAGCTCGAAAAACAACAATTCGACAATACCCTGGACGATGCCGCAGACCGGATCCGCATCAACGGCTTCCTGTCCGCCGGCGTGTCCCGGGCGGAGCTGGAGACGACCTCGGGCTCTGCCAGCTATATCGATGGCGCCGATGACACCTGGAGCCATGATTCCCTGACCCGCGCCGGGGTCCAGTTCAACGCCAGGCTCAGCGACCGGGCAGAGGCCGTGGTTCAGCTGTTTGCGTCCGGCGCTGACGAATTCAATGCGGAATTGCAGTGGGCTTATCTGGATTACCAGTTCAGTGACGCTGTCAGCGTGAAAGCCGGGCGCATCGTGGCGCCGTTCTACATGCACTCCCAATACATCGATGTGGGCTATGCCTACCCGTGGGCCAGCCTGCCCGCGGAGGTGTATCAGCTGGCACCGGTAAAAACCATGGAGGCGGTGGAGGCTTCCTGGCGTTTTACCACCGGGCCGGTTTCGCACCGCCTTTCCGGGTTCTGGGGATCCAGTACCGTGGACGGGGGAGACCGTGTGGCCAACGCCCAGTTTCAGGCCGACGATCTGAGCGGCCTGAACTTCACCAGCTACTGGCGTAACTGGACGCTGAGAGCGGCCTACAGTGCCGCGGATGTGTCAGTCAGCCAGGATGATCTGGCAGCCGCCGGTGTCCCCCCGATCCTGGGCCTGTCCTTTGATGAGGTGTACACCTATTTTGCCGGCCTGGGCCTGCAATACGATGATGGCAGCTGGTTCTTTTCCGCAGAAAAAGCGCGACTGGATTTTGGCAACTGGTATCCCAGCAGCGAGAGCGGCTACGTCACCGTCGGCAAATATCTCGGCAAATGGATGCCCATGGTGACCTGGGCCGAAGTGAATCCCCGTGACCTGGATCGCAGCCTTCCCGCTGCTCTGAATAACGGTCTGGCAGAGCAGCAGAAAAGCTGGACTGGCGGTTTGCGCTACTCCCTCAGTGAGGCCATCGCCCTGAAAGGGGAAGTCAGCTACTACTACGATTTTTCCGATAGTGAGGTAAGCACTTCCGGTTTCTTTGTTACCGAGGGTGCACCGCTTGAGGATGACCACGCCACAGTGATTCGTCTCAGTGCCGATCTGGTTTTTTAAGGAGGAATGATCATGAAAAGAATAATGTTCTCATTGCTCCTGATGCTGGCAACCACTGTTCAGGCGGACCCGGTGGTGGTGGTGTCTGCCAACAGCAGTCTTGGGGCGCTGACACAGGATGAAGTTCGGCAGATCTTCAATGGCCAGGCCCGTCGGGTTTCCGGTGTCTCGGTGAAGCCGCTGGATTTGCCATCGCGAGGCGACGCCCGGGAGGCGTTTTACCAGCAGGTGCTCGGCAAGAGTGCGGAGCAAATGAAAAGCTACTGGGCGCGGATGATCTTCACCGGTCGTGGCATGCCGCCCAGGGAAGTCTCCAGTGAACAGGAGATGGTTATGCTGGTAGGCAGTAACCGGAATTTTGTTGGCTACCTGGATGCCTCACAGGTAACCCCGGACCTGAAGGTGGTGTACCGGCCCTGACGTTTTCTGTTGTTGTTCACAGACCCCTTGCCCGCCTCATCGGCGGGCTTTTTTATGGTCCTATCCGCCCCAGGCTCAGTGGCACCCTACGCTATAGGCGGCGGTCAGGGGTTGGCAGTCGGGGCCCTGTTATCCGGAAGAAACTCCGGGGCAAGCCAGCGCCAAAATGGCAGAGATCCCCTGCAGCGGTCGGTCCTCTTTCCTACCCATGTTTGAGACTTCGCCTCTGCTGTGCTTTGCCGACACCTCATAAACTGCGTCAATGCGCTATTTACTGATCGTCTACCTGCTTCTTGTTCCTGTGAGCCTGTGGGCAGATTGTCGAGGCCTGGCTCCCGCCCGTGGTGTACCCGCCCCGGCAGAAAATGAATGGAACCTGGCGACGCTGAACCTGTGGCGGCTTCGTGATATCCGCAAAGACAGCCATCTGGATAAACCGCTTTCTTCTGCTGTGCTGGATAGGCGATTAGAGGCGCTGGCAGATTTCATCGCCGGCCCCTTGCGGGCGCCCCATATGCTGGCTGTTCAGGAAGTGGAAAACCGTCAATTACTGGCGGCGCTGGTAGAGCGACTTGCCCGGTACGGTTGGCGATACCGCGTCGTTCTGAAAGAGGGCAATGATCCCTCCGGCATGGATGTGGGCCTGCTCTATCGTCAGCCGGTGCAGATTGCCTCGGCGGAAAGCCTGTTTGTGGAGCAGGACTTTTACGGCCACGCACTGTTTTCCCGTCCGCCCTTGCACGTGACGGTGCATGCCCCTCGGCAGTTGCAGCTGGTTGTGGTGCACCTGCGCAGTGCGCGAGGTCTGCAAAAAGCGCAGGTCCAGGAAAAAAGGCAGAGCCAGGCGGCGTTGCTGGCCAACTGGGTCATTAAGCAGGATGGACCGCTCATTGTCGCCGGTGACTTCAACAGCACCTGGGATGCCGGGCGGCTCTCTGCCAGCTATGCGCGTTTTGCGGAATCCGGTCTGTTTAATCTGTGGCAGCTTATGCCGGAACCGGAGCGCTACAGCTTTCGTTATCGTTGCCGGCCACAGGCGCTGGACCATATCTGGGTGTCACGGGAGGCGAAAAAGGCAGTCTCCAGAACGGCGGTAACCCGGGGTAATGCGGGTCGCTATCACAGCTTGTACGGCAGTCAGGGCGTGACGCCAGTGTCTGATCATGATGCGGTGGTCGTGTACTTTACTGGAGGGAGATAAAAGGGCAGGTCTGGCGTGTTGCCTGGAGTGGCGGATTTTCCGTGGAAACTAAAAAGACGCCGCGGGGTTGCTTGCGTGTTTGCGAGGACCAGGGAGAGCCCCGCGGCGTTAAACAGTGGGCGGCATGCGCCGCCCGTGTTCTTGGTGCTTACAGTGCGAACTCGTAGGAAACGCTCATCACCAGATCGTCGTCGTAGGTGTCGTCTTCTTCCTGATCAACGATCTTGGACAGGGTGAAGGTGAACTGATCGGTAACGGCGTAGCTCAGATCCAAGTGAGTGTAGTCACTGTCGTCAGCTTCAAAGTCATAGAAGCCCACGGTGGCGGAGTACTTGTCGTAGCCGTAACCCACAGCGAAGTAGTCACTTTCGTAATCTTCATCGCCACCCTTGCCGGAATTACCCACACCGATGAAGGCATCAGCGCTCAGGCCGGCAAAGCCAACGCCCAGGTGAACTTCCTGGAAGTCAGCGCCGGATGCAGGGTTGTCGCCTGCGGTGCCGCCAGCGGTGTAGTTGTAGTCGATGTAGCTGATGTCGTAGCTCAGACCTTCGAATTCACCACCGAAACCGGCGTACAGGTCGTACTCGGTGTCGTCGGTTTCAGAAGAGGCCCAGGCACCAGCGTACAGACCGGACGTGTGGGAGTAGTCAACGCTACCGTATACCGCAGCACCGTCAGTCAGCTGCTGACCACGCCACAAGTACTGGCTGGACGCACCCAGGGTACCACTGACTTCAGCAGCAGCGATGGCCGGAGCCAGGCTGGCAGCGACGATGGAAGCGGCCAAAACGGTTTTCTTCAGACCAAATACGTTTTTCATGTGCAACCCTCTTAACAAGTCTAATTCGTTCAATGTGCGCTGGTGACGCACCGCCTTTTCGGCTCGCATTAGATATTGCAGAGAGCGTGCCAACTATTTTTTGTTGATAAAAAACAGTGGTTTGATGATTGTTGGGGGGAAAAAAGCGGGTTTCACAAAGGGGAAACAGAGAATGCGGTGCGCGAAATTGGTGCCGCGCACCGCATTGGTGCGCCCGTTATGGGCACTGCCAGTCAGTTTGCACTGCATCGACGCTGTTGCCAGCGGCATCCTTTAATGACAGACCGCACTGACCCTTGTCGTAGACAAAGTGCGCCTGGTACTCGCCACCGGCCTGGGGAGAAAACTGCAGGGCGACACGACAGCGGTCCCGGCTGTTGTCCGCCTGGCGTCGATTGTAGATCACGCCAATGCGGGTGGCGGGGGCCGCGTCGACCGTTGTTGTGACCTCCGGGCTTTTCTTCATGGTTTCCAGCAGTTCGTCCAGTGCACCACCGCTGATCGGGCTTTGCGACAGGGCATAGTCGGTGGATTGGAAGCCCTTGCCGGGCACACAGACGACGGGCTGGGCGGCGGTATCGTTGCTGGTGAAGGTAACCTGGGCGGTCTCGCCAGTGGTGGGTTCCTGGTAATTGAGATGCTGACAGCCGGCCAGCAGGGCCAGAGGGGCGAAAATCAGGGCTTTCATGATGTGTCCTTATCAGGGCGTTTGGCAAAGTGTATGTCAGCCGGACGGCAGACCCAATGGGGTTTCTGTTGCAAGGTCGGGGCCATGAATTGCCAGCGAGCCCGGCGAGGGGGCAACAGTAACGATGGGATCAGTGTGTGTCACCGAACCAGTGGCTGATCGCCTCCCGGGTCAGTGCAGGTTTTTCCCGGTTGGAGGGTAACCAGTTGCCGGCGTTGGCGGTCATGGCGGTGAGAAACTCGAACAGGGGCAGGTGCTGGCGCAATACCCGGTGGTGCCGGTGGCCGATGACCGGGTTGAAATAGCCAAAGAAATCCAGCATCTGCCGGGGATTCTTGCGCACCCAGAGCCAGGAGCCCATTTCCAGGGTAAAGGGCAGGAAGGTGTGTTGCGGTGCCCGATCCTGGGCATCGTCGTAGAGATAATCCCAGAGATCGCCATGGGTGGTGTAGTTCACCGACTGGGGCTCGATCAGGTAGGGGTGATGATGGGGATAGGTGTCTTCGAAGTGTTGTTTGAGCCGGTACACCTCACCGATGTGGGGAATAGGGCGATGACTGCGGGCGTAGCAGCACCAGATACGGTCCCGACGACCAAAGCCGCTGTGGCAATCCACGCTCATGGCAAAGGGAGCTGGCATCAGTTTTTCCCGAACCACGCGCACCAACGCCTGGGCTTCCGCTTCCATGGGGGCACCACTTTTTCCCCGATACCAGGGCAGGTGTCGACTGATGCGGTGGCCGCCCACCAGAAAAGGCACCCGGCCCATGGCATCGATGGGCGCGTTGCGCATCAGGTCCACGCCATTGGGGTTGCTGCGGGTGCGCTTCCAGATGCCACCCGGGTTGATCATGGGCATGAATACCAGACGCACCTGCTCCAGCCGGCGATGGAGCTGGTCGTCCCACTGCAAACGATGAATCAGGCTGTGCAACCAGGACATCAGCACCTGGCTGCCGATCCGCTCCACCCCATGCACACCGCCAAAAAAACCGATCACCGGCACGCCGGGGGAGGTGCTGCCCATTTCGATCACCCGCACCGGCAAGGACAACTCACCCATGGGCACCTCATGAACCGTGGACACCCGCAGGTGGCGTTCACCATGACGAATCAGGGCATCCAGATGCAGAAGCTCGGGCAGATGGCGTTGCAGCAGGTAGAGGGTGTCTTCCATAGGCGGGGGCGGGGACAGGCAAAGATAATTACACAGGGTAACGACGGCAGATAACAGGAATGTGACGATGCCTTGCCTGCATGTTATCACCTGGGTATCTACGCTACGGAGCCGCTGTAGGAGCGGATCTTGAGCCGCGAACCTCGCGAAGCGAGGAAATCGACCGAAGGGCGATCAGGGATTTCCGGGCTCGACAGGTGTCTTTAGAAGGAGCCGGTGGTTACCTGGTACATTTCCTTCGCTGTCGCTCGGATTCGCACCTCAAGAGGTGTTATTCGCTGCGCTCACCCCTACGGGGCCGCCCTGCGGGCGTTACTCCCCTGCGCTCCGTTCCTACCGCGGCGCTGTAGCGAGATGGGCAGTTTTTCTTCACCAAACCGTGACGCCACTGTCAGCGAACTGTCACGCCGAATTTCTAGTGTGGCCACAGGATAGTCCTGCAACGGATAAGAGCCTGTGGCCGTGCCCATGACAATGCCTCTTGATTCTGCTTGCTCACTGCGAACCGGGGATCTGCTGTTGTTTTCCGGCCGCGGTTTTACCAGTGAGGTGATCCGGGTCTTTACCCGTAGCCCCTGGAGTCATATCGGCATGGTCGTGCACCTGCCCGGTAATCCCGATCCGCTGGTTCTGGAATCCACCACCTTGAGTGAATCATCGGATGTGACCCTGGGCTGTCCGGTGGCCGGTGTGGCGCTGGTTCCACTGGCAGACAAGCTACGAGATTACCCGGGCACGGTGGCGTTGCGTCGACGGCATGGGCCGCCATTGAGTGATCGTCAACAGCAACTGCTGACGCGCCTGGTCAAACGGTTGCTCCATCGTCCCTACAAGAATTACGTGCTGTGCAATGCCCTGGATGTGCTGACCGGTTTTACCCGCAAGCCGGACCAGCGCGGCTGGTTCTGTTCGGAACTGGTGGCGGAACTTTACCGGCGGTTGGGCTGGTTACCCCGCCAGACCCGCGCCAGCACGCTGGTGCCGGGGCATTTCGGTTCCCGTCACATGCGTTTGCAACACGGCAAGCTGGGGGCCGTGGAGTTTCTCAAGAGTGGCCCGCAAGCCACCGCCATCCGGGCCCGGGTTACAGCCAGCGCCGAACACGTTGCTGATAGGCCTGCCATTGCTCCCCGAACTGTTGGGCATGAAACGCTTCTTCCGCAACAATCACATGCTGCTGGATAACCCAGACCACCGGGACCAGCATGATCAGCATGCCCGGGCTGTGCTGATTCAGGGCCATGGCCAGGTAGAGCGCGGTAAAGCCCAGGTAGATGGGATTGCGGCTCAGCCGGAATACGCCTGTGGTAAGCAGCTGACTGGCGGGGCGATGGGGAACCAGGGTCGTGCGTGCCAGGCGCAGCTGGATCGCCGCAGCCAGCACCAGGGTGGTGCCAATCACGGCCAGCGCCAGAATCACCCAGAGATCACCCGGGAATGCCGGGGCGGGGAGCGGCAGGGCCTGATCGATGCCATAACCCATCAGCAGCCCCCCCAGATACAGGGCCGGTGGCGGCATCATCACTTGCGGGTGCTCGAGGGACATGGCAATCACCTGGTGACAGAAAACGAAGAGGAAAAATACGCGGGTATTCTAAACACTATGACAGCCAGCTGCCTGTCCGCTGGCAAACTTTGCGAGGTTTTCTATTGATCATTTCGAAAAAGCTGGGTTATGGTAATTCCAATCCCGCCCTTGCGGGAGTGATCGCGATCATAAGCTGTTACAGCTGCTGCAACTGAACCGCCAAAAGGCTTAAACCAACGGCGGCAGGCGCAGGCGTCACTCTCGCTTTGTCACAGCATGAGCCAGAACTGACTCCCGAGCCGTAGCCGCCCACGACGCAACCGTCACAGGGGATACGTATGGAAGAGCGCGCGGCCAGACTTCACACCCTCTCCGTCAACCACGCAAGCGCCAACCAGAACGATTCAACCCTCGAACAAGAACAGCAAAAAACCTACGTCATCGATACCAACGTACTGATCCACGACCCGAATTCGTTACTCAATTTTGAGGAACACCGGGTGGTGATTCCCATGACGGTGCTGGAGGAGCTGGACAAGCTGAAGAGCGGCAAATCCCATACGGCGGCAGACTGCCGTGCGGCCATTCGCCAGATCGACCGGGTGCTGGGCAGTGCCACCCCGGCAGAGGTGGAAGCGGGTATCCCCATCCCCCGGGGGCCGGAGACGGTCACCCAGGGCACGCTGACGGTGCTGATGTCCAAGCCGGACAACCACAGGGCGCCACTGCCTGATAACCTGAACGATAACCGCATCATCAACGATGTGGTGGCCATGCAGGCCAGTCAGCCGGAGCGACGTTTTATTCTGGTGACCAAGGACATCAACATGCGCCTCAAGGCGCGGGCCTGTGGCATCGAGTCGGAGGATTACCACAACGATCAGCTGGTATCGGACATCAAGCAATTGACCCGGGGCTATTTCGAAGTGCCCGGTTCCTTCTGGGATCAGGTCACCCAGGTGGAAACCGAGCAGGTGGGCGCCGATACCCTGCATCATCTGTCCCACGGTCTGCTGGTGAGTGAGATCCTTGGCGAAGAGGTCTATCCCAATCAGTACGTGATTGATGAACAGGGATTTGTCGGGCGGGTCATGGATGTGAACAACGGCGTCGTGACCCTGCGGCATTACAAGGCCGACAGTCTGCTGGATCAGGAGGTTTGGGGGTTACGCCCGAAAAACCTGCAGCAGGCCATGGCGCTGCAACTGTTAATGGATCCGGATGTGCACCTGGTCACCCTCACCGGGGCCGCGGGGTCCGGGAAAACCATTCTGGCGCTGGCGGCCGCCATCGAAATGACGGTGGAACAGAAGCGTTTCAACAAGATCATCGCCACCCGGTCTACGCCGCCATTGGCGGAAGAGCATGGTTTCCTTCCCGGTACCGAAGAGGAAAAAATGGACCCCTGGCTGGGGGCTATCAACGACAATATCGAGGCGTTGCACCTGAACGATGAAAATCCTTCCGGGAGCATTCAGTACGTGAAGGAAAAGGCCAACATCCAGTTCAAGGCCATGAACTATATCCGCGGCCGCAGCTTCCAGAAATCCCTGATCCTGATTGACGAAAGCCAGAACCTGACTCCCCATCAGATGAAGGCGATCATCACGCGGGCCGGGGAAGGCTCCAAGGTGGTGTGTCTGGGCAACCTGGCCCAGATCGACACCCCCTATCTGTCACCCACCAGCTCCGGCCTGACCTACATGACCGAACGCTTCAAGCGGTTCGTTCATGGTGGTTCGGTGCAGCTGAACGGGGTGCCGAGATCGTTGCTGGCGGAATACGCAGAGCAGTTTCTTTAAAGCGTAGCGGTTAACCTGTAGGAGCGCCTCTCGAGGCGCTCCTACAGCGGTTTCCTATCAGCCGTTAATCTTCTCTATGGCTGCCTTGCACGCTTCCGACTGATAAAAATCATCCAGCACCCACTGAATAAACGGTTCCAGTACGCCCTGCTCAATCAGGACTGTGGCACCGCGTGCCAGGGCGGGAGCGGTGATCTGGCGGACCTGATCTTCGCTGATCTTCATGCCGTCCAGCAGGGTTTGCAGGGGCATGTCGCTGAGGGAGTGAACGGCGGCGTGGATGCCCACGCTGACCAGACGGCGGGTGTAGTCCAGGCGGGCAGTTTCATCGCCGATGGCACAGCCCTGGCTGACCACTTCATCGATAGTGCCGGCGGGTACCAGCTTCAGATAGTTGGCGGGTTTGAGCGGCGCCACACGCTGGTAACCGTCTCTGGCCAGTTGCTCGATGCGCTCATTGGTGAGCTGCTTGTTCAACCATTGCTCGCCGGTTCTCAGGGTGACACGGATATTCTTTCTCAGATAATCACGGATGGACTCTTCCATGCCACCCATGGCCTTGCCCACCATGCTCTTGCGACCCATTTTCATCACGCTGCTGACGCCGGGAAGTTTGGCCAGGGCATTTTCTTCCAGCAGAAAATTCTTGATCCCGGTATAGAGCATCTCACTGACCATTTCGCTGACCAGCGGATGGCTCATGGCCGCGTGGATGGCTTTCTCGCGGAGGGTTTGCAGCTTCAGCACCTGCTCCAGGATCGCCTCGAAATGGTCTTCACTGAGCAGCTCGCCCACGGTAGCCGGATCCTTTTCAGCGGCTTCCCAGACCGCCTTGCTCACATCGCTGACCACCGTCTGCAGTCCCTGGGCGCTGAGCGCCTGTTGCAGCCATTGATCCACTACCGTGGTCAGGGAATCGCTGTCTACCAGTTTGCCCAGGGGAACGGCGCCCAGGCTGTCACTGGCCTGAGCCATCAGGGCCTGCCAGTGGTCCTCGTTCTGCAGTTGTGCACAAAGGTGTGCCTGGTGCGCATCGCGCAGGGCGGAAATCAATTCGGCGGATGACATGGTCGTAAAACCTCTTTTTATTGATTCAGAACAATACCCCCGTTCTCCAACGGCCTTTCAATAGTACCGGTGGGGTGGCCATTACAGCCTGTGCCGGGTATCGGGTCACTGTCTCTATCTTGCTGGAACAAAGGGGAACTGTATGCAACTGCGAGGACAAGGAAAAGCGGCGCTGCTGCTAACCGGAGTGTTGATGGCCGGGCCGGCCCTGGCCCATAAGGCGGGGGATGTGATTGTGCGCCTGGGGGGGATCAAGGTGGATCCGGACGCCAGCAGCGAGGTCTTCAATCTGGCGCTGCCTGCGGTGGGTGGCCTGGGCGTCGATGTGGATGACGATACCCAGTTGGGGTTGACCCTGGCGTATATGGTCACTGACTCGATCGGTGTTGAGCTGGTCGGTGCGACCCCGTTTACCCATGACATCCTTCTGGATACCGGCGGCGGGGTGGTTATCGGTGAAACCGGGCACCTGCCGCCCACGCTGCTGGCACAATACTATGCCCCTCAAGTCGGCCCCATGCGGGCTTATCTGGGCGCAGGGTTGAACTACACCCTGTTTTTCGAGGACAGCATCGACGATGCAGTGGTCAGTCCGCTGCTGGGGGGGGCTGATGCGGATGTGAAGCTCAGTAATTCCATGGGCTTTGCCTGGGAAGTGGGTGCTGACTTTTCCCTGAACGAGAACTGGTTGTTCAACGTCAGCGTCTGGAACATCGATATCGATACCGAGGCGCGCCTGTATGTCAATGACGCCCGCGTGGACAAGATCGATGTGGAAATCGATCCTTGGGTGTACATGGTAGGGCTGGGGTACCGGTTCTGAGGCACTGTGCGTCAGGGGCATGCCTGCTCCCGGTAGCGGGTTGCAGGCATGGCCCATGACGTTGGGGGAAAGCCCGGTGACCATGAGCAGGCTCCGCTGTGCGGCTCATGGTCACGGGTCAGGCCATTTCTTCCAGCAGTTCCGGGAAGCGCTGGCGGAGAACTTCATAGCCACCATCCAGGCTGACCACATCACTGAATCCCTGCTCGCTCAGCCAGTCGGCGGCGCCCTGGCTGCTGTTGCCGTGGTAGCAGTAGATCACCAGGGGTTTTTCCGGGGCGGTATCAGCCAGAAACGGCTCCACATTGGCCTGGGTCAGGTGGACGGCGCCGCGTAAATGGCCAGCGGCAAAACTGGCCGGGTCACGGATATCCACGAACAGGGCGTCGCCCTGCTCGAAACGGGTTTTGCCCTCATCCGGGCTGATGCGTTTTGCCATTTTCTGAGTCCTTCTCGGCGAGCAGATCCGACGGCGGATACTCGCATTCCAGTTTCATGCCGATGGCATTTTCCAGTTCCGGCAGCAGGAAGGCATCGTCTTCACAGGCAAAGCTGATGGACATGCCGCTGGCGCCAGCCCGACCGGTGCGGCCGATACGGTGAACGTAGTCCTCCGGGTCTTCCGGCAGGTTGTAGTTCACCACATGGGAGACGCCGTCGATATGGATGCCCCGGCCGGCCACGTCGGTGGCGATCAGCACTTGCAGATCGCCGGCGCGGAAGCGTTCCAGGGTCTTCATGCGTTGGGTCTGGGGCACGTCACCGGAAATCAGCGACACTTTCAGACCTTTCTTCTGCAGGCGGTCGCTGACCCGGCGGGTGATATCCCGGCGGTTGGCAAAGACGATCACCTTGTCCATGTTCATGCCGGTGATCAGGTTGTAGAGCAGGGTGAATTTGTCATCGGCATTGGTGATGTAGACCTTCTGCTCCACGGTGTCGGTGGTGACCTGGGCGGGCTCGATTTCCACCACCTCGGCATCCTCGGTCCAGCGGCGGGCCAGATTCATCACATCATCGCTGAACGTGGCAGAGAACAGCTGGGTCTGCCGGTATCGCGTTTTCGGGGTCATGCCGACGATACGTTTCACATCGGGAATAAAGCCCATATCCAGCATGCGGTCCGCTTCATCCAGCACCAGGAATTCCACCCGGTCCAGCCACAGATCACGGCGTTTGGCGAAATCCAGCAGGCGACCGGGGGTTGCCACAAGAATGTCGATCAACTCGCTCTGCAGGCGCTCCTGCTGGCGGTTGAAGTTCATTCCGCCAACCACGCTCATCACCTGCAAGTCGGTGTACTTGGCCAGCGCCCTGGCGTCCTTTTCGATCTGCATGGCCAGTTCCCGGGTCGGGGCAACGATCAGGGCCCGGGGCTCGCCGGCGTAGCGCTTTACCTGAATGGGGTGGCGCAGCAGGTCGTTGATCACCGTGATCAGGAAGGCGGCGGTCTTGCCGGTGCCGGTCTGGGCCCGGCCAATGGCGTCGGCGCCGGCCAGGGTATGGCCCAGGACTTCCGCCTGGATGGGCGTGCAATACTGGAAGCCCTGGTCGGCGATGCCGCGCATCAGGTTCAGGTCCAGATCAAAGTCATGGAAGCGGGTTTCACCGTCTTTTTTCGGCACCGGGAACTGATCCAGGGTCCAGGTGCTTGTCTTGTCTTTTTGCATGTATTCGCTCAGTCTGAATGCAAGAGTCTGTGCCGATATTGGCACTGGCGGCACACAGCCGCGGGGCGGTAATCAGTCCACCCGTTCCTGCTGAAAACGGGGTATTGTAGAAAAAATAGCCAGCGCTGTCAGAGGATGTTTCTTATGGGGTTGCTTCGCGGGGTTATTGTAGTGTTTTGGGTGGCAGTAGGGTTAGCCATTTTCCTGGATCTGCCGTCGCCCTTCGACCGTTTGCTGTTGGGGGCCGGGCTGGTTGTTGCGGTCCTGCATGCCCTGGAATGCATCGGCTTTATGGTATGGATTCGGCGGCGTGGGCTGTTTCACTGGCGCGACGCCTTGATGATCATGATCTTCGGGGTGGCCTATCTCAAGCCGAGAATGCGGACCCTGCGGCACACGGTTTAGCCAAATACCAGTAGCCGGTTGTTGGCGGGCATTTCATGGTCGGCCAGCAGGTGGCGTTGCTGGCGGGCGAACTGTTCTACCACCCACTCCTGATCGCGAATGCCGCGGTCACCGTCACCCTCTCGCAGCCTCTGGTCGAACTGGCGGTTGGAATCGCTGGTGAATTGGCCCTGGTAGTTGAACGGGCCGTAGACCAGGAATTTGCCGTCCTCGGCCAAATGCTCACAGCCCTTGCGGATACAGGCTTCCACCAGTGGCTCGGCCATGATGTGGAAGGTGTTGGCAGTAAACAGGTAATCGAAGTGGCCGGCTGGCCATTCGCCGGCAACGTCCAGCGCCAGCGGTGGCAGGGCCCGGTTGCCCGGATCACTCTGCCACTGCCGGATATAGGGCAGGTTGGCGGCCACATCGGAAGGCTGCCATTGCAGATGAGGCAGTTGCCCGGACAACCAGGCCGCATGCTGGCCGGTACCGGCACCAATTTCCAACAAGGTACCCGGCGCCTGGCAGTGCTGCTTCAGCACGGCCAGGATCGGCGTCTTGTTGTTTTCGCAGGCCTGGGAGTAGGGGCGTTCTGTCATTACTTCTTGTTCATGAACTTCTGGCCCATCACCATCAGACGCTGGTAGCTGGTAGGCAACAGCCGCTGCATGGTGTCGATCGCCAGGGCGTCAGAGCCAATCAGCACCCGACGCTTGTTCTGGCGAACCCCCTTGAGGATGGTGCTGGCGGCTTCTTCCGGTGTGGTGCGGAACATCTTCTCGAAATCCGCTTTGGATTGCGCGGGATCGGATCCGGTGATGGCGGCCACATCATCGCCAATGCGAGCGGCCTTGGCGATGTTGGTCTTGATGCCGCCGGGATGAATGGACGTGGCGGAGACACCGCATTGTTCCATTTCCAGCTCCAGGCGCAGGGATTCGGTAAAACCGCGCACGGCGAATTTTGCCGCATTGTAGGCAGACTGAGTGGGAATGCCGATCAGTCCAAACACGGAAGACACGTTGATGATATGGCCTTCGCCTGCTTCCTTCAGGTAAGGCAGGAAGGCTTTGGTGCCGTAAACCACGCCCCAGAAGTTGATGTTCATCAACCACTCGAAGTCATCGTAGTTCATCTTCTCAACGGTGGCACCCAGGGCAACACCGGCATTGTTGAAGATCATGTTGGCATAGCCGAAATGGTTGACCACGTCATCGGCAAAATCATAAAACGCCTGACGGTCTGCCACGTCCAGTTTGCGGGTCATCAGGCGGTCTTCAGCCAGACCCAGCAGATCGGCGGTTTCTTTCAGGCCGGCTTCATTGATGTCAGACAGTGCCAGCTTGGCACCAGCGGACGCCAGTTCCTGAGCCAGAGCACGGCCAATGCCGGAACCGGCACCGGTGATAACGGCAACTTTGTCTTTGAAATTCTTCATGATGACTCCTGTATCCGCTTAATTCAGTCGCAAGTTGCAAGTTCAAAGTTGAAACACGCAGGCGCTGACAGTGCCAACGGAAAATCCCTGATCTGCGCCGTTACAAGGTTGCTGCGCGGGCAGGGCATGTCAGTTTCAAACAAGCTGGCTCGCGCCTTGAAACTTTCAACTTTGAACTCTCAACTCAATTCGGCGATCGAGTGTAGACACTTTGTCACTGCAGAATGGGCCAATCTTGTCTAACAAGGAAGTATTACCGTGACGATGGCGCCGCTGGCCAGCGGCGCTGAGGATAATCTGTGGCCGGGGAAGACGGGGCTAGCCCGGTTGGGGGCAGGCTTCGCCAAGGGGGGCGGCAATGGCGGTATGGCTCTGGTGCATGAGCCGCACCAGCTCCGCCTCGCTGTGGCCCAATGGGGAAATGGCAGGGTGCAGCGTGATCTGGGCATGCTGACCGGGGCGCAACCGTGCGGTGCCCGGTGGCAGTATCTCGAAGGTCCCGGTGAGAGTGACCGGAAGCACCGGCAGTTGCAGGTCCTGGGCCATCTTGAAGGCGCCTTTCTTGAAGGGCTTGAGCTGGCCACTGCGGCTGCGGGTGCCTTCCGGAAAGAACAGCACGCTGGCACCGTTGGCCAGTCGGGTGCGGGCCTGGTTGAGGCTGGCAATGGCGGCCTGGGTATCGGACCGGTTGATAAAAATATGGCCGAGTTTGTCACAGCAGATGCCAATCACTGGCATCTGCCGCAACTCATGTTTCATGACCCAGCGAAAATCCACTCCCAGATAACCGTACAGCACGAAAATGTCGAACTGACTGAGATGGTTGGCAACGATCACATAGCTCTGCCCCGGGCGCAGATTCTCGCGACCATGCACATCCACGCGGACACCGCTATAGAGCAGGCAGAGTTTTGCCCATGGCACAGCGGTAAGACGGGCTACCCGATCCGCGGGCAGGAAGGGCACCAGTAACAGGCACAGTGCCCCCAGTACCAGAGTCGTGGCTGCCATTAGCGGAACAAAGACAAGCCAGCTATAGAGGAAGAAAAACAGCCGCATGGATCGAGCTCTCCGTACCTGTTCAGGTTTTCCTTATGGTAATGGAGAGCTGGCCGAATATGACAGATGGATAATTACTTTGTTACGTTTTCATTATTTGCGCTGCCCATTGCTGCCGAGGGGCGGCCAGGGCCACGAAGATCCAGATAATCATAATAATGATTCTGGTATTCCGGCTTGCTAACGATGCGGCGCAATCGTTCCAGGGTGAAGTAGGGCGCGTCACGGAGCAGGATATTGGCGATCCAGGCGGGAATGTAGCCGCCGGGATCCAGAATCAGCTCGTAGGTCATTTCCACTCTTTGATTGCCCAGGCGCACAAAGCCCAGCTTGCCGGTCATTTCCGGGAAGCGGATATATTCATTATTGGGCGGCAAGGCGTCCGGTCGGTTGATCAGGTCCACCATCACCGATTCTTCGTCTTCGGTCAGGGTCTGCGTGACCTTGGCACGCAAAACGGCTTCCCGGTCGGCCAGTGGCCAGGGAAGCTGGGTGGTAAAACGCAGCGAGCGATCAAGCGGGCTGACCCGGTTGAATTCTTCCGCACTGTCCACAAAGTGCAGCCACTTGGGGTAGGACGGGTAATCATTGAGCAAGGCGACCAGTGAGTATTCGTCGGACAGCGTAAAACGGGTGACGCCGCGGAATGTCTTGAGACGGGATTCGTCCCGGTGCTTCATGTAGACCTGGATATCATTCCGGTCGCTAACCAGCTTCCAGTCCTCCAGATCATTACTGAGGGCAGCCTGGCTGAAAGAGGCAACAATGAGTGCCACAAAGAGAGCGATGAGTCTGTCCATGGAAAAACCGGATCCTTGCGTGCCTGTTATTGGAATTTAGGAGCCTCTGGATAACTCCTTGAACGCGGCGGCATTATGCCATTATTGCGATCCCGCTGAACATATTTTGACCGTTGGCGGATTGCTCTGCTGTCCGCTTCGGATGATCGGTTGTCATTCGATGCTTCGATGGCAGGCAATTTTATGCGGTTTTGCTAGACTTGCCTGCCGCAGGTCGGCGGTCTCTGGCCGACGACACGATAATTCGGTTTTTCTGGCCAACTACCTATGCGTAAACGTGCACTTCACCTTTTTGTTGGGGCCATGTTGGTGGCGGGATACTTTGCCGCTTCCCCCTCCCACCTTTGGGAACCGGTTCCCGCCATGATTGAAGAGCCACAGGCCAAGGTGCCGGATAACGGTGAATGGCGAAGTGCGTTCGTCTCCGATGGCGACACTCCGTTGGTGCATGCCGCATCCATGGTGGAGTTGCCGAATGGCTCGGTGAGGACATTCTGGTTTGCTGGCAGCCGTGAGGGCGCGGCGGATGTGGCCATTCATTCTTCGGTGTTCGATCCGCAGTCCGGTACCTGGTCCAATGAAGAGCCGGTGATTACCCGGCAACAGATTGCAGAAGGCTGGGGCCGCCATGTGCGCAAGCTCGGTAATGTGGTGCCTGTGCTGGATGATGATGGTCGGATGCGCCTGTTTGTGGTGGCGGTCAGTTTTGGTGGCTGGGCAGGCAGTCGTGTGGTGGTGATGGAGTCCTTTGACCAGGGTAAAAACTGGCGCTTCGACGGTGTCCTGGTCACCACGCCCTTCCTGAATATCAGTACTCTGGTTAAAACCGCCCCTATTCGTTACAGCGATGGCACCATCGGCCTGCCGGTCTATCATGAAATGGCCGGTAAATTCGGTGAAATACTGCGGCTGGACAAGGACAACCAGATTCTCGGCAAGGCCCGTATTGGCCATGGACGCAAGGCGATCCAGCCCTTGGTGCTGGTAGACAGCCCCTCCCATGCGGTGGCTTTCCTGCGTAATGAGAACGAGCCCAACAACGGCTTTCTCTATCAATCAGAAAGCCATGACGGGGGCTGGCAGTGGGACGAGCTGGCGTACTCTTCCCTGGAAAACCCCAGTGCGGCCTTGAGCGGTCTGGCCATGGCAGAAGGTCACTGGCTGATCGCTGCCAACTGTAACCGCATTGAACGGGATGATCTGTGCATCCGCGAAACCCGTGATGGGGGGCGTAGCTGGCAGGAACGCTGGACCTTTCACGATCGGGAGCGCTGGCGCGGGGAGGAAATGACCGAGCAGCAATTCTCTACCCTGATCCATCCGGAGTTGAACAGTGATGTGCCGCCGGAAGATCCCTCCCGGCTTCTGGATCGGGCTCGCCACAACAAGTGTGATGGTCGTCTCGGCTGCGAATTCCAGTACGACTACCCCTACATGATTCGGACCCGCAGCGGCGATCTGCACATGGTCTACACCTGGAACAAAACCGCCATCCGCCACCTTTGGCTGAAAGCGGATTCCGCGGCCCCAAACAGCAACGAGGAGCAGAATAATGACGCTTGATATTCTGGTCTGCGCCCTGGTGCTGGTGGCAGTACAGTTGCGCATCAGTGCCGCGCTGCTATCCGTGCGCGGGCGAATAATGCTCTCTGTGCTGGTGTTCGTCTGGGCGGTGTTGCCATTTCCCTGGGGACTGGCCCCCTGGGTGAACAGTTATCTTGCCGGCTTCAGCATTTCCTCAGGCCTGCTGGCGGTGCTGGCCATTCAGCATCGCATTGTCGGCCACTACTGGCTGCCCCTGAAACAGTTGCGCGGAGCCTGCATGATGCTGGTGTTGATGGCGCTGTGGTTCTACCCGATGAGCATGGGGTCCAGTTATACGGACCCGTACGCCCTGGGCTTCGGCAATTTCCAGTTCAGTACCGCGCTGTTGTTACTGGGGTTGCTGGCCTGGGTGTTGCGCGCCTATGCCACCTGTCTGATTCTGGTGTCCGCGCAATTGGCATTCGGTGCGGATCTACTGGTCAGTGACAATCTCTGGGACTATCTGATTGATCCCTGGCTGGTACTTTGGGCAGCGGGCTGGTTGATCCGTGATCGCCTGTTGCAGGCGCGGGCCATGCCCGCGCCCGAAACTCCGGCAGCAAGCAGTCAGTCTTCGTCCGCTGCAAAGGCTGAGGACCTGTCCGCCGGCCAGTAACTGGCGGCCAGATATCCCACCGCAAACATCAGCAGATTACCAATCAGGCCGGTGTAGTAGAGATCGAAAGGGGCGCTCAGTACTTCCGGCAGCAGCCCCTTGTTGGTCAGGATCGTCCAGCCAGTGAATAGCAGGGTGCAGATGATGCCGCACCAGGCTGCCCGGGCATCCCCCCGGCGGCTGAAGAACCCCAGCAAGTACAATCCCAGCATGCCCCCGCCCAGCAACGACACCAGAATGGTGGACGTGTCCTGCAGCGTTTTGGTGTCTGCCTCATTCAGCCACAGGGCTCCGGCAATCATCAGGCCGGTAACGGCCACCGCGATGCCCCAGGCCACTTTCAGATAGTGGCGGTCATCCTGGCCGGGGTGAAAATGGCGACGGTAGAGATCCACCACGCTCACGGTCGTCACCGAATTGATGCTGGAATCCAGCGAACTCATGGCCGCCGCCAGGGCCGCAGCAATTACCAGGCCCGCTACGCCGGCGGGCAGGTAGTTAGTGATGAAATAGGGCATCAAGGTTTCAGCGCGAGCTTCGCCACTGAGAATGGCGCCGGCCTGGACATCCGGATAGACCTGAAAAAACACCCACAGGGCCGTGCCCAGAAACATGTAGAAGGCCCAGATGGGCAGCGCGGTGAACAGGTACACCCACAGCCCCTTGCGGGCTTCCGCGGTAGACTGGGAGGCACAATACCGCTGTACGGTATTCTGGTTGCTGGAGTATTCGGTGAGCCAGTTTGTCAGGCCGATCAGCAACATCATGGTGGCGGTTTTTTCGCTCAGCGATAGTGACCAGGAGGTCTCGCCGGGAGCGCCATCCTCCCAGGGGGCAAGGGCAAATTTTCCGGCCTTGCCTGCCTGATCAAAAATTTGCCCGAGCCCGCCGGGCAGGGCCTCCAGTACCACCCACAGGCAGAGCAGCCCGCCCAGCAACAACACCACGGTCTGCAGCACATCGGTCCAGATCACCGCATCAATACCACCAATTACCGTATACAGGCCCACAAAAAGCCCGCCGAGGACGATGGCCGTGGCAGGGGACAGGTCGGTGACCTGCTGGATCAGCAGGGACAGCAGCCACAGGATCATCGCCAGGCGCACTATCTGGGCGACGAGGAAGGCAACGGCTCCGTAGACACGGATGGAGGGGCCGTAACGTTGTTCCAGAAATTCATAGGCGCTGGTCATATTGCCGCGTCGAAAATACGGCAGGAAAACAAACGCCGCCACCAGCATGGCCGGCAACAGGGCCAGGTTGGGCAGGTAGCGAAGCCAGTCGGTCTTGAACGCGTCGGCCGGGTAGGCCAGGAAGGTGATGGAGCTGATGGAGGTGCCTACCAGAGACAACCCGATGACCCAGCCGCGAAAGCGGCGGCCACCCACAAAGTATTCCTCGGTACTGGTGTTGCGTCGGGAAAAGTAGATGCCGATGCCCAGCACCACACACAGGTAGCCCGCCAGGACCACCCAGTCAGCCGTTGCCAATGTCATTATTGTTCTCTCGATACAGGCAACCGGCGACCGGCAGCGCGCCTGCTGGCGTGTTGCCGGTCGCGAGCAGCGTTATTGTTCGATGTAGACGTTATCGGCCTGTTCGCCGCGGTCGGACATGCGGGTGTCAAAGCTGACCCGGGTGCCGGTGCGCAGGCTGCGACGACCACCGTTCTGTACCGCCTTGAAATGTACGAACAGTTCTTCGCCACTGTCGGTGAGGATGAAGCCGAAGCCCTTGTTGGGGTTGAACCACTTCACTTCGCCACGCTGCTGGCCATTCCCGCCCACCAGCGGCAGTTTGGACGGTACCAGTTTGCCCAGTGGCAACAGCGGCAGCAGGTAGACCAGCACCGGCAGCCACAGCCACCATTGATCCGCAAAGACCACACTGCCATGGCTGGCCACCAGACCGGCCAGATAGAAGAACACCGCCACGTGCAGAGGCAGGCGTTGTCCGCCACCCAGCAGACAAACCAGATTTACCACTGCCGCCAGCAGCAGGCCCAGGCCGGTTTGCTGACTGTGGATATTGGAGATTTTCACCACGGCAAGATTCTCGTGGAGGGTGACCAGTGCCATTTCCGGAGCAAAAAGCAGCCAGGCGCCGGGAATGGCCAGTAACAGGGCTGCAACCACATAAAAAACGGTCAGGGGTTTAGAGACATTCATGAAATTGACGTTACCTTGTTGAGCGATGAGTGATAAAAGTAGCTGATTCTGGCCAAAACGCCGCTGTTCCGCGGAGAATATGCGGTCACAATGGGTGGCGCCGGCCTGAAACAGTCTCTGTAAACCGCCGGGAAACGAGGCGGTATTGCACGGTGTCACTGTTTGCGACGGGATCCCAGCCGTCGACACAGGTTATTGAACCGTACAATTTGCGCATTGTACCCAAGCCGGCGACGAAACTCATGCGGCATTCTGGAGAGGCTGTGTCTGTATACCCCTTCCTAGGCAAGGATTTTTTCGATGCCCTGCAGGGCTGTGGGGCCGTTGCCCCGAAAACCGGCTGGCAACCCTGCCACCTGGAGACAGAGCAGGGCTGGATGCCTCTCTATCTGCGCAGCCATTCCCGGGGCGAGTATGTATTCGATTACAGCTGGGCGGAGGCCTATCACCGCCATGGCCTGGATTACTATCCGAAACTGGTCACCTCGATTCCTTTTACGCCGGTTACCGGGCCCCGTTGGCGTGGTGATCTGTCTGCAGCGTCGCTCTGGTCCGGGGTAAAGGACAGGATGGCTGAACATCAGGCCAGCGGCTGGCACCTGCTGTTTCCCGATGCCGCTGCGCGGGAACAGTTGCAGGAACTGCCATTGGTATCCCGGCAGGCCTGCCATTTTCGCTGGCTGAACCGGGACTACCGGGACTTTGAGGATTTTCTTGGCCAGTTCCAGTCCCGCAAACGCAAGAATCTGCGCAAGGAGCGGCGACGCGTCCAGGAGCAGGGGCTGACCATTACCCGTCATCATGGTGACCGGATCAGCGCCAGCGATTGGGCGTTCTTCTACCAGTGCTATGCCAGCACTTACCTGAAGCGAGGCCAGTTGCCCTACCTGAACGAGGCCTTCTTTTCGACTGTGGGCGAGCGGTTGTCGGAACAACTGATGCTGGTACTGGCACGGGACGGAGAGCGTCCCGTGGCGGCCGCATTATATTTTTTCGATGCAGAGTGTCTGTACGGACGGTACTGGGGGTGTCTGGAAGAGCGGGATGCCCTGCATTTCGAGCTGTGTTACTACCAGGGCATCGAGTTTGCCATTGAGCAGCAGTTGGCGGCGTTTGATCCGGGAGTCCAGGGGGAGCACAAGATTCTCCGTGGCTTCGAGCCGGTGATTACCTGGTCCATGCACCATTTGCGTGAGCCGGCTTTTCACCGCGCCATTGCTGATTTTTGCCGGGAAGAGGCGGTGCACGTGCAGCGTTACCGGGAAGAGGCCATGACGCTGTTGCCGTTCAGAAAAGGGGGCGGAGACTAGCTACAAGCTACGCTTGTTGGGTAGGCAAAGGTTGGAAAATTCCCGGAATATTGGCGCTTCGACGAAGTCGCTGTGGGAACGGAGCGTCGCGAAGTAACGCACGTTGTTCCGTGCGGCCCGAAGGGTGAGCGAAGCGAATAACCCTGCTTGAGCCGCGAACCGCGCTTGCGCGGAAATCGGCCGCAGGGCGATCAGGAATGCCAGCGCTCGACAGGTCTATCCAAATTCCCCCCCTCTGATGCCATCTCCCAGAGCTATTCGCCATGCGAGCATGGGCTGCAACGGGGTTGGTGGGTGGCATGGAAGGAATCGCGCCGCCAGCGACGCACCAGCGGCAAGCTGAATACCTGGCCGGAATTCCCGATCTTCGGTTTCGTATTTGGTGTTAAGCAGCCACTTGCTGTTCGCGCTGGTAGTAAATCGCCATGGTAACCAGATCGCAGAGATCGGCGTTGGGGTGGTCCGGGGATTTCGGCCCCAGGTTGGCGGTGACATCTTCCAGCTCGCTGCCATGGGGGTCATTCAGGTCGGCCAGGAACTCCCAGGCATGGCCCTGATGATCCACCAGGGTGCCGGTGTAGACGCCATCATCAAAACGGCAAACGCTGGAAAATACGGTGCTGGTGAGAGTAAAGCCGCGGGCGGTGATCCAGTCAGTCAGCGCCGGGTCCAGGCTGCCGTCGCGGATTTGTGTGGTGATGCTGGCCACAGCATCCCAGGCATTGCGAGTGCTGGCTTTGTTCGGTTCCATGGCGTCTTCCTCGACCTTGCTTCCGGATCGTCCTTGAATGCGGCTGGCTTATCACACGGCTTGCGACCGGTGGCAGCGTTATGGCGATGACTGCATTGTGCCTGCAATCAAAAGCCGGTACAGCGGCGATTTGCCGCAAAAAGTGTAAGAGATATCGGACAAATGAACATTATTCATTTTTTTGATGTGCGCATTTAGCCGTGTTGTCGGCCTGCGAAAAGGGGCGGCAAGGGGCACTCCATCAAGGCGGCTATGGCGCGCAGCATTTCGGCTTCGCTCACCTGCACTTTGCCGTCCACCAACACCAGGTCCGCCAGCCCGTCGATCACCGGGCCCTTGAGCAGGGGAGACAGGTCGGCAAGCCGATCCAGCGCCTGTCCCAGTCGTTGACTGCTGCACTGGGACAGAGGCAATAGGGTGCGAGCCTCCGGCAGCAGTCCATGACTGGCCTGTCGGAACAGGGCCCGGGCCTGCTCGTCACGAGCGCCGCTGGCCCAGGTCATCACCGAGAATGCCAGTTGCAGCTCACCTGCCACTGAGCGGTAGCGATTGAAGCGGGTGTGACGGTTGCGCCTGGCGTGATCGTCGAGTTGCTGTCGAGCCAGGGCGACCAGTGCCCACTCAAACAGGGTGGTGCGCTGGTCGGCCTGGGTCAGGCTTGTCAGCCGCTCCAGAATAGCCTTGCGCTGGGCTGAAGGTTGCCCCTTGAGGGTAGGAAGTGCCAGATCGATGATGGGCAGGCGCAGTCGGCTGCCCAGCTCGGACAGTTGCTGGCGCAAGGGCAGCAGATCAGACAGGTGTTCGCCCAGGCCGGCGCTCTGCAGAAGGCGTTGCGGGTCGCTGTCCGAGCTGCTGAGTATCAGCGCATACAGGGCCAGTTCGGCCTGGTGCGGGTTGTGAAGCTTTTTGTGCAGATCGGCAGGAAGGGTCTCCAGCAGGGTGCGGGCATAGCCCAGGTCCGCGTCGCTGACTGTCCCCACCCGCCGGGACGTTGCCGGCTCGGCCACAGTCGGCTCGACGCTGGCGCCACTGTCTCCCTGGAATGCTGACACACCTTCCGGTACGGATGCGGTGGATGGCGTGGCGGCCTGGGTCGCCGAACGTGCGCGGCTGCGGGCCCGGGCAACCCAGTCGCTGCCCAGGGCGCCAAGACGGTCATCCAGCGGGGGGTGGGTGGCGAGCAGATTGCGAAAACGAAACCCCAGGGTTTCGCCGAAACACATATGGCTCATGTCTTCGGCGTGTACCGAATCCAGGTGGGAGCCGTCGCCGTTACGGATCTTGATCAACGCACCGGCCAGGCCGGCCGGGTTACGGGTGAACTGTACCGCGGAGGCGTCGGCCAGCAACTCTCGCTGCCGGGAAATGGCGGCCTTGATCAGCCGACCGAAAAACAGGCCCAGATAGCCCACCACTACCAGAGCCAGCGCTACCAGTATCAGGCTGTTGCCCTTGCGGTTGGAGGTGCTGCGACGGGAGGAACCGCGCAGCATGAATTCGCCGATCTTGCCCACTGCCAGAATGCCCGCAAGCACGGCTATCAGTCGCAGATTCAGGCGCATGTCAGCGTTAAAAATATGACTGAATTCATGGGCGATCACGCCCTGGAGTTCGTCCCGGTCCAGTTTTTTCAAGGTGCCATGGGTGACCACCAGCACGGTTTCCGAGGGGCGGAAGCCGGCCACAAAGGCGTTAATCGCCTCTTCCTTGTCCAGAACATAAAGCTGAGGGGCGGGGATGCCGGAGGCGATACTCATTTCCTCCACCACATTGATCAGTTTCTTTTCGTCGCCGTGCCGGGTATCCGGATCAATCGGGCGAGCGCCGAGCATGGCAGCAAGTCCCTTGCCTCCCCGCCGCAATTGCCAGGTCTTGAACAGGCAGCCACACACCATCACCAACAGGGTGAAGAGGGTGATCCAGAGCGTCAGAGGGTGACTAAACCACTGGCTGGGGGGGACCAGTTGTACGTCCATCCACACGAAGGCCAGCAGCAATGCCAGATTGACGCAGAGGACCACCGCCGCCACCGCGAGAATAAAATACAGGACCAGCAGTCCGGTCTTGCGGCGGGCCCGCTCCTGATGCTGAAAGAAATCCATGGTGGCCGACTCAGAAGGTGACTTTCACCGCCTGACGTGCTTCCTCGGTTTCAATCTTGAGCAGTTGGGCTTCCTTGAAGCTGCCGAACAGGCCGCCGATAAAATTCTGCGGGAACTGTTCGCGGTAGGTGTTGTAGTTCATCACCGCATCATTGAACGCCTGGCGGGCAAAACCGATGCGGTTTTCCGTGCTGCTGAGCTCTTCCATCAATTGGGCCATGGTCTCGTTGGCCTTCAGATCCGGGTAGTTTTCGCTGAGGGCGAAGAAGTTGGCCAGGGAGCCGGAGAGCAGGGATTCGGCCTTGCCCAGATTGCGGACCGCGCCAGCATCGTCAGGATGGTCTGCAGCGGTTTTTTTGGCGTTCACTGCCTGATTTCGGGCCTCAATCACCTGGGTCAGGGTGTCTTTTTCATGGCTCATGTAGGCCTTGGCGGTTTCCACCAGATTGGGGATCAGGTCATGACGGCGCTGCAGTTGCACATCAATCTGGGCGAAGCCGTTCTTGAAACGGTTCTTGAGTGCAATCAAACGGTTGTAGACGGCGATGATGTAGATGATGGCGGCGACGATCACACCGATAAAGATAAGAGTCCCCATGACGACAGCCTTCCCCGTGCAGTTTTATTGTGGCTATAAACTACTGCAAAAGTGTTAATGGGGAAAGGCGGCACTAGTAGGCGCCTGTAGGAACGGAGCGTAGCGGAGTAACGCACGCAGTTCCGTGCGGCCCGAAGGGTGAGCGTAGCCAGTACACCTCTTGAGGTGCGAATCCGAGCCCTGGCGAAGGAGTAGCGGTGATCCTTGCTTCAATGCTTTATCAATAAAATGCTTTTGGCGCTAACCTCTAACGCATCCCTCGCTATCGCTCGGTTCGCACCTCGAGAGGTGCTCCTACAGTGGTTTCGTAGAGAGCCTGTCAGTATTTGATCCCCCACTTGCGATACAGAAATCCCATGATCCAGGCCGGACCGATCATCAGGTACTGGATATCCTCGAAGAAGGACGGTTTCTTGCCTTCCACTTTGTGGCCCCAGAACTGGCCGATCCAGGCGACCACGAACAGAACCAGGGAAACCCAGAAGACGCTGGCACCGCTGGCGGCAATCAGGGAGAGAACGAACAGGCAGGCCAGACTGAAAATCAGCATTCCCAGGGCAATGGGGCGGGAAAGACGTGCGTAATAGAGAGTGACGCCAACCAGGGTGAGAAAGGCCCAGAAGCCGGCGAAGAAGGGTGCAGGCAGTGCCCACAGGAACCCCACTATGCTGAAGAAGATCACCGGGACACAGATAAAGTGTACTTTCTTGTTCGTTGGGTTCTGGTGGCTCTCGCCGTAGGCGTCCAGCCACTCATCCATGCTGCGGGTAGTCATGATTTACTCCCTCGGTGTGTTTGCCGTTATCAGGAGTATCGCACCCAAAATCCAGCTCGGAAAGTTCGGCTGCGAGCGACTCGAACCTCGTACCTGGAAATGTCTTGCTTACGCGCCAAGCCACCCGGCCACAGCCTGCGGCGTCACCGGCAGATAGTGATCCACCAGCAGCGCGGTGAACAGCGCGAACAGATAGGTAATGGAATAACCGAAGGTTTTCATCGGCAGCTTGGGGTCGGTAGAGAACCGCAGTCGCACCGCATGATAGAGAAACACCAGCCCGAGAATCAGGGCGCTGAGCAGGTAGATCAGGCCGCTCATGCCGGTGAGATAGGGCAGCAGGGTGCAGATAAACAGCAGGATGGTGTAGTAGAGCACCGATTCCCGGGTAAAGGGGATGCCGTGGGTCACCGGCAGCATGGGGATATCTGCCTTGGCGTATTCGTCCCGGCGGTGAATGGCCAGGGCCCAGAAATGCGGTGGCGTCCAGACGAAGATGATCAGCACCAGCAGCCAGGCGTAAGGATGCACTTCCCCGGTGACCGCCACCCAGCCCAGTAGCGGGGGAATCGCCCCGGCAATACCGCCGATAACGATATTCTGCGGGGTGGCACGCTTCAGATAGAGGGTATAGACGAAGGCGTAGCCGACGAAGCCGAACAGGGTCAGCCAGGCGGTGATCGGATTGACCAGAAAATACAGCATGACCATGGACGCGGCCGCCAGCAGCACCGCGAAGGCAATGGCGGCTTTCGGGCTCAGCTTGCCGGCCACCAGCGGGCGTTTTTCGGTGCGTTTCATTATCGCATCGATTTTCTGGTCCATGATCTGGTTGATGGCCGCGGACGACATCATGGCCAGGGTCAGTCCCAGGAACGCCGGAATGAAGACCTCCATGGGCACCATGCCGGCTGGCTCGGTGGCCAGAAACATGCCGGCCACGGCAGTCACCATCAGCAGCATGACAACCCCGGGCTTGGTCAGGGCCAGATAGTCGCGCCAGGTGGCAGGTTGGCTCATGGTCACGCTCCTTGCGCTTTGGACGATGTTGACGCAGACGGTTTGCGCAGGCCGCATTTCACGTTGATGGCACGGATAAACAGCACCAGGCTGGCAAGCAGCAATACGGCCACGAAGTTATGGGTCACGGCCACATCCAGGGGAACGGCAAACATCACATTACTCAGCCCCAGGCCGATTTGCACCACCAGCAGGCCAAGGATCACCAGGGCAAAATTGCGGAAAAAGACGCTGCGGGCCCGCAGCAAGATTTTACCCACCAGTGCCAGCACCAGCAGGGTCACCAGCAAGGCGCCGAAGCGATGCATCACATGAATCGTGGTGCGGGCGTCGTTATCCAGCACGCCAAATTCGTAGTCCGGTTTGTCATGCTCGTGCCCCCAGAAAATAAAGGCCTCCTCGAAGTCCAGACGGTCCTGCCAGCCTTCTTCGCACACCGGCAGTTCGGTACAGGCGACCGCCGCATAGTTGCTGGCGGTCCAGCCGCCCAGCGCAATCTGCAGGATCACGGCTACCAGGGTGATCGAGGCAAGCGGTTTCAGCATGCGCACGTCGCAATCATTGAGGAAGCTGGGCCACCGGTAAAGCCGCGCCGTCAGCAGTACCAACAACGTGAATGTGGTGAATCCCCCCAGCAAGTGCAGCATCACGATGGTGGGTTGCAGCCCCATGGTGACGGTCCATTTGCCGAGAATCCCCTGGAAGATCACCAGAGCCAGCAGGAACAGGGGCAGTTTGACCGGTTGTTTCTCTTTTTTGCGATTGAGCAATGAGAGTGCGGCGATGATGAGAATTACCAGGCCCAGCTTGGAGGCAAAATAGCGGTGGACCATCTCCGGTACGGTTTTGTGCGCTTCGCGAAGGCTGCCCGGCATGGCGCTGTTGGTCGTGTTGACATGATCGATGGCTTTTCGAACATCCAGGTGTCCATAGCAACCGGGCCAGTCCGGACAACCCAGGCCGGCATCCGACAGACGTGTCCAAGCACCAAGGATAATGACGACTGACACCATAAGCACAGCCAGTACGCAAAAACGGCGCAGCCAGATTTGTGAGCGAGTAAGCGCTTGCATAGTTAGCGTTCCGTTAACCGATCAGAGACCCTTTCAGGGTGCGTTTGAGATCGACGCGGATGTTTTCCGCCTCTTCCAGGGTGGCATCCATGTTTTCGTGCGTGGGATAACGCATGAAGATCTGGCCGTCCGGGCTGACCAGGAAAATATCGCCAATCGGTTCACCGGTGGTCGTGTCGTAAACCGGTGCCAGGGCGGTATTCACGGTTTGCGGATCGGCATGAATGGAGACCATGCCGTCCACGTTATTGTTGAGGAAGTCGTTCAGGGCTTCGCTGGGCGGGGCCGTATGCAGGATTACGCGGCGCACCCTGTCCACATCGGCACCCAGGGTCAGGCGTACCTGGCGAATCTGGTAGTAGAGACCATTCTTGCAGCGGGTGTCACAGTCGCTGCCTGCCACATACAGGATGGTCCACAGGCCGGCCATGTCGTCGCCGTTATAGTTTTCACCCTCTTCATCGACGGCATTCAGGGTGGCCATGTCGATATGGGGAATCAGCAGTTGGCCCTTGTTTTCCCTTGGCAGTTCCCAGGGGTCTATCAGAAAGCGACCCGCCAGAAAAAACAGGATAAAAGGGGCAACGATTGCCACCAGAGTGGCAATGTTCTTGATCCGTGGAGACATTAGGTGTCCTCTCGGGTTCTGCGCCGGTTGCGCACGGCGGCGGCAACATATATCAGCAGTGCGGCCAATGCCAGTGCAAACCACTGCAGCGCATACGCCTTGTGTTTGTCCGGGCCCATGGGGGCGATGTCCTGCCAGGGGCGAGGCAAGGGCGCCTGGCCGCCCAGAGCCAGATCCGGGCGCACCCGGATTTCGAAGGGCGCCAATTCTACCCCAAGTTTTTCGCCAATGGCGTCAAAATCCACTTTCTGTACACGCAAAGGCCACTGATTGTCGGGCAATGGGGCATTCTGCAGGACAAATGTCTCCCGGGAGGGGCGATACACCGTGCCCTCCACCGTAATTGTCCCGCTGATGGCGGCTATCTCCGGCAACTGCTCCCGGCTGGCGCCGCGAGGCAGCCAGCCCCGGTTGATCAACACCCAATGATTCTCCGGGGTCTGCAGGGGGGTAAGAAGATAGTAACCGGCGATTCCATCACGGATGCGGTTGTCCAGCAGCACGTTGTGGGTGTTATCCAGTCTGCCGGAGAGCGCGGCTTGTCTGTGAAGGGGGGCAGGATCAGCCAGCAGGGCGGGCAGGCTTGCTGCCGGTTGGCGAGCCTTTTCTTCCTGTGTCGCCAGCCACAGACGTTTTTCCTCGGCCCGTTCCAGCTGCCACCAGCTCAGCCGCAGGCAGATGGCTACCACCGCAAGGGTAGCCAGAAAGGCGATCCAGGACAGAACCGGACGCCGGCTCTCGGTGTTTGACATGATCTTTGCTCTCGCGATTGCAGCATCCATGATGAATGGGCTGCAGCGGATAGTGCGTGCACTGGCCGGGGCGGCCATTACAATGGCGGCACAGTATAGTAAAGCCCGCTTGCCGCCAAGCGCGTGTCAAGACCGAGGGCCATCGAGACGGAGTGTATGTATGTGGTGGGTGAAACTGATAGTCATCGTGCTGTTGATTGCGGCGGTGGTTTCCCTGGGGCGGGCGCTGTTCTCCCTGGTCAAGGATGATGGCAGGTCCGGCAAGACCATGCGTGCCCTGGCCTGGCGGGTAGGGTTTTCGGCGGTGATCTTCCTGTTCATCCTGCTGAGCATGATGATGGGCTGGATTCAGCCTCACGATGTGAATCCCACCAAACGTTACGGTCAGCCCATCGAGCAGAGCGCCCCGGCCCAGTAACGCTCCCTGCTTGTAGTAAGAAGAAGCGGCTTGTAAAAGTCAGGTAAAAACGGGCCGGGTCCCCGAACTTCTCCTGAGTGCCGGCCTCTCACCTGACGAGCCCGCCGGGTGCGGGCACAGTGTGGTGAAGGGCCAGGAAATGGATGGCCAGGGAGCAGGATGCACTTCACCCCATCCTCGAATTGTCTGGAGGCTGCGTTATGGAATGGATAACCCGAGTGATGGTGGTTCTGTTCGTGCGGTTGCTGGCCCGGGCCGAGCAGGTGACGCTCAATACCGGCGACCCGCTGCGCGATTCGGCGAAACCCCGGGTTTGAACCCGATCACATTTTTTTCCGGTGGGTGGAACCTTTTTCCCCGCCGGTGGACCAATCAGGTAAGCAAGATACGTTTTCTCCTCTTGTAACATCAGGCAACCCTCGGGGCGTTCAGTAAGACTGGCGCCCTTCTTTTTTGTCTGATGTCCGGCGAGAAGGGTTACTTCTTGGGTGCCGGCCCCGGCGGCATGGGAAAAGCGGTGATATTGTTGCCGCTGGACTCGATGATCTTGCCGACGCCTTCCTTTTCCACCTCATCGATACGGATCACCGCGTGCAGGGGAATAAAGGAACGCATCACATCGTTGAATTCCCGTTTCAGCTTTTCCTCCCCCGGGTCCACTACCAGGCTGGCCCGCTCTCCGAACAGAAAGTCTTCCACCTCGACAAAGCCGTAAAGGTCGCTTTGGTATATCTGTGAGGCATAGATCTCGTACACATGACCTTGATTGTGGAATATCACCCGATAGATTTGACGTCGTTTTGACATGGATGTGGTACAAGCTGTGTGTGGTAAAGGGGAGCGGAGTCTAGCACGATGAGGGAGGGCTCGTATCTGCCTGAAAGGCTTGATAAACCCTACCTTTCGGCTGGACTTTGGCCATCCGAATGACTAGAGTTGGCGCCCATATATGCAGTGGGGCAATTTGCCGCACCTGTGGCTATCCGGCGAAATTGATCATGCTGATTTCTAGCTGTTTGATTTTATTGGATTTTGCCACCCGTATGATCCCTATTGGTGGCCGCCCCCTTGGTCGCTGAGGTCTGCGGGTCAAGGCGTTGGCTGCGGCTCCACCGCATCATCCTGAAACTTCGCTTTCCAGGTGCCGGTGACGGCAAAGAACAAGCGTGCCCTACGAGGCCATGCTGGGGAAAACAGGGAGCAAACGCATGCAGTCAACTCTGTTCCACCGCGCGGCGGCGGGTCTGACGTCACTGATGATCAGTGGTATGACCTTCGCCAGCGACTGGACCGAACGTTCCGACCTCGACCTGCGACCGGGGGTGACCCAGGTCAGTCAGGATATTCAAGATCTTCACACCACCGTGCTCTGGATTGTGACCGTTATTGGTCTGCTGGTGTTTGGCCTGATCGTGTATTCCATGATCCGCCATCGCCGCGCCAAGAACCCCAATCCGGCCACCTTCCATGAGAATGTCTTTCTGGAAGTCCTCTGGACCGTGATTCCCTTCGTGATTCTGATCGCCATGGCGGTGCCTGCCACCCGGGTTCTGGTGCAGATCGACGACAGCGCAGAATCGGAACTGACGGTGAAGGTGACCGGCTACCGCTGGAAGTGGAGCTACGAGTACCTGACCTACGAAGACGACAACGACATTGGTGTGTCTTTCTTCTCCAACCTGGCGACTCCCCCGGAGCAGTACAACAACCCGGTGCTGTCCGGTGGTCTGTTCCCCTATGGCACCGCCAAAGAGCTGGTCGGCAAGGAAGCTCCCGAGAAAGATCACAACTACCAGCTGGAAGTGGATAACAAGCTGGTCATTCCGTCCGGCCAGAAAGTTCGCTTCCTGGTAACCTCCGACGACGTGATCCACTCTTTCTGGATCCCCGATTTCGGTGGCAAGAAAGACGCTATTCCCGGTTTCGTCAATGAAATGTGGGCCAAGGTTCCGGAAGGCAAGGAAGGCACTTACTACGGTCAGTGCGCCGAGCTTTGCGGCAAGAACCACGCTTTCATGCCGATCGCAGTGGAAGTGGTCAGCCAGGACGAATTCAAGACCTGGATTGCCGAAGAGAAAGAGAAAGCCGCCTCCGGCCCTGACCTGACCCCGTTCAGCGGTCTGGATCAGGCCATGGAAGAAGGCAAGCAGGTCTATGCCAGCGCCTGTGCACTGTGCCACGGCGCCAATGGTGAAGGTGGTATCGGTCTGCCGTTTGCGGGTACCGATTTCTCCACCAAGCCGGAGTACCTGAACGAACACATCGATGTGCTGGTTAATGGCCGTGCTGCCATGCCTGCATTCAAGGCTCAGCTGACTCCGCGCCAGATTGCCGCGGTAGTGACCTACGAGCGTAACGCATTCGGCAACGACACCGGCGACCTGATCCAGCCCGCCGACGTTAACGACCACGAATAAGGGAGGGGATAGCAATGTCTACTGCAGCTGCAACCCATGATGATCACCACGATCATCACCACGCCCCGACCGGCCTGAAACGTTGGCTGTTCAGCACCAACCACAAAGATATCGGTACTCTGTACCTGTGGTTCAGCTTCGCCATGTTCCTCGCTGGCGGCTTCATGGCCATGGTGATCCGTGCCGAGCTCCTCGAGCCCGGCATGCAGTTTGTCGATCCGGAATTCTTCAACCAGATGACCACCGTACACGGCCTGGTCATGGTGTTTGGTGCGGTAATGCCCGCCACGGTTGGCCTGGCCAACTGGATGATTCCCTTGATGATTGGTGCGCCGGATATGGCGCTGCCGCGGATGAATAACTGGTCCTTCTGGATCCTGCCTTTCGCCTTCGCGATCCTGATCGGTTCCGTGATCATGAGTGCCTTCGGTGATGGCAACCCCAGTGCGCCGAACTTCGGTTGGACTTTCTACGCTCCGCTGTCCACCAAATATGGCCCGGACTCCACGGACCTGTTCATCCTGTCCGTCCACATGATGGGTATCTCTTCCATCATGGGTGCCATCAACGTGGTCGTTACCGTCTTCAACATGCGTGCCCCCGGCATGACCCTGATGAAGATGCCGCTGTTCGTCTGGACCTGGTTGATCACCGCCTTCCTGCTGATCGCGGTTATCCCGGTACTGGCCGGTGCAGTCACCATGATGCTGACTGACCGTCACTTCGGCACCAGCTTCTTTGATGCCGCCGGTGGTGGTGATCCGGTCCTGTTCCAGCACATCTTCTGGTTCTTCGGGCACCCCGAGGTGTACATCATGATCCTGCCGAGCTTCGGTATCGTGTCAGCGATCATCCCGGCCTTTGCCCGCAAGCCGCTGTTCGGTTACGCCTCCATGGTGTATGCGACCGCGTCCATTGCGCTGCTGTCCTTCGTGGTCTGGGCCCACCATATGTTCACCGTGGGCATGCCGCTGGCCGGCACCCTGTTCTTCATGTACATGACCATGCTGATCTCCGTTCCCACCGGTGTGAAGGTGTTCAACTGGGTGGCCACCATGTGGCGCGGCTCCATGAGCTTCGAGCTGCCGATGAAGTGGGCCATCGCCTTTGTGGTGCTGTTTACCTGTGGCGGTCTGTCCGGCCTGATGCTGGCGATCACTCCGGTGGACTTCCAGTACCATGACACCTACTTCGTGGTGGCGCATTTCCACTATGTACTGGTGACCGGTGCGATCTTCTCCATCTTCGCTGCTGCCTACTACTGGCTGCCGAAGTGGTCCGGCGTGATGCCCAACAAGACCCTGGGTGAGCTGCACTTCTGGAACTCCCTGATTTCCGCCAACCTGCTGTTCTTCCCCATGCACTTCGTGGGTCTGGCCGGCATGCCGCGTCGTTACGCTGACTACGCGCTGCAGTTTGCGGACTACAACTTCTGGATTTCCATTGGTGGCTTCTGGTTCGGTCTGTCCCAGCTGCTGTTCCTTGCGGTCGCCGTGCTGTGCGCCATGAAGAAAGGCGAGAAAGCCCCGGCCAAGCCGTGGGATGGGGCCGAGGGTCTGGAATGGGAAGTGCCGTCTCCGGCGCCGTTCCACACCTACGACACCCCGCCGGTGGTCAAGTAAGTCCCGGATAACGGACAGGAGCGGGCACCATGAGTGAAAAACAGCTCAGCGTGGAAGAACGCAACCAGCGTACGCTGAAGAAGCTGTTGATCTGGGCGGTAGCCATGTTCGGCTTCGCCTTTCTCATGGTGCCGTTCTATAACGTTATTTGTGACATCACCGGTCTCAACGGCAAAACATCCAGTACGGCAGCCACCGATGTTCCCGAACAGGTGGTGGCTGACCGTACCGTGACCGTGGAATTCATTACCCAGAAAGGCGATGGTCTCACAGGAGAATTCACCTCCGAGACCAAGCGGGTCAAGGTACATCCGGGGGAAATCACCCTGGTGCATTTTTACGCCAGCAACCCGACATCAAAGGACATGATTACCCAGAGCATCCCTTCCGTGTCACCGGGGGAAGCTGCGCGCTACCTGCACAAGACCCAGTGTTTCTGCTTTGATCAGCAGACCCTGGCGGCTGGAGAGCGCAAGGACATGCCGATGATTTTCTATCTGGACCCGGAAATTCCCGGTCACATTAATCAATTCACTCTGTCCTATACGATCTTCGATGTGACAGAGCGGGTCGCCGGTAAAAATAACAGCGTGGCTGTGAACTGATAACAGCCGGTTGTAGAGGAGATTTTCGAATGGCTACTGAAAAGTATTACGTTCCCGAGAGCAGCCCGTGGCCGCTGACCGCGTCCATCGGCCTGTTCATGACCGCCATTGGCGGTGCCAAGTTCATTCAGCAGAGCACCATGGATACCATGGAGCCGAACTTCTTCGGCAAGCCGCTGTTCTTCATTGGTCTGGCCTGGTTGCTGCTGGTGATTGCCGCCTGGTGGCGCGACACCATCAAGGAATCCGTGGGCGGTCTGCACAGCAACCAGCTGGGCGGGTCCTATCGCCAGGGCATGCTGTGGTTCATCTTTTCCGAGGTGATGTTCTTTGCCGCCTTCTTTGGCGCCATGTTCTACACCCGCTGGTTGATCATTCCGTGGCTGTCCGGTGAAGGCTCCAACGCCATGACCCACGAACTGCTGTGGCCGGGTTTCCAGGCCATGTGGCCGCTGACTGTGACCCCGGACGGTACCACCACCACGCCCATGGGGGCCTGGGGTCTGCCGGCCATCAACACCGCCATCCTGCTGGTCAGCTCCATTACCCTGACCATTGCCCACCACGCTCTGCTGGAAAACCAGCGTGGCAAGCTGATCATCTTCCAGGCCATCACTGTGGTACTGGGTGTCATCTTCCTGGGTCTGCAGGGCCTGGAATATGTGCACGCCTATGACATGGGTCTGACGCTGGATGCAGGCATCTACGGCAGCCTGTTCTTCCTGCTCACCGGCTTCCACGGTGCCCACGTGACCATCGGGACCATCTTCCTGTTTATCACTCTGATCCGTGTTATCAAGGGTCACTTCAGCCCGGATAACTGCTTTGCCTGGGAAGCGGGTGCCTGGTACTGGCACTTTGTGGACGTGGTCTGGCTGTTCCTGTTCGTGACCGTTTACTGGTTGTAAGCAGGCGGCAGCACGCTTCACGCTGCAGGCAACACCAAAAAAGCCGCGCTCCGAGAGGAGCGCGGCTTTTTTTGTTTTGATCTGCATGGTGTGAGCAACGCCCCGGCGAAGGGCCGTTATCGAGGCGCCATTGTGAATGGCGTTGGAAAGAGAGTAGAGATGACCGCGTTGGAGCCTTGCTTGCAAGGCGAAAGGCTATCCTTTTTCACAAAGCCAGCCAAGACTCGCCTTGCAAGCAAGGCTCCAACAGAAAGGGAAGATCAGTCTGAGAGTACGCGGCTCAGCCACTGCCCGATATCGCGGATCTGTTCCAGGCAGACCATGTGCTCCATGGGATAGGTCAGGTATTCCGGCGCGAAGCCCATAGTGGTCAAGGTGTCTGCGGCGCGACGACCCAGCACTTCCGGGACCATCGGGTCCTGGCTGCCGTGGCAGATCATGACGGGCAGGGACGCATTGGCAGCAGACGGTGTGACCGGCATGGCCATATAGGTGGACAGGGTCAGCAGCCCGGCCAGCTTCTGCGGGTAGCGCAATGCAGCCTGGTAGGCAACGGCACCGCCCTGGGAGAAACCGGCGATGACGATCCGATGGGCGGGAATGCCGCGCTGGATTTCCCGTTCGATCAGAGCGTCTACGGCATCGGCGGACGCCAACACGCCGGCCTCGTCCACCTTGCGGTCGATATCCATGGCCAGAATGTCGTACCAGGCGGGCATTACCATGCCGCCGTTAACGGTGACGGGAATGTCCGGCGCATGGGGAAAGACAAAGCGTACCGGCAATCCAGCGGGCAACTGCAACTCCGGCACGATGGGCTCGAAATCGTGGCCACTGGCCCCAAGGCCATGCAGCCAGATCACGGTAGCCGTGGCGTCGCCGGCCGGCTCGATTTCCACACACTTCAACAGTTCGCTCATGCTTTGTCCTTGTCTGGTCGGAGGGGAATTTCCCGCCCGGCGAATGAGTGGCATTGTAGGAGCTATGCTTGCATGGCGAACCGGCTAGGACCGACCTGCGGTCGGGTTCGCCATGCAAGCATAGCTCCTACAATAGGCACTTGGTAACGTGGGTGTCGCCGGGGCAGCGCAACAGCCAGTACTTAAACCCCGCCGGCCACAATCACGCGCACGGCTTCCAGCTGACAGCGGGCTTCGCCGAGTACTTTTTCCAGCGCCTCAGTCTGGGCTTCCAGCGCCTGGATCTCCTCATCGCGCACCGCCGGGTTCTTGGCTTGCAGGGCTTTCAGACGGGCCAGTTCATGGGCCTGTTCCCGGCGCATTTTTTCCAGGGCATCGTCGATGGTGCCGCGAGCCTCTTCGACGGCGCGGGCTTCATCGGCCTTGAGCAGTTTGTCCAGCAGCGGTTTCTGGCTGCCGACAATCTTGCGGCTCAGTGGCTTGTCCATCTTGTGGCATTGCTGGCTCAGGCCCTCGTGGCTGATCGCCTGGCTGATGTTCTTGCCGTTGGCATCCAGCAAGTGGCGAATCACCGTGGTGGGCAGGAAGCGGTCCGCCTGCAGGTATTTGGGGGCCACCGCATCGATGGTGTAGATGGCCTCGATCAGCAGGGTGCCGGCATTGATCTTGGGGTTTTTGAGCAGACTCACGGCAGCCTTGCCACGGTGTTCGGTAAGCAGCATGTCCAGGCTGCCGGTGACCATGGGATGCTCCCAGGTAAGGAACTGCATGTCATCCCGGGCCAGGGCGGTGGCTCGGTTGTCGGTCATGGTTACGCCTTCCTCCGGCAGCCCCGGGAAGGCATCGCGCATATGCGGGCCGGGTTTGAGGATCACGGCGGTGTCGGAATGATCTTCCTGATCCACACCGTAGCGATCGAAGACCCGCTGCATGAAGGGCAGGGGGCTGTCGTTATCGGAGTCGGCGAGGGCCTGTTTCAGTTGTTCGGCCCGATCGTTGTCGAAGGAACTCAGCTCCAGCAACCGGTCGCGGCCGGTTTCCATCAGGGTATGCAGTTCATCGGCAATGGTGCGGGTCTCCGACACCAGGGCATCAATGGCGGTGTATTCCGGGTCGCCACACAGCAGCGGTTCCAGGGCATCGCGGCTACGCAGGTAGATGTCGTGGCCGGCCGGGTTGGTGTGCTCGAAGGCATTCATGCCTTCGTGGTACCAGCGGAACAGCACTTCCTGGGCGTGGGCCTCAAAGTAGGGCACATGGATCTGGATGTCTTCAGTCTGGCCGATACGGTCCAGCCGGCCGATGCGCTGTTCCAGCAGGTCCGGATTCAGCGGCAGGTCCAGCAGCACCAGATGGTGGGCAAACTGGAAGTTCCGGCCTTCGGAGCCGATCTCGGAACAGATCAGCGCCTGGGCACCATCCACATCATCGGCGAAGAAGGCGGCAGCCCGGTCCCGCTCGATCAGGTCCATGTCCTCATGGAACATGGCCACGTTCATGCCCAGCTTGTAGTTGCAGTGGGCATGCAGATCGGTGGCGGTATGGCGGTTGGCACAGATCACCAGCACCTTGTCTTTGCGGTGTTCCTTGAAGAACTTTTCCAGCCAACTGACCCGAGGGTCCAGGGTGCACCAGCGGTCGTCGTGGAACAGGGTTTCCGGGTGCAGATGGCCTTCCCGTTCCTCGTCGCTGTCGTACTGGTATTCCTCCGGCAGCGGTAACGGAATGCCGTGCACGTGGCGGGTCGGGAAGCCGGCAATGTTATGACGGGTGTTGCGGAACATGACCCGGCCGGGGCCCGAGCGGTCCAGCAGTTCGGCCAGAATTGCCTCACGCTGGTCTTCACTGATGGTCATGTCCGGCAGCAGGCGGGCTGCCTCGGCCTTCAGGTCAGCGGACCAGCTGTCCTCGTCATGGAGCTTGCCGGCCAGGCTGGCGATTTCCTGGTAGTGGGTCTGTTCCTCGCGGAAGGCCTCCAGGCTGGGGTAGCGATCCGGGTCCAGCAGGCGCAGCCGCGCATAGTGGCTTTCCAGGCCGAGTTGTTCCGGGGTGGCGGTGAGCAGTAGCAGGCCATGGGCCTGGCGGGCAATGGTCTCTACCCGCTGGTAATCGTCGCTGGGGGCGTCTGGCGCCCATTCCAGGTGGTGGGCTTCGTCCACCACCAGCAGGTCCCAGTCGGCAGCCGCCAGCTGGTCGATATCGCACTCGGCGAGAAAATCAGTGCTGCACAGGATCAGCTGTTCACTGAGAAAGGGGTTGTCCCAGGTCTGCTCTACGGCCTCGTCGGTGTCATCGCCCCCGTCGTTTTCTGCGGCGGCTTTTTCCTCTTCGATAATCTGCGCCAGCATATCCTTGATGCTGGTTTGCGGCTGCAGCGCGTTAAGCCGCTCCGCATCGAAAATGGAAAAGTGCAGATTGAAACGACGCACCATTTCCACAAACCACTGGTGCACCAGCGGTGAAGGCACCACCACCAGTACCCGCTTGGCACGGCCGCTGAGCAATTGCTGATGGAGAATCAGACCGGCTTCGATGGTCTTGCCCAGGCCCACTTCATCGGCGAGCAGTACCCGGGGAGCGAAGCGGTTGGCCACCTGGTCAGCAATGTAGAGCTGATGGCCGATCAGGTCGATGCGCGGGCCACGCAGGCCCTTGATGGTGGACTGCTGTTGTTGGCAGTGAGCGTTCAGCGCATCCACCCGCAGTTCGAACCAGCGGTTGGAGGACAGCTGGTTGGACAGCAGACGATCCAAGGCGGTAGTCAGGCGCAGTTTGTGGCCCAGGTGGGTTTCCGGCACCGGCTGCACGTCTTCTGGCTGGCCCAGTGGGTGGGCCATGTAGACCTTGAGCCCGTTGAGTTCGTTGACCTCGGTCACCACCAGCTCCAGCTCGTCGGCGGTGCGGATGGTATCGCCGGTGCTGAAGATGACCCGCGACAGGGGCGCGTTGTTGATGGCGTAGGTACGCTCCTCTTCTACCGCCGGGTAGCCCACGGTGACCAGTCGGTAATCCAATTCCTTGATGATGCCGAGGCCCAGTTCGGTTTCGGATTCGCTCAGCCAGCGCTGGCCGGGGGTAAAATCAGTCATTATCACTGCCGGTTGATTCTCGGGGGGCGAATTATACGGGTTTGCGCCTGCCCCTTCGATGGGGTTATTGAATCTGCTTGCGAAACCAGCGTCGGGTGGCGTCATCGGCGGGGAAAAAGTGCTCGATACACAGCTCTTCCATCACCACATCCAGAGCGGTGCCGAAACTGGCCAGGGTGGAGAAACTGCGCAGGCGTTGCCCGGCCAGGTGGATATCCAGAGCCAGCATGGGCTCGTTGCGGTCGCTCGGCGGGTCCCGGTGGAGCAGGGTCTCCACATCCGCTAGTGCTCCGAGGCGTTCCAGCAGGCGGGTCAGCGCCGGGGTCGGACGGGCTTGCTGGTCCCGATGCAGGCGCCGTAACAGAACGCTTGCCACTTCTTCCCAGTTGGCCAGAAAAGGCCGGTAACCCTGGGGGTGAAACACCAGCTCCACCACATTGGTGGTCTGCGGGAAGGGGCCACGCTCCTGCATCATCATGGCCATCAGCTGTTGCTGTGCCTGATTGGCCATCAACACGTTCCACTGGGCATCCAGCACCACGGCAGGGAAAGGATTGTGATTGACCAGCATGACCTCCAGCGCCTGGCGCACCGGTGCCATGGACTCGCTGTCCAGATCGGTTTCACTGAAGGCCGGGGCATAACCGGCGGACAGCAGCAGCCGATTGGTGTCCCGGCAGCTCAACTCCAGCTCCATGGCCAGACGTTTGAGCATCTGCGAGCTGGCCTGGCTACGGCCGGTCTCGATAAAACTCAGATGTCGACTGGAAACGTCCGCACGCAGAGCCAGATCCAGTTGGCTCAGGCGCCGTGTCTTGCGCAGTTCAGCGAGTATCTGTCCGGTCTGCATGGGCTCTCCTGGAGCGGGGTTGTCCGAGTGCCGGGTAAGCATGCAAGAGCGTGGCAGGCTTCACCATTACCTCTGAGGTAATTGTTCCTCTTCCCTGATCAGGGAAATCTGAATGTACCACTTAATCAAATCGGAGGTGCATCATGCCTTGGACGTCTCTTAAATCTGCTCTGCTGTTCAATGCCCTGTGTTCTACCATTTTGGGAGTGATTCTGCTGTTTTACCCCAGTGCCGTGGCGGCGCTGATGGGTGAGTTCAATCCGCTGATCCTGATGGTACTTGGCGCTGGGCTGCTGCTGTTTGCCGCCGATGTGGCCTGGGCGGCTACCCGCAAGCCGATTTCTCAGCTCCTGGCCAAAATGATCACTACAGCGGATGCTGCCTGGGTGGTGGCCACCCCGGTGGCCATGATCGTGGCCGCTCCCTGGCTGTCCTTTTGGGGCCAGATCCTGCTGCTGGATGTGGCGTTACTGGTGGCGTTTTGTGCGCTATGCCAGCGGCGGGGCCTGCAACGTCAACAACTGGCCTGAGCGAGTGCCGGGGCCTGGCAGGGGCTCCGGTTTCTTTATCAAGGAAATGACATCTCTCGCCATGGGCTGCTGACGCGTTGAACGGGAAATTACGCTATCCTCGGTGGATCGTTATCAAGATGTGCTGTGGTCATGGGCGATATTCTGCCGTTCAAGAAACCGGAAAAGAAAACCCCGCGCAAAGGCATGTGTCAGCATGGCTTTCATAAATGGGTGGTGTGCAAGGACAAGCAGTTCGATGTGAAGCAGGGAAAGCTGGTGACGGTGTATCGCTGCGAGCGCTGCGGCAAACAGAAAGTGAAGGCCCACTAGCTGCGTGTTGAAGAGCCAGTTTCACGCTGAACATGCAACGGGCACTTCGACAGCCTGCAAGGACATTTCATGCTGAAGATGAAAACACAGTGCGAGACCTGCCAGCGTCTCTTGTCGGCCCAGGCAGAAGCCTATATCTGCTCCTACGAATGCACCTACTGCGTGGACTGTTGCACCGTCCATGCGAGCCGTTGCCCCAATTGTCAGGGGGAGCTGGTGCGTCGCCCCCGCCGTCAGGAGGCCAGCAATGAGAGCGGCTGAATCCGTCTCCCTGCCTGCCGGTGCCGGTTATAGGCTTCCCTTGCAGTGGTTTGCCGCCGAGGCTGCTGCTGCCACGGTGGTGGTGATGCCGGCGTTGGGGATGGGGGCACGGTTCTATCAGCCCCTGGCTTTGGCGATGCAGGACAAGGGCATTAATGTGGCTCTGCTGGAACAGCGCGGCCACGGCGACAGTCCATGGCGTGCATCGCGCCGTTGTGACTGGGGGTTTCGAGAGACCCTGATCAATGAAATCCCCGCCGCCCTGGAATGGCTGACGGCCACGGCGCCGCATCAACCGGTTTATCTGATGGGTCACTCCCTGGGCGGGCACTATGCCGCCATGGCGGCGGGGCTCTATCCCCAACAGGTGAATGGGGTGATTCTGGCTGCCTGCGGCAGTCCCTGGGTGGGAGGCTTCAACGGTGACACTGCACGGAAGTTAAAATGGCTCTGCAGACTGATTCCGCCGGCCTGTGCGTTGCTCGGCTATTACCCCGGAAAGCAGTTGGGTTTTGGGGACCGTGAGGCCCGGACGCTGATGACGGACTGGCTGGCCGTGGCAAAAACCAACCGCTATCAAGCCAGTGGTCTGAGCCAGGACCTGGACAGTGGCATCGCCGCCTATACCGGTCCGGTGCTGTGCCTGCGTATGCAGGACGATGTGTTCGCGCCCCGGGATGCGGTGCATGCGGTCAGTGACAAGTTCATACAGGCCGAAGTAGAGCATCGCGTGTTCAACGCCCAGGTGCTGGGCGACAAGGCGGACCATTTTCGTTGGGCGCGATCTCCGTTTACCGTGGCGGCCAAGGTGGCTGCCTGGTGCCGGGAGGTCAATGTCGTTTGACTGTAATGAGTGAAGGGGCCCGGACCGTTCGTCGGGATATCTTTGGCTTAATTGTTATTTTTTGTACGATAGCTCTCACACAGCAAAAATGTGAGCGGGTTCACCCGGTAAACCCTCAACAATAACAACAAAAATTCCCAGGACACTGCTATGACCGTAAAGTCGATTGCTGTGCAATGCTGGCTGCTTACCGCCATTCTTGCGCTGTGCGCCTGTGGTGGAGGCGGAGGAGGTGGAGGCGGTGTAAGCGAAACCGGTGGACCTGGCTCCCCCTCCCAACCAGATACTTCCAATCCCGATCCTGACCCGCAAGAACCGGACATCACACTGGATGAATGGTTGCGTGCAGTGATTGTCGAGCAAGGCCTGACCGGCAATCCGGCCACGCCGCGTCGGCAGCAACAGCGTACTCCAGACCAGGATCCTGCGATCAAATTGGGTCAGTTGCTGTTTTTCTCCCATTCCCTGTCCGGGGATCTGACTGCGTCCTGTGCCACCTGCCATCATCCTGACTTTGGTGGCAGTGATGCCTTGTCACTGGGAATCGGCGTGGCGCCACAGGATGCCGCGAAAATTGGACCTGAACGACGGCTCGACAGCACCAAGGACTTGGATCCGGCCGCTGACGGCGGCCCCAATATGCACCGCAACAGCCAGACCATCTTCAACAGTGCCCTGTTTGACCGCAGCATGACGTTTGATGGTCGTGTTTTCGTGCTCGATGAAGAAACGATCCCGGGAGGTAAGGGGCAGGCAATCCGTACGCCTGAGAGCGGCAATGTTTCGGACGCATCAGATGTTGACGGGCTGCTGGAAGTGTTCGTGAAATTTCCGTTAACCAACCATAACGAGATGCGAGCCTATCTATTCAGCGCCGAATCCCAGGAAGAGTACCGTGAACATCTGGTCCAGCGTCTGCGTGGTGAACGGGATGAAGGCATGCTATCCCCTGAGGGAGCTGCTAACTGGTTGTCACTGTTCCGCCAAGCATTTAATCAGCCCGATGCCAGCGCTGAAGAAGTGATCACCCTGGCCAACGTGCAGCGGGCACTTGCCACCTATATTGAATCGATGATTTTTATCGAGTCTCCCTGGAAACGTTTTGTGCAGGGCAATGACAGTGCTATCTCCCTGTCCGCCAAGCGGGGGGCTCGCCTGTTCTACGAAACCCGTGAGGAAGGCGGCCTGGGGTGTGGGGCTTGTCACAGCGGTGACTTTTTCACTAACGAAGCCTTCTACAATGTGGCCTTTCCGCAAATTGGGCGAGGCTTCATGCGAGCAGAGAAAGATGATATCGGTCGCTGGGCAAGCACTCGAAGGGAAGCAGATAAATACGCGTTTCGAGTGCCAAGCCTGCTGAATATTGCTCTTACAATGCCATACGGCCATGCGGGAACCTTCGATTCGCTGCAGGACACGATTCGGTATCATGCTAACCCGCGTCAAGGTGTAGCGGATTACGATTTCAGCTTGGTAAATCTTGCTCAATACCAAGGTGAGCTGTCCTATAGCTATGCACAGGATCATACCCTCAAGGCGCTGAACGCCATCAGCTTTCTCGATGCGGAGCCGTTATTGCCGGGACGTGACCTGACCGACCGGGAAATTGCAGATCTCACCTCTTTCATGCGCACGCTCACTGACGATTGTGCCCGCAATCATCTCTGCCGCAATCAGTGGACTCCGGCCCTTGATGAAGATCCTGATGGCAACCTGTTGGTGCGAGGAATCAATCCGGTCGCTGAACCGGTTGTACCTGATGTGCCCGATGAGCCAGATTCGGAGTCGCCACCAGACCAGCCCGGGGATTATGCGAAAACGCTTGCGCTGAATATTACCGCTCCTCCGCGGGCCACTTTTGCGGAACTGGAGCACTGTTCGCAAGAACCGTCATCACTTGCCATCAATACCGGGCTCAATACCTTTGTTTCCCGGCATATGATGCTTTTCGGGCTTTATGATTTTCTGGGAAACCCGAATCATCCTCATGGCTTTAGTAGCGAGACCTGGAATGTGAGCAGTGCATTTTCTATTGAGCCGACAATGATTGCTGGCGGTGTCAGTGCAGCTTATCTGGATGACGACTGCTGGCTCGACCTGGCCTATGCAGGAGGGGAGACGTCGGGGCTGGTATTTTACAGGAACCGAGGAGGCCAACTCGGATTTGATGCCATGCCGCTACTTGAGGATGAGCCTGGTGGTCGCTTCACCGGTTCAGCTTTTGTCGATTTGAACGGCGATTACCGACGTGAAATGCTGTTTGGCAATCTCAAGGATAAAAAACTGCCGATCTATTCCAGCAATGACAGCGGTACTTATTATCGCATAGCCGATATTTCACTGAGTCGCCACACCTATGGTATGTCCTTTGCCGATACCAATCATGACGGCTATCCGGAAATATTCCTCTCCCACTGGTTTCCAGGCAATGTTCTGACGGCTCCGGTATTCTGGAAGAATAACGGTGGTGTAGAGCTTGAACATTTTGATATCGAATCGGGTCTGTCAGATGACAATCTGAGTCAGAACTGGAATTTCTCTCCACAGTTCGCGGATATCAATGCCGATGGAGAACAGGATCTTTTGTTGGCCTCGGACTTTGGCACCAGTGTCGTTATGGAAGGGCAGGGAGCAGGAACCTTCTCAAACATTACCGACCGGGAAATCATCACCGATGAAAATGGTATGGGGGCCGCTCTCGGGGATTATGATAACGATGGCGATCTTGACTGGTTCGTTACCTCTATCTATGACCCCAACGGCGAAGCTGAAGCCAACTGGGGCGTGACGGGGAATCGGCTATACCGCAACAACAGTTCCAATGGTGAGTTGTTGCTGGAAAACGTGACCGGGCAGGCAGGAATTGCGGATGGTAACTGGGGCTGGGGAGCCTGCTTTGCCGACTTCAATAATGATGGGTTTCTGGATATTTTCCATGTGAATGGCTTTGGCAACATTCCCGACAATGTCATTAACAGTGAAAAGGGTCAGGAGATGAAAGCCCATTATGCGGGTATTGCCGAAGAGTACTTTTCTTCTTTGCCGCGACTGTTTATCAACCAGGGCAATGGCAGCTTTGAGGAGCAGGCCCTCCAGTGGGGGCTGGTGCTGCCCAGTGATGGTCGTGGCATCAGTTGCCTGGATTACGATCGCGATGGAGATATGGATGTGACGCTGCTGGACCATTCCCGGGGGTTACAGTTCTTCAGCAACCAGACTGGCAATGGTGTCGGCAGTCATTTTCTTTCTGTCAGACTGGTGGGGGCACCTCCCAACACCGAAGCCCTGGGTGCCAAGGTTCAGGTCACTGCTGATGTAGGAGTCACTTTTGGTGTTCAGACCCAGACCCGCTTTGCCATGGCAAACACCAACTTCAACGGTCAGAACCCGCCGGACCTGCACTTCGGCATGGGCGAAGCTGATGTGGCGGATATCACAGTAACCTGGCCGGATGGTGTGAGCTGGCAGTGTGAGGCGATGGATACCAACCGCTTCACGATCCTCGACCAGCGCAGCCTGCCGGCCAGCTGTTCTATCTCTCCTTGAACAGGGTGCCGCAGGGGGCCTGTCTGCAAGCGAGCCATCGCCTGCAGGCAGGATCCTGCGGCGTTTCATTGACACCGGCTGGCGGTACTGAGCCCCCTGTCATTTCCTCAGTGAACTCTATTCCCTCTGCGGTAAAAAACGCCTTTTCCTTTCGCTACCCGAAACTCGTCATTCGCTCGTGCTTTCAATCCAGCACCATGATGGCCTGCCCCGCATTGATCTGCTGACCTTCCCGTCGCGAGAGGGCGACTACCTTGCCGGTTGCCGGGGCGTAGATCTCGATTTCCATTTTCATGGATTCCAGTACGGCTACCACGTCGCCTTCGTTCACGGCGTCTCCTTCGCTCACGTTCAGTTTCCAGATGTTGCCGGCCACCGGGGACTCCACCGGGGTGCCGGCCACCTCTTCGGTGACGTTGTCTGCATCCAGATCCTGTGCGGACTGGAAGTGGATCTGGCCGCTCTCCACCCAGCGTTGCAGTTCTTCATCAAAGGCCCGGTTACGTGCTTCGGTGAATTGGGTAATGTCCTGCTGGTTGTCATCCAGAAAACGCTGATACTCGCTCAACTTGAAGGTGGTTTCTTCCACCTTGATGGGATAGTCCCCTTTGGGGAAATCCCGGCGGATCTGGTTGAGTTCTTCGTGGCTGACTTCATAGAAGCGAATCTGGTCGAAGAAGCGCAGCAGCCAGGGTTTGTCGAAGGCCCCGGTTTTTCGGTAACGGTTCCACATCTGCAGGGTGCGGCCCACGAACTGGTAACCCCCGGGACCTTCCATGCCGTACACGCACAGGTAGGCGCCGCCAATGCCCACGGAGTTTTCCGCGGTCCAGGTGCGGGCCGGGTTGTACTTGGTGGTGACCAGACGGTGACGCGGATCGTAGGGCGTGGCCACTGGCGCACCCAGATACACATCGCCCAGCCCCATGACCACATAGCTGGCGCTGAACAGGATCTCTTTTACCTCATCGATGCTGTCCAGGCCGTTGATGCGGCGAATGAATTCCAGGTTGGAGGGGCACCAGGGGGCATCCTTGCGCACTGACTGCATGTATTTCTCGATGGCCTGGTGGCAGGCCTGGTCATCCCAGCTCAGCGGGATATGTACGATCCGGGAGGGCACCTCCAGATCATCCTGTTGTTGCAGGGCCCGTTCGGCTTCTGCCAGCGTTTTCAGCAGGGTGTGACGGGGCAAGCGTTGCGGATCGAAATGCACCTGCAAGGAACGGATGCCCGGGGTCAGCTCAATCACGCCGTTGAGATTCTGTTCTTCCAGCCACAACATCAACGCATCCGCCCGGAAGCGCAAACGCAAGTCCAGCACCAGCGGGCCGTATTCCACCAGCAGGTAGCGATCACCGGCGGCGCGGTAGATCACATCCACGCCCACTTCCTGCTCTGACAATGTATTGAGGATCGGCGAGGTGATGGGCGCACTTTCTACCTGTTTTTTCGGCTCACTGAGTGAAGACAGGCAGGCGTCCTGTTCAGCCGCCAGGGCGTCCGCATCTTCCAGGCTGATGGACTGGAAGCGCAGGGTGTCGCCGGCCTTCAGCTGACCCAGCTTCCAGCGGTCGGCCATGACCACCGTGGCGGGGCAGACAAAGCCACCCAGTGACGGTCCGTCCGGGCCCAGGATCACCGGCATGTCACCGGTGAAATCCACCGTGCCCACGGCGTAGGCGTTGTCATGAATATTGGACGGGTGCATGCCCGCTTCACCACCGTCACTGCGCGCCCATTCGGGTTTTGGGCCCACCAGACGAATACCGGTGCGGCTGGAGTTGTAGTGCACCTGCCAGTCGGTGGCGAAGAACATGGCCATGTCGTCGTCGGTGAAAAAATCCGGCGCGCCATGGGGGCCGTAGATCACTCGCAGGGTCCACTGTTTGCCCAGCCTGGGTTTGAGACTTTCCGGGATCGTCACCTTGCTGGCGGCGCCGCTATCTTCAGAAAAGTGCAGCACATCCCCGGTGCGCAGGGCACGACCGCCGTGGCCGCCAAACTGGCCCAGGGTAAAGGTGCTGCGTGAGTCCAGGTACGGAGTGCACTGGATGCCACCGGCGATGGACAGATAGGCCCGGGCGCCTTCGCCGCTGACCTTGCCCAGTTTCAGTACCTGGCCAGGTTTTACGGCAATGGCCTGGTAAGTTTTCAGCGACATGCCATCCAGGGTGGCCTGCATGTCCGCACCGGTGAGGGCAATACGGGTGGCCTGATTGAATTTCAGGGTCGGGCCGTTAAGGGTGAATTCCAGTCCGGCGGCATCTTCATCATTGCCCAGCAGACGATTACCGAGACGGAAGCTGAGGCTGTCGAAGGGGCCGGACGGCGGCACGCCCACCGGCCAGTAGCCGCTGCGACCCGGGTAGTCCTGCACCGTGGTCATGGTGCCGCCGGCCAGTACATCCAGGGTAAAGGGGGCGTAGCTGAAAGCATTCAGGTAGCGGGTGGTCATGCGGCCTTCTGCGAACACCGGGTCGGCGAGGATGGCGCGGACATAGTCCCGGTTGGTTTCGATGCCTTCCAGGGTGATGCTGTCCAGCGTGTCGCTGAGTGCGGCCAGGGCGCTGTCACGATCCCCTTCGTGGATGATCACCTTGGCCAGCATGGGATCGAACAGGGGGGACACGGTGAGGCCGGCTTCCACCCAGTGATCGATACGCAGTGCATTGCCATCCGCCTGCGGAAACTCCACGGCAGTGAGCAGGCCGGCGCTGGGCTGGAAATCCTTGTTGGGATCTTCCGCATACACCCGTGCCTGAATCGAGTGGCCGTCAGGATGAAAGGGGCCGAGGGAATCCAGTGGTGGCAGATCACCGGCGGCCAGCTTGACCATCCACTCCACCAGATCCACGCCGAAGACCTGTTCGGTGACACCGTGTTCCACCTGCAGGCGGGTGTTTACTTCCAGAAAATAAAACGCGTTGGAATCCTGGTCGAGAATGAATTCCACGGTGCCGGCATTGCGGTACTGCACCGCTTCCATCAGGGCCCGGGCGGTGTCCTGCAGTTCGCTGCGGACTTCATCCGGCAGATTGGGCGCGGGGGTTTCTTCCAGCACTTTCTGATGGCGGCGCTGGGCGGAGCAGTCGCGCTCGCCCAGGGTGATGGCCCGGCCCTTGCCATCGCCGAACACTTGCACCTCGATATGGCGGGCGCGGGCGATGTATTTTTCGATAAAGACGCCGTCATTGGAAAAGTTGTTGGCACTGAGGCGGCGCACGCTATCCCAGGCCTTGTCGAGACTGTCCGCGCTTTCGCAGATCTGCATACCGATACCGCCACCGCCGGCGGTGCTTTTCAACATCACCGGATAGCCAATCTCATCAGCCGCTTTCAGGGCCGCATTCTTGTCGGTAAGCAGATCGGTGCCGGGCAGCAGGGGTACGCCGGTTTTTTGTGCCAGTGTCCGGGCGGTGTGCTTGAGACCAAAGGTATCCATTTGTTCCGGCGTGGGGCCGATAAAGGCAATGCCACGGGCCTCACAACCTTTCACAAAATCCGGGTTTTCACTGAGGAAACCATAGCCGGGGTGGACGGCATCCACGCCGTGCTGTTCCATCAGCGCAAACAGTTTTTCCTGGTTCAGGTAGGTCTCGCGAGCGTTTCCCTCGCCAAGACAGTAAGCCTCATCGGCCTGGCTCACATGCAGGGAATCCCGGTCCGCTTCGGCAAAGACGGCAACGGCTTTCACGCCGAGGGCCTTGAGGGTACGGGTGGCACGGGTGGCGATGGCGCCGCGGTTGGCAATCAGAACCTTGTTGAACATGGCATTGTCTCTTCGACAGGCGACGGGTCGTCCCGTCGATTCACACCTTGGCCGCCGAGGTCGTCCCCGGGGAAATTGATCGGTACTCAGTCGTTCCAGATCAGGACTTCAATGGGTGTCGGGTTATAGCCGTTGCAGGGGTTGTTCAGCTGCGGGCAGTTGGAAATCAGGATCACCGTATCCATACGGGCGGTCAGTTCCACATACTTGCCCGGTGCAGAAATGCCGTCTTCAAAGGTGAGTCCTCCGTCGGCAGTCACCGGCACATTCATGAAGAAATTGATGTTGTGAGTGATGTCCTGCTTGGCCAGATGGAATTCCGGGTGTTCGTTCACGGCCAGCATCCAGCTGTCGCGACAGGCATGCATGCAGCGCTTTTCCAGGTCGTAGCGGACAGTGTTGCTTTCCGTGGCACAGGCGCCGCCCAGGGTGTCATGACGACCGCAGGTGTCGGCGACAATCTCCAACAGCGGATTCATGCGGTTGCTCATTAGTGTAGTGCCGGCGGTGAGGTACACATTGCCCTGTTCACGGATGGTGTCCATGGCGCTGTACCGCTCGGCGGGATCCTCGGCGCTGTAGAACAGGGTGTCGGCGGCCTGGTTACCTTCCAGGTCCAGCAGACGCACGGTCTGACCTTTCTTGATGGTGCGGATAAAATAATCACCGGCAGCCACCACTTCACGGAAGCAGGCCTGTTCCGGTTGTCGTGTGCTTTCCTTGATCATGGTCAGCTCCTTATAAACCCAGATGATAGAGGCGGTTGTTTTCAAAGGCGCGACCGTTTTCCGGACGGAAGTTCTTGCAATAGTCATCGTCAGCAACCGGATCGGCTTTCCGCATCTCAATCTGTACCGGTTTCATCGGGTATTCCTCTGACGGATTCAGCGGATGTGGACAGGTGTGGAGAATCACCAGGGTGTCCATCTCAAAGCGAAGAGTGATGCTGGCGCCGGGCGTTGCCGCAGATGCATCGAACACCAGGTTGCCGTCGTCATCGGTGGTCACTCTGGAGAACAGGTTCAGGTTGGCGGCCATGTCCCGTTCGGTGAGGCCGTATTTGGCCAGCTCGGTAAGAAAGCTGTGCTCGCCGCTCAGCGTCCATTGGTTGTGGCAATCCTGGTAGGAACGCACCGCATATTTTTCCTTCAGGGTTTTCTCGCTGAGGGTGCCGCATACGGTGTCATGCCAACCAAAATCATCTTCCACGATAGAGGCGAACACCCGGCCCATGTCCGAGTACAGGCAGTTGCCTTTGCTCAGCTTGAAGGTGTGCTGGCCCTTGAGACTGTCCGGTGCGTTATAGCGTTCCAGCAGCATTTCCGGGTTGTACATCAGCACCGACAGGTTGGCGCCGCCTTCCTTGTCGGTAAAGCGCATCTGCATGCCGCGTCGTACCCGCAGCGACCAGTGGGCGCTGCCAGGCAGGAGGGTGGTGTAAAGGCTTTCGTTCATGGCGAAGTCCTAGTTGTCACAGGATGTTGTTAAGAGCGCGGCTGGTCTCGCCCACGTTCTGGTTGATATTGCTCAGGGTGCCGCTGGCGCAGTCCCCTACCGGCAGGTCATAGGTAACCTTGGCGCCATAGGCATTCGGTGCCTGCGGGTCCAGCCGTGGCTTGTCAAACACCCACAGGCGAGTGCCAAGGTAGAACCCCTCGGTGATATCGTGGGTGATCATGAATACGGTCAGGTTCTGCTCTTTCCACAGGCTCAGCACCAGTTTGTGCATGTCCGCCCGAATACCCGGATCCAGGGCACCGAAGGGTTCATCCAGTAGAAGGATACGGGGACGTTTGATCAGTGCCTGGGCCAGCGCCAGGCGTTGCTGCATGCCGCCGGACAATTCATGGGGATACTTGTCGGCAGCGTGATCCAGCCCCACGGATTCCAGCATTTGCAGTGCGGCCTGGCGGAGCTGTTTGCGTTTCTTGCCCATGCTGATGCCCAGCCAGCGGCTGACTTGCAGTTCGCCACCCAGCATCACGTTTTCCAGTGCAGTCAGGTGGTTGAGCACCGAGTAGCGCTGAAAGACGATGCCGCGGCTTTCATCCGGCTCGCTGGGCAGGGGCTTTCCATCCAGCAACAGCTCACCGCGGCTGGGCGCCTCGGTGCCCAGCAGCATTTTCAGGAAGGTAGTCTTGCCGCACCCGGAGGCGCCGACAACGGTGACGAATTCGCCTTCCCGCACAGTGGCATTGAGCCGTTCCAGCACCACCTGATCGCCATACTCCTTCCACAGGTTTTTCATTTCGATAATGGCCATGGTCAGTGTCCTTGCTGATGGAACCAGGGGTAGCGCCATTGCGAATAGCGACGCAGCAGGAAGTCGATGGCAAACGCCAGCAGGGTGATCCACACCACATAGGGCAGAATCACATCCATGGCCAGATAGCGCCGCACCAGGAAGATGCGATAACCCAGCCCTTCGGTGGCGGCGATAGCCTCGGCAGCGATCAGGAACAGCCAGGCCGGGCCCAGCGACAGCCGTATGGCACCGATCAACCGTGGCATCAGCTGGGGCCAGACCAGCCGGGTGATGATCTGCCAGGTATTGGCGCCCAGGGTTTGTAACTTGATGATCTGCTCGTTGGGGATTTCCAGGGCACGCTGTTGCAGATCACGAATCAGAAACGGGGTAATACCGATGATGATGAGCATCACCTTGGCCAATTCACCCAGGCCGAAAATAATGAACAGCACCGGCAGGATCGCCATGGGTGGCACCAATGACAAACCGGTAACCAGGGGGGACAGAGTGGAGCGGATATAGGGAATGGTGCCATTGCCGATCCCCACCACCAGGGCAATCAGGGCACTGATTGCCACGCCGATGCCCAGCCGTTGCAGGCTGGCCAGGGTGTCGTTAAGCAACAGATAGTCGCCGCTGCGTTTGCTGGGTTCGAATGCCATGCGCTGGATGGCATCCACAAAACTGCCCAGCGCCGGCAGCAATTTGTCATTGGGGTTTGCCGTCAGACGCGCATCGGAGGCCACCATATAGACAATCAGCAACAGCACGAAAGGCAGCAGACCCAATGCCCAGGTGCCCACGCGTCCCGGTTGACGGTTGATCAGTTTTTTCATGGCAATTCCCGGTGATGATTGAAGCGTCAGACGCCTTGATCGGCGTCTGACGGTTTTTCTCTACAGCGTGCCTTCCGCTGCCATTGCCATGTAATCCGGGATAAAGCGCAGCTTCACATTGCTGTCGCTGCCGTAGATGCCTGCGGGCGTTTCAATACCCACAAAGCCGGCGTCCGGGGCGCCTTCGCCCAGTAGCCCATGCTGGAAGGAAAATTCCGCCACTTTCTGCATGGTGTCTTTCAGCTCCGGGCTGTTGACGAAGGCCACGGCCTCGGCGGGCTGATAGAACATGCGGGTGGATTCCAGTTGCGCTTCATAGCCGGCCAGGTCAGTGCCGGAGGCGTTGGCCATGAAGGTCCGGGCGGCCTTGCCGGCCTCATCATCGGCGGACATGGTGGCCATGATTTCGTACCAGGCGCCGGTGAGGGCCTTGCCGAATTCCGGGTTGGCTTTCAGGGTGTCGGTGTTGACCACCATCAGGTCGATGATTTCACCGGGGATCTGCGCCGAGTCGAACACCTTGTGGCTGTCCGGCATGGCGGTGATTTCGCTGAGCAGCGGGTTCCAGGTGGCCACGGCAGTGACACCTTTGGTGGTGAAGGCGGAAACCAGATCCGCATCCGAGGTATTCACCACGGTCAGGTCGCGCTCAGTCAGCCCCACGGTTTCCAGTGCCCGCGCCAGCAGGTAGTGGGAAACGGACAGTTCCACCAGGTTCACCTGCTGCCCCTTGATGTCGGCCAGCTTGTCAGTGCCCTTGAGGACCACGCCGTCGTTACCGTTGGAGAAGTCACCCACGATCAGGGCGGTGGAATCCACGCCGCCGGCGGCGGGAATGGTCAGCGCGTCCATGTTGGTCATGGCGCAGCCGTCATAGGCGCCAGCGGTGTACTGGTTGATGGATTCCACGTAGTCGTTGATCTGCACCACGTCGATCTCGATGTCGTACTTGTCAGCCCATTTGTCGACGATCTTCTGTTGGGCGCCATAATCCCAGGGCATCCAGCCCACATAGATGGACCAGCAGATGCTGAAGGAGTCTTTGGCCAGTGCGGTCACCGGCATGAGGGAAGTGAACAGGGCAATTGCTGCAACGGCAGCAGTCTTGCGTACGGAAAGGGTCATCTCGGACCTCCTTGGCTACGGACGATGAGGAATCCAATGACAACGTGGTCATCGTGTCCTCCCGGGCTTTTGTCCCGCCGTGTAACCTTCAGCCGCGAATCATGCCAACGACTGCAAGAAGGTCGACTGCTCTCGGACCAGGCATCGGCTGCGCGCTGTCTGTCGGCGCAGGCGACCGGAACCCTAGCGGTCTATTGGTTCAAATTGTGTTGAGTTGGAAGCCTCTGAATGACTGGGCATGCAAGGAGTCATTCAGAGGCTTCCTAATGGCAACGTGGCCATTCGATTCCTCTCTTTGAAACGAAGCAAAGGGGATGCCAAGTGGTGATAGTAAGAAAAATCAGTAGGTTGGCGCAGAGGGAAAACGAATCGGAAAGAAAGGTGGGCAGTGACGGGGCATTGCCAGCAGCAATGCCCCCAACTGGTGCGGTTATTCCGCGTGGGGTTGATGTTCGATGAAATCCACCAGCGCCTGCCAGCTCACCTGGTCCGCATGGGCATCGTAGCCCACCGGCATGTCAAAGCGTTCCGCCACCGCATCCGCCTTCGGATTGGTGAAACTGTGTTTGACGCCGGGGAAGCTGAGCAGCTGGAAATCGGCACCGGCCTCGGTCATTTCCTTGACGAAGCCGGTGACCTGTTCGGCAGGAACCATCGGGTCGGCCTGGCCGGTTGCCGCCAGAATACGCGCCTTGATGTCACCCGGCTGGGCGGGTGTGTCGGTGCCCAGGGTGCCATGGAAGCTGGCTACACCGGCCAGATCGGTCCCCATGCGGGCCTGGTTCAGGACCACGCCACCGCCGAAGCAATAGCCGATGGCGAACAGGCGACCGGCTTCTACCTGTTGCTGTTTCAGCATCATCCTGCGGGCGGCTTCGAAACGGGCATTCATCTTCTCCGGCTCGGCCATGGCAGATTTCATGAAGGCTTCCGCATCCTTCGGGTGAGTGGCGACCTTGCCGGTGCCATACATGTCCACCGCCAGGGCAGTATAACCGGCCCGGGCCAGCATACGGGCACGGTCGCGGGCATAGTCGTTCAGTCCCCACCATTCGTGGATCACGATCACCCCGGGGCCAGGTTTTTTCTGTTTGTCATTCAGGTACATGATGCCGGTGCCGAGATCGTCGGGCAGGGTGACACGGGTTTCAATGATGTCGCTGAATACGGTTTGACTCATCATAAACAGGGATACCATCAGCAGCAGTCGTTTCATTGCAGGTCCATCGTGGTAGTGGGTTGGGGCGCCTCTCGATCACCGATTGTGAAGGCGGGCTTGCAGGATATTCGGAGGCTTCCTAGTCGTGCCACACCCAGCGTAGCGGTTCACCGAAATCGTCGTAGATCAGCTTGCGGCTGGGGCGTGGGTTCAGCCGTTGGCGGCGAGGTTTGTGCTTGCGCGCATCAATGGCCGCGGCCACCTGGCTCAGGTCCGTGCGTTCGGGCTGTCGTGGGCCGTTGAACAGGACAGTCTGGTGTCCCTTGCCGTGGACAGGATCCGTGCCACTGACGCCACGGGGGATCTCCTTGATCTTTCCGCCCTTGGACAGATAGCGCTCCATGTCGCGCTCAAGCTGGTGGCGTTGCTGTTCTTTGCTGCTGCGAACCTTCACAGGACTCACCGCCGGATAATAATGGGTGACCATTCACAATATCAGCCTCTGGGGGAGGCATCTACCTCCTGACCGGGCTCACTGGGCCAGCGCATCGCGGATGGCCGCTTCCAGCTCTCCCCCTCGCGGCTCGGCGGAGGCCGGGAAATGGCGGATATCGTTACCGTCCGGGGAGATCAGGTACTTGTTGAAGTTCCAGCCCGGTGCCTGGGTGGCGGCGCCCAGGGCCTGGAATACCGGGTTGGCGCTGTCGCCTTTCACCGCGCTGGTGGCTGCCATGGGGAAGGTGACGCCGTAATTCACATAGCAGACTTCCGCTGTATCGGACTCGCGGTCCAATTCCTGACGAAAATCATCCGACGGGAAACCCAGGACGATCAGCCCCTGTTCCCGGTAAGTCTGGTACAGAGCCTCAAGATCCTTGAATTGGGGGGTGTAACCGCACTGGCTGGCGGTGTTGACCACCAGTGTCAGCTTGTTGCGGGTTAGCGCGCACAAATCCAGTGTCTGCTGGGAGTGCAGCTTTCTGACGGTGGTGTCCAGGGCATCGGCACACTCATCCGCCGCTTGCGCCGCAGGGGTCAGTAACAAGACAAAAAGAAAGCCCAGGTAACGCACCATGATGATCACTCCATGAAATTGTCTGCACAGGATTCATGAAAGCTGATCAAGATGGCGCGAAGAGAGTCACATTATCGGGCAACCAGTGCGGGAGTCTCGAAATGCACCTGTTTCAGGCCATGGCGCATGAAGGTACGGATATTGGCGTGGTCGCTGCCTTCCGGGTTCCCCAGCACATCGTGGCGGAAGAAATGCCCGAAGCAGGCGAGCGTCTGCTCATCGGACAGGTTATTGAGCTTGGCGAACGCGAAAATCTTGCAGGACCCCTCATTGGTGCCGGCTTCATTCACCACCTGGTCGTCACCACTGCCATTGGTAAAGCGGGCAGGGGTGTAGTCATAGTGCTCGGCGATGACCTCTTGAACCTGCTCGAAGGCAACGGCATCGGGAACCAGTTTCAGAGCAAACAGCAGGGTTTGAAGGGAATTGCTCATGGGGAGTCCTGTTCCTGTCAGAGAAAGGCGCAAAGGGTAGCGGCATCAACGGAACAGGGGAAGGGGGGAGACATGGTTACCCGTTGGAGCCTTGTTCACAAAGCGAAGAGGTTCCCAAACCACTTTGGGTATTCGCCTTGCCAGCAAGGCTCCAACGGTGGGTGCTGCCCGTTCTTCTTTCGGAGAGCCTGTTACTGTAGCGCTGGGTCTTTCGGCATCACCATGCCCGTGCCCTGCAGCGGGTCACAGTTCTTCAGCACCACCTTGCCTTCGAGCATGTTGCCCCGGGAATATTCCTGGAAGATGCACTCGTTGGTTTCCGGGTTGTAATTCTGGATCCATAGGTTGTCGCCTTTCCAGGTGGCACCGATGTGGTACTGCTCTTCAGGCACCTTGATGTTCATGGTGCCCCCAAAGCGTTTCACAAAAATCTGTTCCAGCCAGAAGTAGTAGGCCAGGGTTGCCACCAACCAGATTACGGCGGCAATAATCAGTGCGGGTTTCCATTTGCCCAGGCGAACGCCGATGCCGAACAGGGCACCGATGACAAGTACCGCAACGAGAAACCAGTAAAGGTAGGTAATCATGTTTTCTTCCTTGTTGTCTGAATCGTCTCTGGCATCATAGCAGCCAGTAAAAAGCGGGATGTAAAAACCATGCAAGAGTGGTGGGTGTATATGCTGCGCTGTGCGGACCGGACGCTCTATACCGGTATCAGCACCGAGCCGGCCCGGCGCCTTTACGAGCACAACCACAGCCCGAAAGGTGCACGTTACACCCGTGCCCGCCGGCCGGTACAGCCGGTGCTGCTGGTGCCTGCGGGAGACCGGGCGTCGGCCTCGCGGCTGGAAGCTCGGCTCAAGCGGTTGACCCGTAGCGAAAAACAGCAGTTACTGGCGAACCTGCGCGATGACAAGCGCAAGGAACCGCTGTCATTCTGGATTGAAGGAGCAGAGAACCATGACACTTTGGCGTAGCCTTTTTCTGGTCATGCTGGCCGGCTGGCTCAGCGGCTGTGGCATCAACAACATTCCCACCTATGACGAACAGGTAAAGGCCGCCTGGTCGCAGGTGGAAAACCAGTATCAGCGCCGGGCAGACCTGATCCCGAATCTGGTCAATACCGTGAAGGGCTACGCCAGTCACGAGAGAGAGGTGCTGGTGGACGTGACCGAGGCGCGGGCCAAGGTGGGGTCCATCCAGGTGGATGGCAACATACTCAATAACCCGGAAAAACTGAAACAGTTTGAGCAGGCCCAGCGTCAGCTCGGCTCCGCCCTGCAACGGTTGATGGTGGTGGCGGAACGCTACCCGGACCTGAAGGCCAATCAGAACTTCCTGGCCCTGCAGTCGCAACTGGAAGGCACCGAAAATCGCATCAGCGTGGCGCGCCGTGATTACATCGCCGCCGTGCAGCAGTACAACACCGAAATCCGGACTTTCCCGGGGCGGCTGTGGCACAGCTTCCTGTACAGCGACATGGAAATCCGTGAAACCTACGAAGCCACCGCCCAAGAGGCGGATCAGGCGCCGGCCGTCAGCTTCGAATGATGCGTTTATTCTCGCTGCTGATCCTGTTGTTGGCGTCGCCCTTGTGGGCGGCGCCGGAATTCCCCGAACTCACCGGCCGGGTGGTGGACAACGCCAACCTGATGACCGCCGCCCAGCGCCAGAGCCTGAGCCAGGCACTGGCCTCGGCGGAACAGAACACCTCCAACCAGGTGGTTGTGGTCACCCTGGCAGATCTGCAGGGCTATGAGATCGCTGATTACGGTTACCAGCTGGGTCGTCACTGGGGCATCGGTAGCAAGGAATCCGATAACGGGGTCCTGCTGATCGTCGCCCCCAATGATCGCAAGGTGCGTATCGAAGTGGGTTACGGCCTGGAGGGGGTGCTTACCGATGCCCTCTCCAGCGTCATCATCCAGCAGGAAATCCTGCCCGCCTTCCGCCAGGGCCAGTTCTACGGTGGCATCCAGGCCGGTGTCACCGCTATACAGGCAGCCATCAAGGGCGAATATCAAGGCGAGCGCCAACCCCGTGATAAACCAAGTGGGCTCAAGGCTCTGCTGATATTGATCGGCATGGTCGTGGTCACCTTCCTGCTGTCCTTTGGTGGCGGCGGGGGCCGGGGAGGCCGACGTGGCGGCATGTTTATGCCGGTGCCCATGGGCGGCTTTGGCGGCGGTGGTGGTTTCGGTGGCGGCGGCTTCGGCGGCGGCGGTGGTGGATTCGGAGGCGGGGGTGCTTCCGGTGGTTGGTAACGGGGAGATTGAGAATGTTGCTGGATAAGAATGCACAGGATGCCCTGGCCCAGGCCATCAACGCCCAGGAAAAACGCACGGATGCCGAGTTGGTCACCGTGCTGGCTCGCCAGGCGGATGACTATCGTTATGTGACCCTGCTGTGGGCCGCGCTGCTGTCCCTGCTGGTGCCGGTGGCGCTGTTATTCCTGCCGGTCTGGCTGACGCCCTTTGAAGCCTTGCTGCTGCAATGGGGCGTCCTGCTGGTGCTGGCGGTACTGTTCCGCCTCAAGCCGGTGCAGTTCCGGGTCGTGCCCCGTCGCCTGCAACGGATGCGTGCCGCCGGCCTGGCCCGGCAGGCGTTTCTGGAGCAGGGCCTGCATCGCACCCGTGGCGGCACCGGCCTGCTGATTTTCGTCAGCGAAGCGGAGCACTACGTGGAAATCCTGGCGGATCAGGGCATTGCCCGACATGTGGACGACAGCGAGTGGCAGACCATTGTGGATGCCTTCATTGCCCGGGTGAAAGCCGGCCGGGTGGCGGAAGGCTTCCAGGAATGCGTGGCCGCCTGCGGCGACAAACTGGCCACCCACGTGCCCGCCACGGAGTCCAAAAACGAGCTGCCCAACCACTTGATCGTGCTCTGACCGACGAACGGTTAACCCCTTCATTTTCCTCACAAAAAGCCTGCCCTGTGCAGGCTTTTTTACTGTGAAATCAGATATTTGACCGAATTCGCATTTTCTTGAATATGAGCAAACAGGGTTATTGCACCGGGTAAAAGCTTCCGGTAACAAGAGAGAGCAAAGGTAAAACTCACGAATAAAAATACCGGCTCACCCCGAATAAGGACTGAGCGGTCGTCACCTCAAAGCAGGGTCGCCATGGACCTTGATGTAGCTGCTTTGACACAGCGAGGAGAGAGACGATGAGACTGTTTCGCGAAAAGAGCGCTGCTGCCATCCCCCCGGTGTTGATCACCGAGTCCAACGACGTGGAGCGCCTCAAAGCCATTGCCCGCAACACCGCTGCCTTCGATCTGGGTGTCCAGGAGGTGGAATGGGAAAACGACCTCCCCGATGATCACGGCTGCATGCGCCTGAAACTCAGCGGCGACTATTACTTTGTGATCCGTCCCTGAGAGTGCGGGTCGTCTTGCGATATACCCTGATGTGGGTAGCCGGCGTGAAGTCAACCGTTACAGGCGAAGAACGCGACGCCTGAGACGGCGCTCACCCCTCTGGTATCCTTCCTGCCTCGTGATAAAGTCGTACCTGAATCAACAATGATCGCAGGGAGCGACACATGAAAACCCCTTTGCTTGCTACCACCGCCATCCTCGGCGCTATCACTCTTTCCACCCCGGTCTTTGCCTCTCACAGTGTCTATGGCGTGCTCAAAGGCGGCTGGACCGATCTGGATGACCGGGATATCCCCTCCGAAGTGGACACCACCGATACCACCGTCTCGCTGCTGGGTGGCGTCAGCTTTCCCCTGGCCCGCGATAGCTTCTCCGTTGGCGTAGAAGGCGGCGCGGTGTGGCTGGGTGACTACGGCGACGGCAATGAAGTCGATATTTCCGGCATCGAAGCCGCCGCCATCGGCAAGGCCCGCCTCGCCACCGGCACCGACCTGTTCCTGCGCGCCGGCGCCCTGCGCTGGGACGCGGAATTCGACCACGGCAGCGACGAAGACGGCACCGACGGTTTCTGGGGGGTGGGCTTCAGCTACGGCCTCGACAACCTGAAATTCCGCGGCAGCGTGGACCGCTATTCACTGGATGACGCGGATGTGGAGGCGTATACGCTGGGGTTGGAGTATCGGTTTAACTGATTAACCCCGCCTCCGGTTTTGTAGGAGCTATGCTTGCATGGCGAATGGAGCTCGCTAGTCACAGAGGAAGTGATGGAATGCAGGAAGTAAGATCGAATTTGTACCCTTGCCGGCATTGTAGTGAAACAGGTATTTGCACATCCGGTGAAGAAGGAAAAAGCTGCCGGGCTTGTGTGAAATATCACGAATTGAAAGGCCGGGAATTTACCGGCCTGGCGTGTGGTACCTGTGGAGGGCTGGGGCAGTCAGAACCCATAACAGAGAGAATGAACAAGCGAATCAAGCCTGTGCTGGCGATGATTATCGTTTTCTCGGTCCTTATCTTTATCTTTCTTTTGGCACTGACCAAGAATCCACATTTCCCCGAGTTTCTGGCTTTTGGTGGCACTCTGATTGGAGGGATAACAGCGTTTTATTTTAATGCCAAGAGTGGCAGTGCATAGTAGGTTCTTCATATTGAGATTGGGATATGGGGTGCATATTTTTACTCATATATAAGTAAATTATCGCCATAATGTTGATATTTACTCATATAAGAGTAAATATATGGCTATGGATATTCTCCCCGAAATCGGCCAGAACCTCCGCCTGGCGCGTCGTAAGTCATACCCTGATGACACCCTGGAGGACTTTGCCCTGCGCATTGGTGTGAGCAGGGCGACGCTGCAGCGGATGGAGAAGGGAGATCTGAGTGTGTCTCTGGGCAAATACTTCCAGGCGGCAACCTTGCTGGGCCTGGAGGCGCCTTTCCATACCTTGCTGAAGCCAAAGCAGAGTCTGTTCGATGATTAGGCAGCGCTACGACCTGTACCTGAATACCCGGCAGACCGGCATCGTCCATGCCGCGGACGTGGTGCTGGTGGAGGAATCCGGTTTCCTGACCCGGGTGGGCTTTCGATATCGGCCGGACTATCTGGCTGAGCCCTCGGCGTTCCCCATCGATCCGGTGCAGCTTCCCCTACAGAGCGGTCCTTTTGAATTCGAATGCCACAGGGGGGCAAGCCCTGCCTTTCTGGATGACTACCTGCCGGATAACTGGGGACGCAAGATCCTGGTGCAACTGGCGCTTTTCAGAGACAAAGAAAAGCTCAATGCCTATAGCGTCATTGATACGTTGGCGATGCTGGGCAGCAGCCGCATCGGCGCCATATCACTGGTCCGACAGGGTGAGGCGCCGCAGTTTGATTCGGGGTACGCCATCGATCAACTGGGCGCTGCGGAGCAGGCGGCCCAGCAGATCGATCAGATAGACCTGGGCGGCGTCGACCTTGATGAAATGAGCCTGCTTTACCTGGCCAATGCAGGGACCGGCGTGGGCGGCGCCCGCCCGAAAGCCCTGTTGTTTAATGGCGGGGGGCAGTACCTAGCCAAATTCAACCGCATCACCCATGACAGCTATAACAATGCCCGGGTAGAGCTGGCTTGCTTGAAGATGGCCCGTGCGGCGGGCATCCGGATGCATGACGGCAAGATCATTGAAGGGATCAACGGCCGTGAAGTGTTGTTGCTGGACCGTTTTGATATGGATGGCCCGGCGAGAAAACACCTGATTACCGTCAACGGACTTCTCAAGGAACCTGCCTCGCAGATGGACCTGGGCCAGGCGTTCCGTTACGACCATGTCAGCGACCTGATCAAGAAATATTCCTGCCAAGTGGAAGAGGACCTGATACAGCTTCTCAAACTCATGCTTTTCAATCGCGCCATCAACAATACCGATGATCACGAGCGCAACTTCAGCCTGATGCACAGCGAACAAGGCTATCACCTGGCACCGGCCTATGATCTGGTGCCGAGCCTGACCACCAACATGCACCATGCCGCCAGCTACCAGTATCAGGCTTACCCGCCAACACCTACCGAGGCGCTAAACGAGGGGAGAATTTTTAAATTACCCCGTGGCAAGGTGGAGAAGGCAGCGCGGGAGGTGATTGGTGCAGTTGAGCTGTGGGTGGAGTTCGCCGCAAATGTTGGGGTTGCTGATGAGGATATTGAGAAGGTATCCCGAGTGATCAAGGTCTAGGCTTGGGAAGTAGATGATTAATGGGTGCGACTTGCCGTTGATGACCGTTGTGCCATAAACCAGTATCCGAGATGTTAAATACAACTCTATAGGCGTTGCATGTCTCTAGTTATAGACACCACAGACTATGTTGGAAAATATCAAGAAGCGCATCTCAAAGACGTAACGTCTTCTCGAACATCGCGACTCAGATTCATTCTTTTCTTTATATCTGGGGTTATTGTAATTTCGAATAGCTTCAAGATTTACCCGGATTCACTCCCTCTTCTCAATATGCCCATGGAACCTGAGCAAGATTTTATATTTATTGGGGTCCTGGGGCTTTGTAACGTATATACGCTATTTTCTTACTGTGTTTCGTATTTCAATGATTATCTTCGATGGAGGCTCTCTAAGTCGGTTGCTAGATATGAAATCTCAAGATCTGAATTGACTCGGCTCTCTAGTAAGTGTGATTCCCTGATAAGCACCTTTTCTCGTGATATGGATTCTTATGGTGTCCATGACCATGAATTGGTGGAAGTAGAGCGCTGGAAAAACGCAATACTCTCTGAAAAGCCCCAGCGTGCCTTCATCACTATCCAAGGAAAATTTCTCGGCTTTGTTCATTTAATTCGATTTACCGTGCTTGAACTCATTGCCCCTGTGATTGTTGCTCTTCTGGCAGTGTTCTCAAGCATAGATGAGTCGGTAGGTGTTTTAGCGGGAGTTCTAGCTTTCTGATTCTCAGATAAATGTGGTCACTATATGGCGATCAGTAGGCAACCACAAAAAAAGGGTTAGAGATGGCTCTCTAACCCTTTTTTCTTTATCTGGTAGCAAGGGGCGGACTTGAACCGCCGACCCCAGCATTATGAGTGCTGTGCTCTAACCAGCTGAGCTACCTTGCCATTTGAGGCCGCGAATTTTCCGCGAGGGAGGGGTGGGTGTCAAGCGCTGGGTGCGTGTGTGGGCAATGTTTGATCAGTTGTTGGCAGGGGAAGGGAATTTCTGCCATAGTTGCAGGTCAAATGAAAATGATTCTTAATTGTAAGCCATTAATACTTGACCAAAACGCTCAGGATTACTACGCTTCACGTCAAATACACGCAATAAGGGTGTGGATATGCGCTTGACTACAAAAGGTCGCTACGCGGTGACGGCGATGCTGGATCTGGCATTGCATGCGGCCACGGGCCCGGTATCGCTGGCGGATATTTCCGATCGCCAGGGCATATCCATTTCCTATCTGGAGCAGTTGTTCGCCAAGTTGCGCCGTAGTGGCCTGGTGAACAGCGTGCGTGGGCCGGGTGGGGGCTATCAGCTCAGCCGGCCCAGCGAGGATATTGATGTGGCTGCAGTGATTGCGGCGGTGGATGAATCCGTGGATGCCACTCGCTGTGGCGGTCACGGGGATTGTCAGGAGGGCGACACCTGCCTGACCCATCACCTGTGGTGCGATCTTTCCGACCAGATTCAGGCGTTCCTCAGTGGCATTTCCCTGGGGGAGCTGGTGGCTCGCCAGGAAGTGAAGCAGGTGGCTCAGCGCCAGGACCGTCAGCACCAGCGCCTGCCCGTCAGTAGCCTGTAAGCGATTTCTACACCCTCACCGTTATCCCGTTGCGGCGGGGGGTCTTTGCCCGGACGCAACGCTGACGGTGTGGATTCAGGTATAATTTCGTCTCCGTTGCTTCGCCAACTCCCAATCGTTACAAGCCAAGTCGCCATGAGCCAAGCTGTCTATCTCGACTATGCGGCAACGACCCCGGTAGACCCGGCGGTGGTTGATGTGATGGTCCGTCATCTCGGTCCCGAAGGGACCTTCGCCAACCCGGCCTCCCGCAGCCACCTGTATGGCTGGCTGGCGGAGGAAGCGGTGGAATCTTCCCGCCGTCAGGTGGCTGACCTGCTGCAGGCGGACCCGCGGGAGATCGTCTGGACCAGCGGTGCCACCGAGGCCAACAATCTGGCCATCAAGGGCGTGATCGAAGCCCGAGGGGGTGGCCATGTGATTACCAGTGCCACGGAACACAAGGCGGTGCTGGATGCCTGTGGCTGGCTGGAAAAGCAGGGCCACCCGGTGACCTACCTGAAACCGGCTGCGGATGGTCGCATTGATCCGCAGAGTGTGGCCGAGGCGTTGCGTGAGGACACTGTGCTGGTGAGCATCATGCACGCCAATAACGAGACCGGGGTGATCAACGATATCGCCGCTATCGGCGCCCTGTGCCGCGAAAACGGCGTGTTGTTCCATACCGATGCGGCCCAGAGTGTGGGTAAGCTGGATCTGGATGTGCAGGCCCTGCAGGTGGATCTGTTGTCCGTGTGTGCCCACAAGATTTATGGGCCCAAAGGGATTGGTGCCCTCTATGTGCGCCGTGCGCCGGATGTGAAGGTGGCCGCCCAGATTCATGGCGGTGGCCATGAGCGGGGCATGCGCTCCGGCACCCTGGCCACCCATCAAATCGTCGGTATGGGCGAAGCGGTTGCCCTGGCAGCCCGTTTGCGGGACGAGGAAGGTCCCCGTATTGCCGGGCTGCGTGATCGTTTGTGGCAGGGCATCAGTCAGCTGGACGGTGTGAGCCTCAATGGTGAGGGGGCGCCGCGCTTGCCGGGGCACCTCAATGTGGCCTTTGCCGATGTGGATGGCGAAATGCTGCTTACCGCCATGAATCAGGCGGCGGTGTCTTCCGGTTCCGCCTGCACGTCCGCGTCCCTGGAGCCGTCCTATGTGCTCAAGGCCATGGGCGTGCCGGATGCACTGGCCCACGGCTCCATTCGCTTCTCCGTGGGGCGCTTTACCTCGGAGGCGGATATCGACCGGGTGATCGACAATGTGAGCCAGGTGATCCCGCGATTGAGAAAGGCGGCGGGTTAATCCTAACCGGCGGCGGGTTTTATCCCCCGAGCGGTTTTCTGCACGGCAGTACCTCCCTGCTATGGTGAATACACACCTGAATGGGAGGGGGTTCTATGCACGGCGTCATTATTTCCAACCTGAAAAAATACGTGGAAGAAAAACTGGGCGAGGACGCCTGGGATAGTCTGCGCGACAAGGCCGGGCTGACCGGCAAGGCCTTTATTCCTATCAGCATGTACCCGGACAGCGATCTGGATGATCTGTTGGCGGCGGCGGTGGAAATCACCGGGCAAGGCCGTGATGACATTCTCAAGGATTTCGGTGCCTGGGTGATCCCGCCATTGATGAAAATGTACCGTTCCTTTATCCCCGAGGATTGGGATGCGGTGACCTTTCTGAAAAATATCGAAGAGCGGATTCACGAGCGGGTGGTGCGCATGAAAGATGCCAGTGCCAAGCCGCCCCATATCAACGTGTCAGAAATTTCCCCGGGTCTGCTGGAGGTGGAGTATCAGTCCCATCGGGATATGAGCTATCTGGCACTGGGCTGTGTGTATGGCGTGGCCGATTATTATGGGCAAAAGGCGACGCTGATGGAGGAGAGGCGGGTGGTGGGTACCCACAGGACCTTCATCATGCGGATCTCCGCCGGGGAGCAGACCCAGCGGGATGCGGTCTGAACGGCGCTGAAGCTAAAGACAGCGTTAACCCATTATCCGTTGGCACCTTGCTCGCAAGGCGAAGGGCAGACCGCTGGCACCGCGCCAGACCAATCCCCTTCGCGTTGCGGGCAACGCGCCAACGGTCCTTTCTTGCCTCGCCCTGATGCGTTCCCGCCAGGGGATGAATCGCGCAAAAACCGAAAAATGTGACCGCCTATGTCACCCGGCGTCCAGTCGCCTGTTGATCCCGGCGCCAGTGGTGGCGCCGGTCGGTTGGACGGTCGTGCCGGCGGCACAGCTCTTGCTGTGTTAACGGAAGAGCCGGCTCGGGAGCAATGACATGCATGGCGTGATCGTGACCAATTTCAAGCGGTATCTGGATGAATTCATCGGCATCGAAGCCTGGAAGGAGGTGGTCTCCACCGCCGGGTTGCAGGGCAAGACCTACCTGCCGGTGGCACTGTATCCGGATGAGGAAATGGAGGCGCTGCTGCGGGCGGCGGAATCTGCCACCGGCCTGCGCCGGGATGATCTGCTGGCGGATTTCGGCGAGTGGGTGATCGGGCCGCTGATTGACATGTACCAGGCCATGATTCCTGCGGGCTGGGACGCCATGACCTTCCTGCTCAACATGCAGCAAATCCACGAGCGGATTCTGCGACTCAAGGACCCGGCGGCGACGGCGCCGAAGATCCAGGTGCACAAGCGCGGCGACGATACCCTGGAGATCCACTACCTCTCCCAGCGCAATATGGCGGCGATGATTCATGGCTCGGTGAAAGGGGTGGCCGCCTATTTCAATGAAACGGCCAGCTTGCTCGGCTCGGAGGCGGGAGAGGGCGGCGAACAGCGGTTTGTGTTCCACATTCAGCCAAACAAGACCCAGGCCCGGGAAGCGGTATAGCGTTTGGCTGGCAAGGGCCTCGTAGCGGGTCAGGCTGTCAGGGACTGGGCCTGTTGTTTGATCTTGCCGACCATGGCACGCAGGCCGTTGCCGCGGGTGGGGCTCAGGTGGTTGAGCAGATCAATGCGGTCGAAGAAGGCGTCCATGTCGTAATCGTGAATCGCCCGGGGGGATTGGCGGTTCAGGGCGGACAGCACGATGGCGGCCAGGCCCTTGACGATCAGGGCGTCGGAATCCACCGCCAGATAAAGGGTGTCCGCGTCGCTGTCGTAATCGGTTTCCAGCCACACCTGGCTCTGGCAGCCGCGCACGAATCGGTCTTCGGTTTTCAGTTCATCAGGCAGTTCGGGCAGCTGCTTGCCCAGGTCGATGATGTAGCGATAGCGCTCTTCCCAGTCATCCAGGAATTCCAGGTCTTCACTGATGTCCTCGGCGGTAATGTCTTTGCCCAGGGTGATGCTGTGGATATCGAACACGTCGCTTGCACTCCAGAGATAGCTGCAAGCTACAAGCCCCAAGTCTCAAGCTAAACCCGGGGTTCCCCCTTGTAGCTTGAAGCTTGTGGCTTGCAGCTTTTAAAACATTCCCAGCTCGAGCTGAGCCTCTTCACTCATCATATCGCGGCTCCAGGGCGGGTCGAACACCAGGGCCACTTCCACCTTGTCCACGTTGGGCACCTTGCCCAGCCGGTCTTCCACATCGCCTACCAGTACCGGACCCATGCCGCAGTTGGGGGCGGTCAGTGTCATGCGCACCTGCACCACGTTCTGGTCATCGCGCCGGATCACATCACAGCCATAGACCAGGCCCAGCTCCTTGATGCTGACCGGAATTTCCGGGTCGAAGATGGTCTGCAGGGTGCTGTCCAGATCGTCCTGGCGCACGCTGCCGTCCTCGTTGGCGGGGGCGAAGTCCAGCTTCAGGGGTTCCTGGCCGATGGCGTCAGCATCGGTGCCGTCGATGCGCGCCATATTGCCATTGATGGTCACCGTGTAGGTGCCACCCAGGGCCTGGCGCAGATTGACGAAGCTGTTCTTGGGGATGGTGATGCGGGTGCCGTCCGGCACCTTGCGGGCCGGCACGTCACGCTGAACGACGACGGTTCTCTGTTCTTGCGCCAATTCAGACCTCGTCCACGGTGAAGCTTTCGCCACAACCGCATTCGCCGGTGGCATTGGGGTTGCGGAACTTGAACAGGCTGTTGACGCCCTCGGTGACGTAATCAATGACCAGGCCATTGAGCATGGGCAGCCATTTCTCCGGCACGTAAAGGTTCACGCCGTCGATCTCGAACAGCTTGTCGCCGTCTGTGGGTTCTTCCACAAAGTCCAGGGTGTACATGAACCCGGAGCAGCCGGATTCGTCCAGATCCAGACGGATGCCGCTGGCACTGGCGCGCTGGATTTCCCGCAGGGCCTGTTTGTTGGCTGCCTCGGTCAGGTGAAGGGTGACCTGGCCGGGTTGGAATGTCTGAACTGTCATGAAATTACCTACCTTGCATTAGCGCATGGTTCGTAGGAGCGTCGCTGGCGGCGCGATGACTTGCGATCAGCGCTGGCTTATCGCGCCGCCAGCGACGCTCCTACGGAAAGGTTTTCCGTGTTGCGTGCCGCCTGTTGCGTCTGGCGTTATCAGAGAAAGGTCTTCACCTTCTCCAGCGCCTCGAACAGGCGATCCACCTCGTCAAGGGTATTATAAATCGAGAATGACGCCCTGACTGTGCCAGGAATGCCGAGCGTGTCCATCAGCGGCATGGTGCAGTGATGGCCGGTACGTACCGCCACCCCTTGCTTGTCCAGCAGCATGCCCACGTCCGCCGGGTGAGCGCCTTCCAGCAGGAAGGACAGCACACTGACCTTATTGGCGGCGGTACCAATGATTTTCAAGCCGTCGAAAGCCTCTGCCTGTTTGGTGGCGTGAACCAAAAGGGCGTCTTCATGGGCTTGCAGTGCCTCCCGGTTCTGCTGATTGAACCAGTCGATGGCGGCGGCCAGGCCGATAGCCCCGGCAATATTGGGGGTGCCGGCTTCGAATTTGTAGGGCAGCTGGTTCCAGGTGCTCTTTTCGAAACTCACCGTTTCGATCATTTCGCCGCCGGTCTGATAGGGCGGCATGGCTTCCAGCAGCTCGCGGCGGCCGTAGAGTACACCGATGCCGGTGGGGCCGAACAACTTGTGGCCGGAGAAGGCGTAGAAATCCACATCCAGGGCCTGCACATCCACCGGAAAGTGGCTGACTGCCTGGGCGCCGTCGATCACGGTAATCGCACCGGCCTCACGGGCCTTGGCGACCATCTCCTGCACCGGATTCAGGGTGCCCAGGGCATTGCTGGCATGGCCGATGGCCAGGATTCGGGTGCGCTCGCTGAGCAGCTGGTCAAAAGCCTCCATGTCCAGGCTGCAATCCTCGCGCAGCGGGATCACTTTCAAGGTGGCGCCGGTGGCCAGGCAGGCCTGTTGCCATGGCACGATATTGGCGTGGTGTTCGCTGGTGCTGATCAGCACTTCGTCGCCAGGCTGCAGGCGCTCACGGCCGATGCAATGGGCGACGATGTTGATGGACTCGGTGGTGCCCTTGGTCCACAGGATCTCTTCGCGGCTGGCGTTCAGGAAGCGGGCCACGGTTTCCCGGGCACCCTCGAACTGGCCGGTGGCCAGATCACTGAGATGGTGGGCGCCCCGGTGCACATTGGAGTTCACCGTGCGGTAGTACTGCTCCAGCACATTCAGCACCGCGGCCGGTTTCTGGGTGGTGGCACCGTTATCCAGATACACCAGCGGCTTGCCGTTAACCTGTTGATCCAGGATCGGGAACTGCGCGCGAAGGGCTGCCACATCAAACGTCATTACGCGGCGTCTCCGGCCGGGTTGGCATGGGTCAGTTCTGCTTCCAGCCAGGGCTGGGCCCACTCGGTCACGGCCCCATGGGGCAGGGCCATCAGCAATTCGTTAACGAAGCCCAGGCTCAGCATGCGTTTGGCTTCGGCAGCGGGGATGCCGCGGGATTGCAGGTAGAACTGCTGACCGGCATCCAGCTGCCCGACGGTGGTGCCGTGGGCACACTTCACGTCGTCATTGTAGATTTCCAGCTCCGGCTTGGTGTTGATTTCGGCACCGGGGTTGAGCAACAGGTTCTTGTTGGACAGCTCCGCATTGGTACCGCTGGCGCCCGGGTGAATATGGATGCGGCCATTGAAGACCGCCTTGCCGCTTTCACCGGCCAGGCCCTTGAAGTTTTGATCGGACTGGCAATTGGGCACCGCGTGCTCCACGCACAGCTGGTTGTCCACGTGGCTCTTGTCGCGGACCACGAAGATGCCTTTCATATTCAGCTCGGCGCCGCTCTTGCTGACCAGGGCGCGCACGTCGTTGCGGCGCAGGCGGTTGCCGGTCATCAGCTGGTAGCTGTCCACCTTGCTGACGCCCTGCTGGTCAATGATCAGGGTGCCGATGTGCAGGGTGCTGGCCTGCTCACCCTGCAAGCGGTAGTGAGTGAGCTGGGCGTTGTCGGCGGTGATCAGGGCAGTGACCGCATTGGTCAGGGCCTGGCCTTCCGCGTGATAATGCTCAATGACGGTAGCTTCGGCGCCGCTGTTGAGTTTGACGATCACGCGGGGATTGCAGTGTGCCGGCGCGTCACTGGCACTCTGGATCTGCACGTGGATCGGCTGCTCGATACGGGTATTGGCGGCCACTTCCAGTACCACCGGCTGGCCGCAGACGGCGCCGTTATAGGTGGCAAAGGGGGTCTGCAGGCCGTTTACCGCGGGAGCGTCATGATGGAGATTGACGCCGGCGGGCAGGGTGCTGCCCTGCAGCTGGCCATTGTTGATGGTGACCACAAACTCGCTCAGTGCCGGCAGGGGCTGGCGGATCTCGCCATTGGCAACCGCGTTCAGGTGACCGTCGGCCAGGGCCTGCAACGAGGTGTACTTCCAGCGCTCGGTCTTGCGTTCCGGGAAGCTGGCAGCCTCCAGGTCGGTCAGCGCATCGCCGTCACTGCCGTGGCGGCGGGCGTTGGCCAGGGCCTGGGTTTTCAGGTCAATGGCGAGGTCGCTTGCAGAGAGACTCATGCGGACTCCTCTTCTCCTGTGAGCCAGCCGTAGCCTTTCTTCTCCAGCTCCAGGGCCAGTTCCTTGCCGCCAGACTTGATGATCTGGCCGTTGGACAGCACGTGCACAAAGTCCGGCACGATGTAGTCCAGCAGACGCTGATAGTGGGTGACCAGCACGATGCCGCGCTCCGGGCTGCGCAGGGAGTTAACGCCCTTGGCCACGGTCTGCAGGGCGTCGATGTCCAGGCCGGAGTCGGTTTCGTCGAGCAGCGCCAGTTTCGGCTCCATCAGCAGCATCTGCATGATTTCGTTGCGCTTTTTCTCACCACCGGAGAAGCCTTCGTTGACGCCACGCTTGAGGAAGCTGGCGTCCAGGTTCACCTGTTTGCAAGCCGCACGGGCCTGGCGGAGCAGGGTGACCGAGTCCCACTCTTCCTTGCCCTGGGCACCGCGCACGGATTCCAGTGCCGCCTTGAGGAATTCCATGTTGGAGACACCGGGGATTTCCACCGGGTACTGGAAAGCCAGGAACAGACCCGCCTGGGCGCGCTCTTCCGGTTCCAGGTCCGCCAGGCTCTTGCCTTCAAACAGGGCTTCACCACCGGTGATTTCGTAGTTGTCACGGCCGGCCAGCACATTGGCCAGGGTGGATTTGCCGGAGCCATTGGGGCCCATGATGGCGTGGACTTCACCCGGGTTCACGGTCAGGTTGAGGCCCTTGAGAATCGGCTTGTCCGCTACGGTGGCGTGCAGATCACGAATTTCCAGCATGTTTTGATGCGCCTTTCGGTTGGGCTGGGTTCCAGCCCCGGTTAATCAGGGTGTTGTAGGAGCCATGCGTGCATGGTGAAGGGGTTGCGATGGTTCGCCATGCGAGCATGGCTCCTACAGTGTCATTGTCAGGGAAGGGGTTTAGCCCACGGCCCCTTCCAGGCTCACTTCCAGCAACTTGCCCGCTTCCACGGCGAACTCCATGGGCAGTTCCTTGAACACCTCTTTACAGAAGCCGTTCACGATCATGGAGACCGCTTTTTCCGGGTCGATACCGCGCTGGCGGCACAGGAACATCTGGTCGTCACTCACCTTGGAGGTGGTGGCCTCGTGCTCAATGGTGGCCGAGGGGTTTTTCGACTCGATGTACGGGAAGGTGTGCGCGCCGCAGGTGTCGCCCAGCAACAGGGAGTCGCACTGGGTGAAGTTGCGGGCGTTTTCCGCCCGGGGGCTGATCCGCACCAGGCCGCGGTAGCTGTTGCTGCTGCGACCGGCGGAGATGCCCTTGGAAATAATGGTGCTCTTGGTGTTCTTGCCCAGATGGATCATCTTGGTGCCGGTGTCCGCCTGCTGCATGTGGCGGGTCAGGGCCACGGAGTAGAATTCACCGATGCTGTTGTCGCCACGCAGGATCACGGACGGATACTTCCAGGTGATGGCGGAGCCGGTCTCTACCTGGGTCCAGCTGATCTTGCTGTTTTCGTGGGCCACGCCGCGCTTGGTGACGAAGTTGTAGATGCCACCCTTGCCGTTTTCGTCGCCCGGGTACCAGTTCTGCACCGTGGAGTACTTGATCTCCGCGCCGGGCAGGGCCACCAGCTCCACCACGGCCGCGTGCAGCTGGTTTTCGTCCCGCTGGGGCGCGGTGCAGCCTTCCAGGTAGCTCACGTAGCTGCCTTCATCGGCGATGATCAGGGTGCGTTCGAACTGGCCGGTGTTGGCCTCGTTGATTCGGAAGTAGGTGGACAGCTCCATGGGGCAACGTACGCCCTTGGGGATGTAGACGAAGGAGCCATCGGAAAACACGGCGCTGTTCAGGGCGGCATAGAAGTTATCGCCCTGGGGCACCACGGAACCCAGGTATTTCTGGATCAGTTCCGGGTGGTTCTGGATGGCCTCGGAAATGGAGCAGAAAATCACGCCCGCTTCCCACAGCTTCTCTTTGAAGGTGGTGAATACGGAGGAGGAGTCGAACACCACATCCACGGCAACGCCGGCGAGCATTTCCTGCTCGTGCAGGGGAATGCCCAGTTTTTCATAGGTGGCCAGCAATTCCGGGTCCACCTCGTCCAGACTCTTCGGGGCGTCATCCAGGCTCTTGGGCTTGGAGTAGTAGGACACCTTGTTGAAGTCGATAGGGTCGTGGTGCAGATGGGCCCAGCCCGGGGAGGGCATTTCCTGCCACTTGCGGTAGCTGTCCAGGCGCCATTCGAGCATCCATTCCGGCTCTTCCTTCTTGGCGGACAGGAAACGGATGACTTCCTCGCTCAGCCCCGGGGGCAGGGTTTCGGTGTCCACCGTGGTGGTGAAACCGGCCTCGTAGTTGGAGCGGATCAGTTTGTCCAGTTCAGCTTGGCTCATAGGTCAGGGCCTGATGTTGAATACCAGAGTAATTTAGTCAGGTATTATACGCCATTCGTGAGCGCTGTCGACCACTGGCCGGGGAGAAAGGGGCTTTCGGCCGGCTCCCGGTGGTGGCAGGGCGGCAGGCCCGTGGCGGGGGCGGCAACGGTATCATAATTCACCCTGCTTGCGTATAATCCGCCGGTTCCAAAGGGGTGGCAGTGGTCTTTGCGTCCGCAAGGTGCCGGATTGCCCCTTCTCTGCCTGGGGGAGCTTGTTTTGGGTTCCCGGGGACCATTTAACGTAAATTCTGGAGTGAACTGACTGATGGCTGTTGAGCGCACCCTCTCTATCATCAAGCCTGATGCCGTGGCCAAGAACGTAATTGGCGACATCGTATCCCGTTTCGAGAAGGCTGATCTGAAAGTGGTTGCCATGAAAATGGTACACCTGAGCGACGAACAGGCCGGTGGTTTCTACGCCGAGCACAAGGAACGCCCCTTCTTCAAGGATCTGGTGTCCTTCATGACCAGCGGTCCGGTGATCGTGCAGGTTCTGGAAGGCGAAGACGCCGTGACCAAGAACCGTGACCTGATGGGTGCTACCAACCCCAAGGATGCGGAAGCCGGAACCATCCGTGCCGATTTCGCTCAGACCATTGACGAGAACGCGGTACACGGCTCTGACTCCACCGAGTCTGCTGCCCGTGAAGTGGCTTACTTCTTCGCTGACGAAGAACTCTGCCCGCGCACCCGCTAAGATAGCGAGTGAGCACCTCCAGCCACGGCCTCTGGCCGTGGTTGGCGTTTAAAGGAAACCCGGTTTCCTACTGGAGAATGCAATGACAACCCAACAGAAGGTCAATCTGCTCGGTCTTTCCCGTCCGCAAATGGAAGAATTCTTCCTGGCGATGGGCGAGAAGAAGTTTCGTGCCCAGCAGGTACTCAAATGGATCCACCACCATCAGGCGGATTCCTTCGAGCAAATGACCGATGTGGGCAAGGCATTGCGCCAGAAACTGTCCGAGGTGGCGGAAATCCGTGGCCCGGAGGTCGCCCATGAGAGCATCAGCCGCGATGGCACCCGCAAATGGGTGTTCGAACTGAGCGGTGGTGGTTCTGTGGAGACCGTTTTTATTCCTGATGGTCGCCGTGGCACCTTGTGTGTGTCGTCCCAGGTGGGCTGTGCCGTGGATTGCAGCTTCTGCTCCACGGGCAAGCAGGGTTTCCAGCGCGATATGACCAGCGCCGAGATCATCGGCCAGGTATGGCAGGCCAGCCGTGCCTTCGGTCCCCGTCGCAATCTCGGCGAACACCCCATCACCAATGTGGTGATGATGGGCATGGGCGAGCCCATGCTCAATTATGACAATGTGCTTACCGCCATGCGCATCATGAAAGATGACCTGGGTTACGGTATCGGCAAGAAGCGCATTACCCTGTCCACCTCCGGCCATATTCCGAGGATGGACCAGCTCAGCCAGGATCTGGATGTGTCGCTGGCAGTCAGCCTGCATGCACCCAATGACGAGCTGCGCAACGAATTGGTGCCGCTGAATCGCAAGTACCCGCTGAAAGAATTGATGGCGGCCTGCAAGCGTTACAGCGACAACATCACCCACCGTCACAACACCATTACCATGGAATATGTGATGCTGCGTGATGTGAATGACAAACCGGAACATGCCCGTCAGCTGGTCAAGCTGCTTAACGGTATTCCGGTGAAGGTCAACCTGATCCCGTTCAATCCTTTTCCCCATGCCGGTTACGAACGGTCACGGAAAAGCGATATTCTGGAATTTCATAAGTACCTGAATGACAATGGATTGCTGACCACCGTAAGGACAACGCGCGGTGACGATATCGATGCCGCCTGTGGTCAGCTGGTGGGGCAGGTGCAAGATCGGACCCGGCGCAGTGAGCGCTGGAAGCAATCCATTTTTCATCGCTCCGAACAAACCGATAACAACACAGCGCAAGCGCAATGAGACGTTTTTTTCGGGTTTTTCCAGGTCTGCTGATCGCAGGCCTGTTGGCCACCGGGTGTGTAACGGTGGAATCGGGGCAACGGGAAGTCAATCTGGATGATGCGGTGAGCAGCCGCGTGGCGGCCGGGCTGCAGTACCTGCAGCAAGGCGATCCTGCCGAGGCCCGTCGTCATTTCTCCCGGGCTCTTGAGCATAAAGATGACAGCGCCGTGGCGCACAATGCCATGGCTCTGCTCTACAAATACGAGAATGACCCGGAGCGGGAAGAATTCCACTACAAAAAAGCTTTGCGGGCAGATCGTGATTACGCGCCGGCGCTGAACAACTACGGCACCATGCTTTACAGCCGGGGCGCTTATCAGGAAGCGCTGGAAAAGTTCAAGCGCGCCGCGAACGACCCGTCCTACCAGGGCCGCGGCAGTGCCTGGTCGAATATAGGCCGCTGTTACCGCCAGCTCGGTAATGACGAGGCGGCACAAAAGGCGTTTGTGAAAGCCATTCGCCTCGACCCCCGGGCCGTGATGCCGAATCTGGAACTGGCGGAGCTGTATTTCCGGCAGGACCGTATGCGTCTGGGTTGGGATTATTACCAGCAGTATCTGCAGCGCAGTGGCCGCCAGAGTGCCCGGTCACTATGGCTGGGCATTCGCCTTGCCAGCGATCTGGGGTACGCGGATCAGCAGTCCAGCTATGAGCTGGCACTGGAAAATATCTATCGTCGCTCAGCGGAATACCGCGAGTGGCAGAATTGGAAAGCCTCTCAGGAGAGCGGGAAATGAGCGATAACATGGTCGTGCTACCGGGTGAACGTTGTCGCAAAGCCCGTGAGGCACTGGGCTGGACCCCTGCCGAAGCGGCAAAGCGCATGCACCTTTCCCAGAGTTACCTGGTGGCTCTGGAGGCCGATGATTACGAGCGTCTGCCCGAAGCAACCTTCGTTAAAGGGTATCTGAAAAATTACGCCAAGCTGTTGGGACTGCCGGCGGATGAAATCGCCAACACCTTCCAGCAGATGGTGAACGATGATGCCTTCGACAAGCCGCTGGATCTGCCCAAGATGGCCCCGCCGCCGTCCGTGTGGCGCAAGCCGTTGCTGGCGGTGGTGGCGCTGCTGGTCGTGGTGGCGTTGTTGATCTGGCTGTGGCCGGAAGAGGAAGCGCTGGCGCCATTGTCCAACTCTGGCATGAATACACCGGAAGAGCGTGCGTCTGTTCCGGCCGATGAAGAGGTCGGCGGCGAAACTGGCCCTTTTTCCAGTGAGCAGGAGCCGGCCCCGGAGCAGGGCGCCGGTGACCCGCTCGCCCCTCAATCCCTTGACGATACCGCCAACGACGACCAGCCTGAAGAGGCCGGGGCTGCGGTAGACGGCGAAGGCGTAGAGAGTGCAGACAGTGCGGACCGAGTCGAAAGCAGCGACGAACCGGCCCCGAGCATGCTGGCCGAAAACGGCCTGGACCGCCTGTTGATGGCTTTCTCCGGCAACTGCTGGATCAGCGTCAAGGACGCCACCGGCCGCACCCTTCGCCAGGGTGAGCAGCAGGGCGGCACCTCTTTGCAGCTGGATGGCAAAGGGCCGTTCAGCCTGACCCTGGGTGATGCCGGTGCCGTTGATGAATTGATCCTCAACGGTGAGGTTGTCACCTTACCGACGAATTCCCCCGGTACAGTTGTGCGAGTCTCCATTCCCTGATTCGCGAGGGCAGAAACACCATGGAACCGGAAGTCAAAATCCAGCGCCGCAAGACCCGTCAGATCTTTGTTGGCAATGTCCCGGTGGGCGGCGATGCCCCCATCTCCGTGCAAAGCATGACCAACACCGAAACCTGCGATGTGGACGCCACGGTTGGCCAGATCCGTCGCTTGCAGGATGCCGGTGTGGATATCGTGCGGGTATCGGTGCCCAGCATGGAGGCTGCCGAGGCGTTCGGAAAAATTCGCCAGCAGGTGGATGTGCCGCTGGTGGCGGATATTCACTACGACTACAAGATTGCTCTGGCCGTGGCAGAACGGGGCGTGGATTGCCTGCGTATCAATCCGGGCAACATCGGGCGCGAGGACCGCATCAAGGCAGTGATTCAGTGCGCCAAGGACAAGGGATTGCCGATCCGTATCGGCGTCAACGCCGGCTCCCTGGAAAAGGAATTGCAACGTAAATACGGCGAGCCCACGTCCGATGCCCTGGTGGAATCCGCCATGCGCCATGCGGACATTCTCGACCGCTATGATTTTCAGGACTTCAAGGTCAGTGTAAAGGCCTCCAATGTCTTCATGACCCTGCAGGCCTACCGCAAGTTGTCTGCCCAGCTGGAGCAGCCCCTGCACCTGGGTGTCACCGAAGCGGGGACCTTCCGTTCCGGCACGGTGAAATCCGCCGTGGCGCTGGGCGCACTGCTCATGGAAGGCATCGGCGATACCATCCGCATTTCCCTGGCCGCCGACCCGGTGGAAGAAGTGCGGGTCGGTTTTGATATTCTGAAAAGTCTGAACCTGCGCAAGAAAGGCGTGAATATCATCGCCTGCCCCAGCTGTTCCCGGCAGAACTTCGACGTGATCAAGACCGTCAACGAGCTGGAAGCCCGCCTGGAAGACATCAATGAGTCCGTGGATCTGGCCGTCATTGGCTGCCTGGTGAATGGTCCCGGCGAAGCCCGGGAAGCGGATGTGGGTCTCACCGGCGGCACGCCCAACAACCTGTCCTATGAAGACGGCAAGAAAAGCCACCATGTGACCGCGGAGAATCTGGTCGATGAACTGGAGCGCATGGTGCGGGCCAAGGTGAAGAAACAGCGCGAAGACGAAGCCAAAGGCATTATTGCCAGAAGCGAATAACAAGTCGGACGTCGCGAGTCGGACGTCCGACTTTTTTACCAAGGACATTCAGTGAGCAAGAAGATTACCTCCATCCGCGGGATGAACGACATCCTGCCGGAACAGACCGGTCTTTGGCAGTGGCTGGAAGACCGGGTGCGCGGCGTGCTGGCCAGCTACGGCTATCAGGAAATCCGCATGCCGGTGGTCGAGCAGACCGACCTGTTCAAGCGCAGCATCGGTGAAGTCACCGATATCGTCGAAAAAGAAATGTACACCTTCGAGGACCGCAACGGCGACAGCCTGACCCTGCGTCCGGAAGGGACCGCCAGCTGCGTGCGTGCCTGCGAGCAGCATGGTCTGTTGTATAACCAGACCCAGCGCCTCTGGTATACCGGCCCCATGTTCCGCCACGAGCGCCCCCAGGCTGGCCGCTACCGCCAGTTTCACCAGATCGGTGTGGAAGTGTTCGGCATTAGCGGCCCGGATATCGACGCGGAAGTGATCCTGCTCACCGCCCGACTCTGGAAAGCCCTGGGTCTGGCGGACAAGGTCACCCTGGAGCTCAATTCCCTGGGCGACAGTGAGGACCGTGCCCGCTATCGCGATGCCCTGGTGGAGTACCTGAAAACCCATTTCGACCGTCTGGATGAAGACTCCCAGAAGCGTCTGGAGCGCAGCCCCCTGCGCGTACTGGACAGCAAGGATCCGGGTACCCGCGAAGTGCTCCAGGATGCGCCGCAGCTGGCGGAATACCTCAATGCCGATGCCCGCGAGCACTTTGACGGCCTGAAAGCCTTGCTGGATGCCAACGGCATTGCTTATAAAGTGAACCCCTATCTGGTGCGCGGTCTGGATTATTACGGCAAGACCGTGTTCGAGTGGACCACCGATGCGCTGGGCGCCCAGGGCACTGTGTGTGCCGGTGGCCGTTACGATGGTCTGGTGGAACAACTGGGCGGCAAACCCACCCCCGGTGTAGGCTTTGCCATGGGAGTGGAACGGCTGATTCTGTTGATTGAGCAGGAAAAGCCGGAACTGTCTGCCCCTGTGGACGTCTATGTGATGGCCATGGGCGATGTGCTGGCACCGACCATGGCCCTGGCTGAACAGTTGCGCGATGCCTTGCCCGGTCGCGGCATCCAGCTGCATTGCGGCGGTGGAAGCTTCAAGAGCCAGATGAAAAAGGCGGACCGCAGCGGTGCCGCCGTCGCCCTGATCATGGGTGAAGATGAATTGGCCAGCGGTGTGGTCACGGTAAAGCCGTTACGTGGGCAGGCCGAACAGAAACAGGTCGCCCAGGGCGATGTCACCAACGCGCTGATATCATTTCTGGAATAAAACGATTTGCGGCAGGCGGCAAACGTCATGACGCGATCACACAGGAACAGCGACGGCGCTGATCGTGTCGCCGTGTAAAACGTGTTCCTCGCCGGCGTGAATGGCAATGCCGGCTAAACGCAATACCCAAGCGTCGGGAAGAATGCTTCCCGGCAATAAAAACGAAAGGAGAGCAGGGTGGTCGATTACATCCGCGACGAAGAAGAGCAGGTTGAACGCATCAAGGCCTGGTGGCAGGAAAACGGGACTGCGGCAGTCATCACCGTGGTGCTGGCGGTGGCGGCACTGATCGGCTGGCGCCAGTGGCAGGGCCACCAGGGTGAGCAGGCGGCCGAGGCTTCCACCGAATACCAGGTCATGCTGGAAGCCCTGTCTGCCAATCCCATGGACAAGGCGGTGATCAATGACAAGGCAGACCTGCTGATTGAGGATTTCGGCAGCAGTGCTTATGCGGATTATGCGCGTCTTGCCAAGGCCAGCCTGGCCGTACAGGACGGCGATTACGATACGGCGGTGAGTTTGCTCCAGCCAGTGGCGGATGACGGTGCCACCGATGCGCTGAGTTACACCGCCAGCCTGCGTCTGGCGCGGGTGTTTCTGCAACAGCAGGCCTGGGACAAGGCCGATGCCGAGCTTTCCGGGCGTTTCCCGGACGCCTTCAATGGCATGGCGCTGGAGCTGAGAGGGGATCTGGCCAAGGCTCAGGGCGAGGCAGAGCAGGCCCGTGATCTGTATGCGCAGGCCCTGGATGTCCTGCAGGACGGTGGTGAAAAAGACCGTGTGCAGATGAAACTGGACGACTTGAAAAGCGCTTCCTGATGAAATTTCTTTTCCCCATCGTGCTGGCCGGCCTGGTGCTGGCCGGCTGTAGCTCCAACCCCAATGCCATTGAACCCAATGACCTGCCGGACTTTGAGGCCACTTACAAGGTCAAGCGGCTCTGGAAAGAAGGTGTGGGTGACGGGGTGGAAGACAGCCAGTTGTCCCTGCGCCCGGCGGTGACCGAACAGCAGGTCTTTGCCGGCGATGTGTTCGGCAACGTCTATGCGGTCAGCCGTGATGAGGGCAAGCGCCAGTGGCGGGTGAAGACCGAAGACCGCATTGCCGGTGGTTTTTATGCCGGTTACGGCATGGTGCTCTACGGTACCCGTGAAGGCATGGCAGTGGCCCTGTCCATGGAAACCGGTGAGACCCTCTGGCGCACCCGGTTATCCGGTGAGGCCCTGGCCATCCCGACCAGCGATGGCAGCATTGCGGTTTTCCAGACCCAGGACGGCCATGTAAATGGCCTGGATGCCGAGACCGGGGAACAGATCTGGGACTATGAAACCCCTGTGCCGACCCTGACATTGCGTGGCCTGGCGCAGCCTACCCTGGACAACGGCAAAGTCTATGCCGGCTTCGCCAATGCCAAGCTGGCGGCGCTGGATCTGGAAAATGGCGTTCCCCTCTGGGAACAGCGTATTGCCGAGCCCACCGGGCGTTCCGAACTGGATCGTCTGGTGGATGTGGACGGTAACCTGATCGTGGAAGGCGGCGGTGTGTTTGCGGTGACCTTCCAGGGCAAGGTCGCTGTGGTCGACCAGGAAAACGGTCGTCCGTACTGGGACAAGGAAATGTCCAGCGCCCAGACCATCAGCACCCGCAATGGCAGCCTGTTCGTGGCAGACGACAAGGGCGTGGTGCGCGCAGTGGATATGCGCAGTGGCAGCGTTCTGTGGAAGCAGGACAAGCTCTATGGTCGCCGTCTTACCGGGACCTCCGTGCAAGGCAACCACCTGGCGGTTGGCGATTTCGAGGGCTACCTGCACTGGCTGGATGTGGATGACGGCAGCCTCGTCGCCCGCAAACGCCATGATCGTGATGGCTTTGCCGGCACCGCGGTCAGCTACGACGGTGTGCTCTACGTGCTCAGCTATGATGGCAAACTGGCCGCGTACCAACTGAAAGAACGTTAATCTTTACAGAGGGAGCGGTGCAGTGGCCGCTCCCTCTGTGCCTTCCCCTGTTTTCCTGATTTTCTTCTCTCCGCCTCTATCACCGAATTGCGTTACCATAGCGCCCAGACATCCTTGCAGAGACATCTATGAAACCGGTCATCGCCCTGGTGGGGCGGCCCAATGTGGGCAAATCCACCCTGTTCAACCGACTTACCCGAACCCGTGACGCCCTGGTAGCGGATTACCCGGGCCTGACCCGTGACCGCAAGTACGGTGACGGCAGACTGGGGGACTACCTGTACACCGTGGTGGACACCGGCGGTATCGGCGAGAACGATGATGGCATTGATGCGCCCATGACAGAGCAGTCATTGATGGCGGTGGGGGAGGCGGACCTGGTGTTGTTCCTGGTGGATGGCCGGGCCGGTCTGACCGCCGCCGATGAGCAGATCGCTATGGAGCTGCGCAAGCTGCCCAAGCCCACCTATCTGGTGGTGAACAAGACCGATGGCATCGACCCGGATACGGCCATGGCCGATTTCTACACCCTCGGCCTCAATGAGGTGTTGCCCATCGCAGCTGCCCATGGCCGGGGTGTGCGCAGCATGATCGAAACCGTGCTGGCGGCCTTTCCGGACCTGGAGCCCTATTACGATGAACAGGGCGAACCGGTGGATACCAACGACGGCAGCATTCGTGTGGCCGTGCTGGGCCGACCCAATGTGGGCAAGTCCACCCTGATCAACCGCATGCTGGGGGAAGAGCGTGTGGTGGTCTTCGATCACGCCGGCACCACCCGGGATTCCATCGAGATCCCCTTCGAGCGCATGGACAAGGCCTATACCCTGATCGATACCGCCGGGGTAAGGCGCCGTGGCAAGGTCGCCGAAATGGTGGAAAAATTCTCCGTGATCAAGGCCCTGCAGGCGGTGGACGCGGCCCAGGTGGTGGTGCTGGTGATCGATGCCCGTGAAGGCATCACCGACCAGGATCTGCACCTGCTGGGTTATGTGCTTGATAGTGGCCGTGCCCTGATGATCGCCGTGAATAAATGGGATGGTCTGGATGCGGACCACAAGGAACGGGTGCGCGTGGAGCTGGGACGGCGCCTGGAATTCGCCCCCTGGGTAAAGATCAAGTTTATCTCCGCACTGCATGGCACCGGGGTGGGCGATCTGTGGGGCATGATCGAAAAAGCCTGGGATTCCGCCTTTATCAAGGTGGGTACCAACGAGATGACGCGGATCATGGAAAGCATTACCGCCGGCCATCCGCCGCCGCGTAATGGCCGCTTCCGTGCCAAGCTTCGTTATGCGCATCTGGGCGGCAACAATCCGCCCACCATCATCCTGCACGGCAACCGTACCGAATCATTGCCGATCAGCTACAAGCGTTTTCTGGAGAACCGTTTCCGGGAAGCCTTGAAACTGGACGGCACGCCCATCCGGCTGGAATTCAAATCCGGTTCCAATCCTTTTGAAGGGCGCAAGAACGTACTGACGGATCGCCAGGTGCACAAACGCAAGCGCATGATCAAGCGCTTCAAGAAGTAACCCCGCAGCACGGGGGAGGGGGTCGCATCAAACGTCGGGGATCGTGGGGCAAACATTGGGGGCAAGGTTTGCTGGTGGTGGCCTGTGTGCAGAGCGTGCAGGCCATGGAGCCCATGATGCCACTGGCGGATGCCCCGGCCATGGTGCTGACCCCCGCCCGTCTCAGCCAGCCCCAGTCCGAGGCACCTGCCAGCGTCACGGTCATTGACCGTAATCTGATCGAAGCCAGCGGCGCCCGTGAGCTTTATGAAGTGCTGCGGCTGGTGCCGGGCATGTCAGCCGTCAAAGTGGATGGCAACGTGCCCACGGTGGCCTACCACGGCACCCAGGCCCGGGACTCACGCCGCATGCTGGTGCTGCTGGATGGCCGTAGCCAGTATCAGCCCGGCCTGGCACGGGTGAACTGGAATGACATGCCGGTGGACATCCGTGATGTGGAGCGCATCGAAGTCACCCGCGGGCCCGCCGCCGCCGCCTATGGTGCCAACGCCTTTACCGCGGTCATCAACATCATTACCCGCGATCCCCGTGATATCAGCAAACACACCCTGGCGATACAGGGCGGCAATAACGGCATCCGTGATGGCTATGCCTCCGCTGCCGGCCGCACGGACAGCGGTGCCTGGCGGGCGTCCCTGTCCCGGCGCGCCGATGAGGGTTACGACGAATCCTTTGAAGGCCGCGAGATCAACGACGCCAAGCGGATTGAAACCCTGAATGGGGAATGGGTTCATGAACTGGATGGCCAGAATACCCTGATCCTGCAGGCCGGCGGCAGTCAGAGCCGGCTGGAGCGCCAGCAGGAAGCGGGGGTGCAGGATCTCGGCAGCTACCAGCAGGACCCGGTGCAACAGGGCCAGCGCACCTTTGCCTCCGTGCAGTGGCAACACACCTTCAATCAGTCCCACCAGTTGCAAGTGACCAGCTATGGCCAGTACACCCGGGATGTGACCGATTTTTCCGTGTGCTACCGGGATCCGCTCACCGGCCAGTTCGGGCCGGGCGGGGGCGTGCTGTTTTCCCGGGAGCTGCGCGAGCTGTATCTGGAAAATGATCGGGATGTGGGGGCCACCTTTGCGGCGGCCCAGACGGATCCGGATTTCGCCAACCGCTACGCGACCTTGCAGGCAGCCAATGCACCTTTCTGTGCCGGCAGTGCGCTGGATATCGAGGAAGAACGCTATGACCTGGAAATCCAGGATACCCTGCAGATGGGCGACCGGGTGCGGTTGGTCAGCGGCCTGAATTTGCGCCATGACCGGGTGAGCTCCGACAGCTATCTGTCCGGCACCTACGACAACGTCAGCTACCGCGCTTTCGGTAACCTGGCGGTGGATCTGCTTCGTCCGCTGACCCTGAATCTGGGCGGCTATTGGGAGCGGGATCGCATTTCCGGGCAGCATTTCAGCCCCCGACTGGGGCTGAACTGGCGAGCCGCGCCGGGCCACAGCTTCCGCTATGTATTTTCCAAGGCCCTGCGCACCCCGGATATTTATGAGGACCAGGCGCGGACCAATATTCGGGCCCGCGAGCTGTCGCCGCCTTTTGCGGCCAATACGGAAGCCCTGCTGGGCTGGTCCCCGGCCAATTTCTTTATCACCCAGACCAGCCCTGGCACGCTCAAGCCGGAACGCATTCGCTCCTGGGAGCTGGGATACTATGGGCAGTTCTCCGGCCTGGAGCTGGATGTGCGCTATTTCCAGGAAGCACTCACCGACCTGCTCAGCCATGCCCTCAACCCCTTCGAGTTCGAGCCCAATAACGAAGGCCGTGTGGACCATCAGGGTTCCGAAGCCCAGTTGAGTTGGCGGCCGGGCGTGAACCATTTACTGAGACTGACCGGGGCCCACATCCATACCCGCGTCAACAAGAAGACAGAAGGGCGTCTGGCCGCCCGGGATAGTGCCAGTGCCCTGTGGGCCTGGCAGTTGAGCGACAACTGGGGCCTGTCCAGCGCCTATTATCTCGCCAACGACTACAACGACAATGTGTTCGAGCGTGTGGACCTGCAGGTGCGTTTGCGGCATCGCGTAGGCGGCACGGAGCTGGAATGGAAAGGGGTCGTTCAGCATGCGCTGAACAAGCAGCCCGTGGTCTTCCAGGAAAACCGTTATCAGGAAGACCGTTTCTGGTTGGGACTGGCGGTGAGGATCTAGGGATGAACAGGCAGGGACGCCTCATCCTGTTGGTGTGGCTGGCCTGGCTGGCCCCGTCCCTGTGTGCCCAGACCCTGTTGCCGATTCACGTTCTCGCCGATGAGGGTCCCTTCCGGGATAGTTTTATTCAGGCGCTGGACGCCGCAGCCATACCACCCCTGACCCGGGTGGCGGATCCGCAACAGGCAGAACTACTGATCGCCATCGGTGATCGACAGTTCCGTCGCGCCCAGAAACTGGACAAGCCCTTACTCGGTGTCTACGTGAGCCGCTCGGCAGTTGCCCTGGCTCAGCGCAAGCGTTGCCAGTGTCAGGGCATCTGGGCCGGGGTGGCGTTGCACGATCAGTTAGCCATGCTGGAAGTGATGATGCCCCTGGCCCGGCGGGTGGGAGTCATTGTCGGCCCGGAAAGTGCCTGGACCCCGGGCATGGTTCAGGATTATCAGGGGCGGCTGGGCCTCACCCTGTTGCCCGTGTCGTCGGTTGAAGTGTTGGGGGATCGGCTCCGGGAGCGGCTGGCCGACTTCGACGCCCTGTTACTGCCGGTGGATGGCCAGCTGTTCGGTCCCGATACGGCCAAGCTGATTCTGCTGACCAGCTACCGGTTGCGCCGGCCTGTGTTCGGTCCGGACCAGGCCTATGTCCAGGCGGGCAGTGTGGCCAGTCTGTATGCCAGTGGGGCGGATCTGGTGGCGGAGACGCTGGTGCATCTGCAGTTCTTTCACAGCAGCCGGCGGTTACGCCGCTCCGGCTTTGTTCATACCCCGACCATCGCCGTCAACGAACACGTGGCTAACAGCTTTGACATGGTTTTCCACGACATCGAATCCCTCCGTGACGCCATGGAGGCCTCTCCATGAGAAAAGGCACCGTCAAAAAGGGAGCGGGAATCCGCAAGCAGCTGCAGCTTCTCGGCCTGGTGCCGGCTCTGATCATGTTGCTGCTGTTGCTGGTTGCCCTGACCTGGCAGCGCTTCGAGGATGCGGACCGGGAACTGCGGGAACTGGGCAGTTACCTGGCCCAGCAGATTGCCTCCTCCTCGGAGTACGGGGTGCTGGCAGGCAACTACAATGACCTGCGCCGTCAGGCGCGGCTGGCCATGCAGCAGGCGGACCTGCAGTACGTGGTCTTCCACGATGGCGAGGGCAAGGTGTTGCTCTACGAAGGGCGAGACCAGAAGCAGGATCACAGCGATGTTTTGGAGTTCCACTCCGGCATCTACCGCCAGCCGGTCTCCGACGGTGACCCGCTCCAGGAAAAGGCCGCAGACAGCAATCCCGAGCGGATCGGTGAAGTCGTGCTGGGCATGTCCAGCGCCCGGTTACTGGCGCGGCAGAAAGAAATTTTATTGGCCAGCCTGCTCCCCGCCCTGTTCGCCATCATCATTGGCCTGTGGATCGCCCATTATCTGGCTCGCCAGATCGCCTCCCCCCTGGGGTATCTCTCCGGTTTGCTGCGCACCCTGCGCAATGGCGATTATCAGGTGCGTGGCAGCAGTTATCTGCGCGGCGAGCTGGCCGAGCTGCAGGATGATATCAACGAGCTGGCCGGTAGCCTGGAAGGGGCCCATCGGGAGCAGCAGACGGCCATCGATAAACTGCGCCATGCCCATCGTCAGGCGCAGACGGCCAGCCAGGCCAAGAGCGACTTTCTGGCCATGATGAGCCACGAGCTGCGCACGCCCATGAACGGGGTGCTGGGCATGCTGCAATTGCTGGAAGAAACCGCCCAGAGCGAAGAGCAAAACGAATACACCCGCGCAGCGCTGGAATCCACCGGACATCTGCTGGATGTGATCAACGACATCCTCGATTTTTCCCGCATCGAAGCCGGGCGCATGGATCTGGATCCGGTCTTTTTCGAGCTGTTGCCATTGCTGGAAAATTGTGTGGCCACCTTCCGCTATATGGCGGAGAGCAAGGGGCTGTACCTGCGTCTGGACAATGCGGGGATGCTGGCCGGCAAAATGGTGCGCAGCGACCCCACCCGGTTACGGCAGGTGCTCAACAACCTGATTTCCAATGCGGTGAAATTCACCCAGGAAGGAGGCGTGGCCCTGGAAATCACCGCAGAGCAGATTCGCGATGACTGGCTGGACCTGACCCTGGCGGTACATGACACCGGGATCGGTATCCCCGAGCATCGCCAGAGCGATCTGTTCAAGGCCTTCTCGCAGATTGATTCGTCCACCTCCCGGCGCTTTGGTGGCACCGGCCTGGGGCTGGCCATCGCCCGCCGGCTCAGCGAAATGCTGGGCGGCACCCTGACCGTGAGCAGTGCGGAGGGCGGGGGCAGCACCTTTACCCTGTCGTTGCGCTTGCTCTATCGCAGCCAGGCGCCGGCGCCGCTGGCGGTGCCCGCGCACGAGGAAGACCGCCGCGGCGGGCTGCTGTTCGGCCTGGTGTTGCTGGTGGAGGATAACGAGGTGAATCAGCTGGTGGCGCGGCGTTTGCTGGAACATATGGGCGTCACCGTGGTGACCGCCAGAAACGGGCACGAAGCCCTGGAAAAAGTCCGTCAGCGGGACTTTGACTGCATTCTCATGGATGTGCAGATGCCGGTGATGGATGGCCTGGAAGCCACCCGGGCCTTGCGGCAATGGGAGCGCGAACGGGGGCGGGCGCCGATCCCGGTGGTGGCGCTCACCGCCAATGCCATGGACGAAGAGCGCGACCGCTGCATGGTGGCAGGCATGAACGCCCACCTGGCCAAGCCTTTCCGGCGCCAGCAGCTTACTCGGGTGCTGAGCCCTTATCTGACCCCTGAACACGCTCAACCCGGGCGCTGACCTCGCCGTCCGCCAGGCGGGTGGTGAGCATATCGCCGGCCGCAATCTGCGCAACGGAACGCACCGCCTGTTCGCCCTTGAAGGTAATGCTGTAACCGCGTCCCAGGGTTTCCAGGGGGCTGGCGGTGTGCAGCCGTTTGCCCAGATTGCCCAACTGCAACTGTTGTTGCTGGATAAGACGCAGCAAGGGTTGGGGCAGACGTTTTTCCAGGGTCTGCAGCCGTTGCTGGCGGTCGGCCAGCAACCGTTGTGGAGACTGCCGGACCAGTCGCTGTTGACTGGGCCGCAGGCGGCTCTGCAGCAGTGCCAGCCGTTGTTGCATGTGCCGCTGCAGGCGCCCCTGCAGTTCATCCAGTCGCTGGCTGCTCTGTTCCAGAGAGTGGCGCGGCGAGCGCAGGCGCTGGCTCAGGTGACGCAGCCGTTCCTGGGGCGCGCGCAGCTGCTGGGCCATCACCCAGCGCAGACGCCGGTGCAGGCCGCCCAGCCGTTGTGTGACCACCGACAGGTCCGGGCTCACCAGTTCGGCGGCGGCGGACGGGGTCGGTGCGCGCATATCCGCAGCAAAATCGGTCAGGCCGGTGTCGACCTCATGGCCCACGGCAGAGACGATGGGAATCGCGCAGGCGGCCACGGCCCGGGTCAGGGCCTCATCGTTGAAGGCCCACAGGTCTTCCAGGGAGCCACCACCGCGACCGATGATCAGCACGTCACATTCGTCCCGGCGAACCGCCAGATCCAGTGCCTGGCAAAGTTGGCCCGGGGCATCGTCCCCCTGAACCGCCGCCGGGTAGATCACTACCGGAATGGACGGACAGCGACGTTTGAGTACCTGCAGGATATCGCGGATGGCGGCGCCGCTGGGGGAGGTGATCACGCCGATCTGGCCAGGCCAGGCGGGCAGGGCGCGTTTGTGTTCCTGGGCGAAAAGGCCCTCCGCCTGCAGCTGGGCCTTCAGCGCCTCGAACTGGGCTTTCAGTGCCCCCTGTCCGGCGGGCTCCATGTGCTCCACCACGATCTGGAAGTTGCCGCGGGGCACGTAGAGGGTGACCTTGGCGCGCACCAGCACCTGCTGGCCATTCTGGGGATTAAAGTCGAGCAGCCGGTTGCGATTTCGAAACATGGCCCCATTAATCTGGGCACGCGAATCTTTCAGACTGAAATACCAGTGGCCGGAAGCCGGACGGGAAAAGTTGGACAGTTCTCCCTGCAGCCAGATGAGCGGAAAGGAGCCTTCCAGCAGGCCCTGGGCTTCCAGGTTCAGTCGGCTGATCGATAGCGGTTCGGCGCGGGATGAAAAGGTCATCACGGGAGGGTAGCGATTTTCCTCCGGCCTTGCCAGCGCTCTGATTGTGTACCACGGTGGGTTTGACGTATAATCGCCCGCCTAATTTCCGGGGGTGGCCCAGGGAGTCTCTGGATAGCCCCTTGCGTACTCAGTCTTTCAGGCTGGCTCACAATCTAGGCGCACTTTTGAAGGCAGGCTGGTTGCCTGTCGAGAAAGTGCAACAACGAGTGTGGGCCAGCCTGGAAGACCCGAAGGGCGAGGCCTGAAACGCACATCTGCTGCGCTTTGGCTCTTGAAAAGGGAACCACCCTTCCCGTCGAGCCAAAGCACAACAGCTGCACGCTTCAGGCCACGCTGAGCACGCAAGGGGCTATTCAGAGACTCCCACTGCCGCCTTAACCGGCGGCACCCGGTCCTCCTCCTTAACTCCGGGTGCGCCCGACAGAACCCCAATCAGCGGTTCTGGCCGGGAACCCTCTCACTTCCTACGGTGCAATATGCTCAGAATCGTGCAAGAAGCATTGACGTTCGACGACGTTCTGCTTGTACCCGCCCATTCCAATGTGCTGCCCAAGGATGTGTCCCTGAAATCGAAACTGACCCGGGACATCGCCCTCAATATTCCGCTGGCGTCAGCAGCCATGGATACGGTCACCGAGCACCGCCTGGCTATTACCATGGCTCAGGAAGGGGGCATCGGCATTCTCCATAAAAGCATGGAAATTGCCGACCAGGCCCGTAACGTGCGGATGGTAAAGAAATACGAATCCGGCGTTGTCAAAGATCCGATCACCGTCAGCCCGGACACCACCGTGGCCGAGCTGCTGCGCATCACCGAAGCCAACAAGATCTCCGGTGTGCCGGTCGTGGAAGGCGATCAGGTGGTGGGCATCGTGACCAGCCGTGACACCCGCTTCATCACCAATTACGACCAGTGCGTGAAAGACATCATGACCGGCAAGGACCGGCTGGTGACCGTGCAGGAAGGCGCCGGTGCAGATGAAGTCCAGGCGTTGCTGCACAAACACCGCATCGAAAAAGTGGTGGTGGTGAATGGCAGCGGTGAGCTGCGCGGCATGATTACCGTGAAAGACATCGAAAAAGCGGCCAAATACCCCAACGCCTGCAAGGACTCCCAGGGGCGCCTGCGGGTCGGTGCAGCCGTTGGCACCGGTGCCGGTACCGACGAGCGCGTTGCCGCCCTGGTAGAAGCCGGTGTGGACGTGATCGTGGTGGATACCGCCCACGGTCATTCCCAGGGCGTAATCGACCGGGTGGCCTGGGTGAAGAAGCACTTCCCCGAGGTGCAGGTGATCGGCGGCAACATTGCCACCGCCGCCGCCGCCAAGGATCTGGTTGCCGCCGGTGCGGATGCCGTGAAAGTGGGCATCGGCCCGGGCTCCATCTGTACCACCCGTATCGTGGCCGGTATCGGCGTGCCGCAGATTACGGCCATCTCCGATGTGGCCGAAGCGCTGAAGGGCACCGATGTTCCCTTGATCGCTGACGGCGGCATCCGCTTCTCCGGTGACATTTCCAAGGCCGTTGCCGCCGGCGCCAGCGCCATCATGATCGGCTCCCTGCTGGCCGGCACGGAAGAAGCGCCGGGGGATGTGGAACTGTTCCAGGGCAGCTACTACAAGGCATACCGTGGCATGGGTTCCATGGGCGCCATGTCCGGCTCCACCGGTTCTTCCGACCGCTACTTCCAGGATGCCGCCGCCGGTATCGAGAAGCTGGTGCCGGAAGGCATTGAAGGCCGGGTACCCTACAAGGGCCCCATGAGCGCCATCGTTCACCAGCTGATGGGCGGCCTGCGTGCCTCCATGGGTTACACCGGCTGTGCCACCATCGAAGAGATGCGCACCAAGCCGGAATTCGTGAAAGTCACCAACGCGGGCATGAAGGAATCCCACGTGCACGATGTGACCATCACGAAAGAGGCGCCGAACTACCCGGTGGGCTGAAGTCCATCACGCTTCGAGATGTTTTATTGATTCAGGGCCGGCGCTGCCGGCCCTTGTATTTACAGCCTGCCAGCCAGGCGCCAGCGGAAAGCGAGCCATGAAAGATATCCATGCCCAGCGCATCCTGATTCTGGACTTCGGTTCCCAATACACCCAGCTGATTGCCCGCCGGGTGCGGGAAATCGGCGTGTACTGCGAAATCCGGGCCTTCGACATGACCGCCGAGGAGATCCGCGAATTCGCGCCCAAGGGCATTATCCTGTCCGGTGGCCCGGAATCCGTCACCGCCGCAGAAACCCCCCGTGCCCCGGAAGCGGTGTTCGAGGCCGGAATCCCGGTGCTGGGCATCTGCTACGGCATGCAGACCATGGCCGAGCAACTGGGCGGCAAGGTGATTGCCGGTGAAAAGCATGAATTCGGCTACGCGCGCGTGGAAAAGGCGGAAAAGAATCGCCTGCTGGACGGCATTGTCGATCACGAAGAACAGGGCAAGGAATACCTGGATGTGTGGATGAGCCACGGTGACCGTGTTGGCGAAATGCCGACCGGGTTCGTCACTACCGCCACCACCGGCAGCTGCCCCATCGCTGGCATGGCCAACGACGAAAAACGCTTCTATGGCATCCAGTTCCACCCGGAAGTGACTCACACCCTGCAGGGCGGTCGTCTGCTGGAACGCTTCGTGCGTGAACTGTGCGACTGTGAAGCCCTGTGGACCCCGAGCAACATCATCAACGATGCCATAGACACCATCCGCGAGCAGGTGGGCACCGATGAAGTGATCCTGGGCCTGTCCGGCGGGGTGGATTCCTCCGTGGTGGCGGCGCTGTTGCACAAGGCCATTGGCGACCAGCTCACCTGCGTGTTCGTGGACAACGGCCTGCTGCGTCACCAGGAAGGTGACCAGGTCATGGAAATGTTCGCCGACAACATGGGCGTGAAAGTGATCCGCGTGGACGCGGAAGACAACTTCCTGGGCAAGCTGGCCGGCGAAGCGGACCCGGAAAAGAAGCGCAAGATCATCGGTAACACCTTCATCGACATCTTCGACGAGGAAGCCGGCAAGCTGAAGAACGCCAACTGGCTGGCCCAGGGCACCATCTACCCGGATGTGATCGAATCCGCCGCCAGCAAGACCGGTGGCGCCCATGTGATCAAGAGCCACCACAACGTGGGCGGCCTGCCGGAAGACATGAAGCTCAAGCTGGTGGAACCCCTGCGTGAACTGTTCAAGGACGAAGTGCGCAAGATTGGCCTGGAGCTGGGGCTGCCCTATGACATGGTCTACCGCCACCCCTTCCCGGGGCCGGGCCTGGGCGTGCGTATCCTGGGTGAAGTGAAAAAGGAATACGCCGACACCCTGCGCCTGGCTGACCATATCTTCATTGAAGAGCTGCGCGCTGCCGGCCTGTATCACAAGACCAGCCAGGCGTTTGCCGTGTTCCTGCCGGTCAAGTCCGTGGGCGTGGTGGGCGATGCCCGTCGCTACGAATACGTGGTGGCCCTGCGCGCGGTGGAAACCATCGACTTCATGACCGCTCGCTGGGCGCATCTGCCCTATGAGTTCCTGGAGCTGGTCTCCAGCCGGATTATCAACGAGATTCCCGGCATCAGCCGCGTCACCTACGACATCTCGTCCAAGCCACCGGCCACGATTGAGTGGGAATGATTCCCTGTCTGGCACTGACTGGCACTCAATAGCATAAAGTCCTACCTAAGCCCATGTAATCATGGGCTTTTTTGTTTTTCTGTCTGGCATTGTCAGGCATCTTCTGGCCACCCCAAGCACATTTTTTTCATGGCATTAATGTTGGTACTATCAGGCCTCAATGCCATGACAAGGCCTTGATACCATGCAGTGTTTTTTCTGGTTTCCATGGTATTGATTGGCCTTAACCGCCTGTTTATATTGGATTATTCGCCTTTTCCTCAGTGGTTTTCGAGCATGGTATCAAAACTGATGAAGAGCAGGACGAATGCTGACCGATACCAAGCTGCGTAATCTCAAGCCCAGGGACCGACTCTACAAGGTGAATGACCGCGATGGACTCTATGTGGCCGTCACCAAGGCGGGATCCATCTCTTTTCGTTACAACTACTCCATCAACGGCAGGCAGGAAACCATCACCTTTGGCCGCTATGGCGTCGGTGGTATCACGTTGGCCGAAGCGCGCGAGCGGCTTCATGAAGCCAAGAAGATGGTGGCAGACGGCAAATCTCCTGCGAAAGAAAAGGCCCGTGACAAAGCGCGGGTAAAGGGCGCGGAAACGTTTGATGCGTGGGCTCAAAAATGGCTGCGCGGCTACCAAATGGCTGACTCGACCCGAGATATGCGCCGCTCTGTTTACGAGCGTGAGCTCAAGCCAAAATTCGGTACCTGGAAGCTGGCAGAGATTACTCACGAGGACTTGCGGGCGCTGGTAGACGCTATTGTTGAGCGAGGGGCGCCGGCAACAGCTGTTCATGCACGTGAAATCGTGCTGCAGGTCTTTCGCTGGGCTATTGAGCGTGGCCAGAAGGTGGATAACCCCGCAAAGTTGGTACGCTCATCATCCATCGCAAAATTCGAGCCACGAGACCGAGCGCTAACGCCTGATGAGATCGGTTTGATGTACCAGTATTTGGAGCGGGTCGGTACAAGTCCGGCGTATCGGGCTGCGGCCAAGCTGCTTTTGCTGACGATGGTGCGTAAAAGCGAGCTGACGAATGCTACCTGGAGGGAGATCAACTTCAGCGAGGCTCTTTGGACAATCCCCAAAGAGCGAATGAAGCGGCGTAACCCGCACCTGGTGTTCCTGTCCCGGCAGGCACTGGATATTTTCATTGCGCTAAAGACCTTTGCGGGAGGCTCAGACTATGTGCTGCCGTCACGGTATGAGCCAGATACCCCGATGAGGGGGGCTACGCTCAACAAGATTCTGACGATGACCTATGAGGCGGCGCAAAAAGATGGGAAGTCGCTTTCCAAGTTTGGACCGCATGATCTGCGTCGGACAGCCAGCACACTGTTGCATGAGGCTGGTTACAACACCGACTGGATTGAAAAGAGCCTTGCGCATGAGCAGAAGGGGGTCAGAGCAATCTATAACAAGGCCGAGTACCGCGAACAGCGTACTGAAATGCTGCAGGACTGGGCGGATATGATTGATGAATGGACATTGCGCGAGCATAAAGGATAGCAGCGTAAGCAGGTGGGGGCGATGGGATGAGTGAGGAACGGAAGAAAGCGATTGTTTCCTTATTACAGGATATGGAGGCAATAGCTGCCCGAATGCGTGAGCTGATCGTCAATATGCCTCCGCATGATTTGCTGGGCTATGTTTTCGCCCAAAGAATGATGAAAGCGATTGCAGAGCAAGGCGCCACCCAAGAGCAATGCGCAGTAGAAGCCCCATATGATCTGACTGACGATTACCAGTTCTTGCTGGAGTATGTGCATGCGGTACTCGCGTCAGATGTCGAGCCCGCAGACATGGAATTTGACGAAGCCAAGTGTGCCGAGCTTTTTGAGATTAGCCGTGAACTGCGAGAGAAAGCCATGTTATTTGCCGTGGCTACGTCTGCGTCTACCAAAGACGGCATCTTTGGCCCTGATACTGCTGATATCGAATTTCGTGCGAAGTCCACTTGGGTAATGATACGCGGGAATCGCTATCAAGTTTTGGAAGGGGAGTTTTACCGCTATGTCCTTGCGCCCCACGATGATGTGCTGAATGAAGTGTACGGCGTTGCCGCTAGCGATATAGCGAAAGGCTTTCAAGCCATGGCCGATGCTACTCGCTCCGGGCATGCCAGTGCCGTTACGGAGGTTATGAAGCAGTATGAAGCGGCTCAGGCTTTCTCTGAGGAGCAAGGCAAGCCGTTGGAAGATGTCATGGGGCAATGGGGTGAGTCTAATGCAGAGCAGTTGAAAGCGGCTGGCTGGGCCATAGATGACATGCTTCGCGGCGGTGTTGCCAATGTAAGTCGTCACACTGAATTGCCGCCGATGTTGCTAGCGGACTTAGCGTACCAGCGTGGGGAAGAGGTCGAGTTCTTTGCTGCTGGCGAGTTTTCGGGAACCCCCTACCGAACGCTGCCTGTTCGAAAAAAGCCTCTGATCCAGCTTGGATCCGACTACTACGCCATCGATCCATGCTTTGCCCGAGATGCGGGGTATCGTGCTCTTCTCTATAACCTGCTTCAGCGAAAACCAGATTACAAAGAAGCCTTTAAAATTCGACAAAAAGAGATGAGTGAAGCTGCCTTTGCTGACATTTTATCCTCTCAGCTTCCTGGTGCCTTAGTTATTCAGGAAGTGTACTACAAGGATCCGGTCAGTAAGCAGTGGGCTGAAAACGACACCCTCATCATGCTTGATGACGTACTATTTTTAGTTGAAGCCAAGGCCGGTGCGGCAGCTACAATTGCATCGCCGGCGCTTGATTTTGGTCGACATGCTCAATCCGTTCAGGACTTGGTTGTTAAAGCTTACAAACAGTGTGAGCGATTCTTTAATTACCTGGATTCGGCGGATGAAGTACCGCTTTATCACTTGGTTGATGGTAAATATGAAGAGTGTTGCCGTGTTCGACGTTCCGACTACCGTGTAATGGTGCCGGTCGGCCTGACAGTTGAGTCGTTCTCTCCATTTTCCGCTTACTGTAAGGAGCTTCCTCAAATTGAGCCGTTGCTAGGTAAGCATGCCTTCGTTTCGATGTCTGTCGATGACTTGTTTGTGCTCAAGCGGTTCCTGCCAACACCTGGCGAGTTCGCCCATTACATGGAGGTACGGCAAGCCGTCGCGGGGATGCGAGGGGCTCACCTCTTCGATGAATTTGACCATCTGGGTGCGTATCTTAAGAAAAACCGATTCGATCAGACGATTGCTGAGCAGCTGAAGGGCGGAGAGGTAAACATGCTTCTCATGGATAGGATGAGCGATATCGTCGACAGGAGCTTCGAGGGTGAGGATTGGGAAAGCGAGCCGCTTCCAACACAAGATTTCCCAGGCGAAGTGCTGAAGTTGCTTGGCGCGCTCGATTCTACCCGAGGGAGAGGGTGGCTTGCGGTGGAGAGCCACATTCGTGATCTAGGAGAGGATGCTCGTGGTAATCTTGCGAGCCTGCTTTCTGACCTTCGCCAAACCCTAGATCAACATCCTGCGCGCTATTTTCTCTTATTCGGGGATGGTAGGCCGCTTTTTGTGTGGCTTCAGCAGCATGGTAAGGAAATTGACTGGGTTAAGGCGGGGAACAAGGCCAGTGCCGCTGCTCTGGCCGCTGAGGCTTCCAGTCTCACCGGCGTCCTGGTAGAAGTTGGTGTTGATGGTGCTTATCAGCGTGCTGAGTCTTTCGCGGTACAAGTGCCAACTGGGCGAACGGAAGACAACTCGCATATCTATGAAGACGCTGCGCGAATGGCTCGCTCTGGGCGCTCTGTCAATTTTGACCGGCAACAAGGTGCTATCTCTGCGGTCGATAGTAAAAAGGTTGGCAGGAATGTCCCATGTCCCTGCGGAAGCGGCGTGAAGTACAAAAAGTGTCATGGCAGGTAGACCAGAATATACGGATGTGCCACGTTAATTTTAGCCGCTAAAATTCCAGGTAATGTTCCCTTAGCTCTATAAGATGAATTCCTTTGGGATGCTGGCTAGGGCTTTAGATACAGCTTGCCGTGTCATTGGCTGCGCTTTGCCATTTTGTACACGCTGCCCTATTTCGGTCTGGCTGAGCCCTGACTTTCTGAGAACCAGCATTTTTTTCTTGGTGTCCGATAGTTTAGCGTCCACCATCCGGCGGGCTAGGTGGCGCAGTTCAGCTTTATCTGCGGGCTGTAAGGTGAGTCGCTGCATGAGTTGGTAGAAGAAGCTACCAATCAACTTGTCTCCCGACATTGTAAGAATCCTGGACCGATTAGCGCACTGCTGGTTCAGTCTGTCGAGCTCAATGTGAAATTGTGCGCTTGAGCGCTTTGCCTTCCTGTAAGCAAGGTTCCACTCGCCATTTAATAGCTTGGGCCTATGTTTAGAGCAATACTGGTGGCTGAGTGCGAGTTTGTTATGGTCTTCTAGTTCCACGTCATTGATACGCTGGTTTGCCACGGTGACCATGAAATCTGCGAATTCTGTGAGGCTTCCGCAGAGTTCGCAGAAACCGTGCTTTCGTTGGTCATTAAGGTTGACGCCTTTTGTAGACGTAGTTCTTTTTGGGCGTTTGAGGGAACAGTCCCAAACCAAGCCAATCAGGGATTCTAGTGTCGCAATAAAGCACTGGTCTGTGCGGGACTGTCTATCTGCCGTTTTGATGAACTGGCGTAGCAGCTGGCGCTGCATTCTCACCATGCCATCAAGTCCCACCATTCTGATGATTTCACTGAGCTTTACCCCCGTTCCTGCGCCTGGAAGATAACCAGAATAGCTTTCTGGGAGGGTTTGTATGTACTCATCGATGGGCTGATCCATCACATCTTTGATTAGCCTAATGATGGGGTAGCGTCGGGATGATACAGAGTATGGTTGCCAGCGTTCCTCAAATCGCTGGATGGCTTTTGAGACGCTAGGGGAGCAGCCTTCCCATATAATGATTTTCGGCGTGTTTTTCATGTCAACCATTTTAGACAATAAATGGGCTTATTCAAGCGGCATTGCTGGGCACCATAAAGCTCTCATAAGTAAGTGGAGGCAGAAGAATGCAAGCAATGGCCAGCAAGACGCTCATTAATAAAAAAACGCTCTTACAGATCATTCCGCTGTCGCCAAGAACAATTTTCAATATGGAACAGCGAGGCGAGTTCCCGCGTCGCATTGCTCTGACCAGCAGAAACGTTGCGTGGGATTTGGCCGAGGTCGAGGAATGGATTGAGGAACGCAAGTCTTCGGGCCTACAAGCTAGACGACCCGGCAGATCATAGAGGGTTGATCTAATGACCCTAATGCCGGATCGGAACCGGCAAGGCGACTTCTTTGTAGCCGATATACTGGACGTAGTCCCTAAAGATGACATGGCTAGCATGGAGCACCCGTTGTTCGCCTTGAAGGCCGGTGACAAGCGCATTCGTAATTACGAACGAAACGGTAACACTGCCACTGTGCTTCCTGGAGCAACTGGACGCGCGACTATCCACGACAAAGATCTGTGGATCTATTGTATCAGCCAGGTGGTGGAAGCGAAGAATCGGGGTCGAGAAATCTCGCGTACAGTTCGCTTTGTCATGTATGACTTTCTGACCGTTACTAACCGGCCAACATCAGGCATCGGCTACCAGCGGGCTACAGACATGCTGCGTCGGCTCAGTGGTACGCGTATTGAAACCAATATAAAGACAAATGGCCGGTGCGAGCGGCGCGGCTTTGGGCTGGTCGATTCTTGGCGAGTCGTGGAAAAGTCACCAAATGATAACCGCATGGTTGCAGTGGAGGTGACGTTGCCTGACTGGTTGTTCCGGTCGGTCGAGGCCATGCAGGTGTTAACTTTGAGTCGCGATTACTTCCGGCTACGCAAGGCGCTTGATCGCCGTATCTATGAATTGGCTCGTAAACACTGCGGAAACCAACCGCATTGGCGAGTGAGGTTAGTCACGCTCTTGGAGAAAAGCGGCAGCACAGCTTCACTCCGAGAGTTTCGCAGGGGCATCAAGGTCTTAGCCGAAAGCGGAGCCTTGCCCGGTTATCTCATGGCCTACGATGCCGAGCGAGACCTGGTAACGTTTTATGCCGATGGCCCCGAGGGCAAGCGGGCCGAGATCAATGACATACTGGATGGACGGCCCCATGCCCCGGTCATCGCTCACCAAGCCCAACACAAACGCAGGCAAGCAAAACGCAAGCGTGTGTGAAGGTACGTGTCTTTTGGTTCTTGTGGATAACCGGTCGGCCTGTGAATTGGCATGTACTTTCACACACGCTCACGCTGTGAATTGGCTTGTACGATCACACACACCCACCTTCGTACTTTCACACACAAGCGCTTTTTGGAAACCTAGTAACGACAAGGGCTGTATGGGCGACTGCTGCACCGTAACGCGCGCGCGATTTAACTTAAATATATTCTTTAACGCTTGGCGGCCAGTTAATGGGATGCCGCGTATCGTCAACGTCCTTTGCACCCACCCTCCGCTCGTTCCTCGCTTCGCCTGGCCTGTGGCAGCCTGATAATGCGCGGCCCAAGGCCGCAAAGGCTCTTTTTTCAGCGCCGTCGGCGCGGAGGTGTCGCTACCACATGGTGATGGAGAAAGTGCAGGAGAAAGGATTGAAGGCCGTTTGAAGAAGGTTAATCGGTAAGAGGTGCTTTCGAGGCTGCTAAATCGGTAGCAGAGTTTGATATCATAACCAGGGCAGAGGCTAGGTTTTCGGCTTCGGCCTGTTTCTTTATGCCTGTCTTGCGTCTCTCCGGGCTTTGCGCTGGCGAAGCTGGGCCTTGGCCCATTCTCCGTCCTGCTTCATCTCGCGCCGCAGCGATTCTATCTCTGATGTGTTCAACGGATTGAGCTGCTTTGAGGCGTCCTGCTTCGCCTTGGGTGAGTATATCAACGCCATAGCCAAACCCCTGTCTTCAGTATTCATTCATCGACGTGCTATAGATGTAAATTTTGCGGACTTGGATGAATGCTGTTTTGTCGCTATCGGACCGCTTTTTTGCCGCTTCCGTAAGCCTATATTTATCCGATTTCCCGCTGATAACGCTATTTTCTCGCTGTTATCCCGTGATTTTCCTTTAACTAAGCCTAGCAGCATCGAATAAGCGAGGAAATAGCGACCCTTGCTTGAGGCGTGCAACACTCAACCTTGGAGTAAAAGTGTTTTAAACAAGGGCAGGACAGGTGAAGTAGGCCTACCGGGACAAGCCCGGTAACCTATTTCACAATTCTTATTCGCAACAAGTGCTCAACGTGTCCTGCTCTGCGAGGCAAGCGGCTACCGCCGCAAAGGAAAAGACATGACTGCATCCGTTACGCGGAAGGGAACAACACCAATCAAAGTGTGGGTTCTGCCTGATGAAAAAGAAGCCATTACGCAGAAGGCAAAAGCCGCTGGTTTAAGTGCTTCGGCCTACCTGCGGAACGTGGGGATGGGTACGCCAGTGACGGGGGTTGCTGACCAGGAGGCTGTCTTGGATTTGGTGAAGATCAATGCCGACCTTGGGCGACTTGGGGGGCTGCTGAAAATGTGGCTGACCAATGACGAGAAGCTAGACCTTGAGGGGTATGAACAGGCCGGCCTGGAGGCAGCTATTGTGGAAGCGATGCGAGAGATTAAGGCTTCCCAGGCCCTATTGTTTCAGAAGGCGTCCGAGCTGTGATTTTAGCGTCTGAGTCAGCCATGAGAAATTGAGACTCGTTGATAGGCCCAGAAGTATGCTTGCCACGGAGCTCTGGTATTGCCGTGTCTAGTCCCTGGAGAAATATGGCGTCAACTATTTTGACCAATAAATGGCCTTATTTATTCGGCATTGCTGGGCACCATAAAGCCTTCATTGGTAAATGGAGGCAGCATAATGGAAGCAAGGAACCCAAAGAGTTTGATAAAAATTTTAGCGGCTAAAACTGCTCTCACTCTGACTCTGATCAGCGGCAGTTTGTCGTCACCGGCCTTAGCCGGCATCCCTACCTTTGACGCTACCAACGTCATTCAAACCACGATTAACGCCATGGAATCTGTTTCGCAGACCTTGCAGCAGATTGAGCAGTATCAGACGCAAATCCAGCAATACGAGAACCAACTGCAAAACACCGCCGGGCCGGATGTCTATTTGTGGGATCAAGCCGAGGGAACTGTGGCCGATTTGCTTGGCGCAACGGATGCTCTGGAGCGCTACAAACAGCAGTTGGGCAGCCTTGATGAGTTCATGTCGGTTTATCAGGACGTGGATTATTACGGCAATTCTCCCTGTTTCACTGCTGAGGGCTGTTCAGAACAAGAACAGGCGATGATGGCGCGTAACCGGGGCTTAGCCAGCCAGGGGCAGAAGCAAGCCAATGACGCAATGCTAAAAGGACTGGATCAGCAACAGGAGGCCTTGCGTAATGACGCCCGCCGCCTGGAGAAGCTGCAGAGCAGTGCCCAGGGCGGCGATGGCCAAATGCAGGCATTGGGCTTCGCTAACCAGTTCGCCAGCCAGCAAGCGAATCAGCTGCTGCAGATTCGTGGAATGCTCGCTGCCCAGCAAACGGCAATGGTGGCCCGGATGCAGGCAGAGGCCGACAGGGAAGCGCAAGAAACCACCGCTCGACATCACCTCTACGAAGGCATGACTACGCCGACAGACCGTTCAAAAAGCCAGGAGTTTAAACCATGAAGATTTTGCTGAATGTGGCCCTGTTGTGCTTGATGAGTCTGGTTTCGGGTTGTGGTGATGACAATGAGAACCAGAAGGAAAAGGACGTTTGGGAAGGTTTTTCTGACCCGGTTGATCGCTCAAAGAGCAAGGAGTTCCAGCCATGAAAGCAATGCTCTCAAGGATGCTCATTGCAGGACCACCGTTACTCCTGTCTCAATCTGCCTTTGCTGCGGTTGAAAAAGAAGGGGTCCTTAACGAGGTTGCGGCAAGGTACCTGGAAGCCAGTGCCACCTGGGGAGGTGTTATTACCGGCTATGCGGAATGGTTGTTCTGGACGCTAGCCGTTATCTCGATGGTGTGGACGTTTGGTTTTATGGCCTTACGCCAAGCTGACCTTGGTGAGTTCTTCTCCGAATTTATTCGGTTCACGATCTTTACCGGGTTTTTCTACTGGCTTTTGAGTAATGGCCCGGATATGGCAATGGCCATTATTCGATCACTCTCTATTGTCGGTGGGGAAGCATCAGGAATGGGGCGCAGCCTATCGCCTTCAACGCCGATTGATATTGCTTTCGACATCCTGGCGAAGGCCGGTAAAAGCTACGAGTGGAGTAGTCCCATCGACAACCTGTCCATCTTCTTGATTACCCTTGCCATTCTGGCGTGTCTGGCCGTGGTCGCGGCTAATGTCCTGTTGGCCATGCTCACCGCTTACATTCTGGCGTATGCCGGAATTTTCGTGCTTGGGTTTGGTGGTTCCAGATGGACCAGCGATATTGCGTTTAACTACTTTCGGGCAGTAATCGGTATTGGGTTAAAACTGATGGCGATGACCCTGATGATTGGCATTGGCGTTTCCATCCTGGACGGTTACCACAATAGTCTTTCAGAGAATGCCACCATTACAGAACTGATGGTCGTTTTCGTTGTGTGCCTGGTGCTGGTGATCCTGATCAATACCGTTCCCAACGTGATTGCAGGTCTGATTCCTGGGGGAGGCTCCGCTGGTGCTGCGGGCAGCTCCTTCGGTGCGGGAACGCTTGTCGGTGCTGCGGTAGGCGCAGGTGCGATGTCTGCTGGTGGTGCGGGTCTTGCAGTCAAGGGGGCGGCGGCAACATCCAGGGGAGCGTCGGGAGGGGTTAGCGCGATAAAGGCAGCGATGGCCACTGCACAGGCAGATCAAGCCAGACAAGCCCCAACTGTTGCCCCTGCGATGGGTGGCAAGCAATCCACCTTTTCCCAAAAGATGGGGCAGGGGGTTGGAACCGCTGTTAGCGCTGCTGGGCATCTGAGACAAGGCATAAGCCAGGTCAGATCTGAAAACCGGCAGGCAGCTATTTCTCAAACGGCAGGGGGCAAGGTGGCAGATGCCATCAAGGCCCAGTTTGAAGACAAGAAGCCCGAAGACGACGAGTAAGCAAGTGTGCCGACCGGCATGGCGCGCCGGTCGGAGCATTCCTAACCCACTTGTAGAGAGGCAAAGGGCTCGGCTGGAGGAATCCACCGAGTGATGCCTGCTATGAATGGCCATTAACCTAACCGGTGGATAGTAGGGGAGGGGGGGTAAGGCCTAGGCCAGAGATGATCACGAAGGTGGGTGCTAGTGGGTGCCGTGGGGAGTGTTGGTAGGCTTTTTTTAGCTGCTAAAATTTGCCTGTACCCTATTTTCTTGAGTCATGTACCGGTCAGGATGGAGGAAGTTAAGCTGGACGATCTGATAAAGTTCTTCTGGGTAGGCCTGAAATGCTAGTTTTCTGAGTACAGGCCTGATTAGAGCGCAGTCGTAAGGTGGCATTAACAATAATGATCGAAAGAGCCTTCCAAGATATTCCTGATGGGGAAATTAGAGCTGCTGACCAGCAGTCGTTCTTAGTCGGCCTTGGTTGGGGGAGGGCCTCCACATGGGATGATTTGCTGCAATCAAAGCGTATAACGATAGTTTCTGAAGCTGGTTCTGGTAAGACCTACGAATGTCGTGCGCAGGCAGAGAGGCTGTGGGCTGCGGGTGAACCAGCTTTTTTTGTCGAATTGGCAGCTTTGGCGACCGAAGATCTTCGTGGGCTGCTAGATGCAGATGAGGAAGCTAGGTTGGATGAATGGTTTGCCTCGCAATTTGGGCTTGCGACATTTTTCTTGGATTCGATTGATGAGCTTAAATTAACACAAGGTTCGTTTGATCGTGCGCTCAAACGGCTTAAAAAGTGTGTCGGGAATCAACTTCACCGAGCGAGAATCATTATTACGACCCGGCCGATTCCTTTCGACGAACAGAGGGTCCGAAACGTACTGCCTGTTCCTGTTGTACCCTCTTCGGAATCTAATGAAGAGACATTTGCGAAAATTGCAATGTGTGAACACAAGGATCAGCTTGCTGATAAGAATAAGGATCAAGCTCCGGAATGGCGATCCGTTGCCTTGATGCCTTTGTCGGACGAACAGGTTATCCAATTTTCTCAAAGTCAAGGCGTGACGGATCCTGATAGTCTTTTGGCTGATTTACGGCGCCGGAATGCTCAAGAGTTTGCTCGAAGACCCCAGGATTTAATTGAATTGTGCGTTGACTGGCGTGAGCATAAGCGCATCCGAAGACATCGTGATCAGGTTGCTACGAATGTTCGGTTGAAGCTGCTGCCTAGCGACGAGAGACCTGAGCCCGCAGAATTATCAGTCGATAAGGCGATCGAAGGTGCTAGCCGTCTCGCTCTAGCAGTGCAAATGACTCGCCGTTTAACAATCCGTCATAATGCGGCATCTGACGATATTGATGCGGAAGCTGCTCTGGATCCAGCCACTATACTTTCTGATTGGCAGCCGAACGAACGAAAAGCGCTACTTGAGCGCCCGTTATTCGGCTTTGCGTCGTATGGGCGAGTGCGTTTTCATCACCGCTCTGTTGCTGAGTATCTGGCTGCACAGCGGTTAATAACTCTTCGAAGTGAAGGTATGCCGTTTAGAGCCCTCAAACGGCTTCTCTTCGCAGAGACTAGAGGCAAGACAATCGTTCGCCCCTCCAAGCGGCCAGTCGCGGGCTGGGTGGCTATGCATGAGGATGGTGTATTTGAGCTCTTGAGGGATCATGAACCAGCAGTCCTCCTAGACGAAGGTGACCCCGAGTCCTTAACGCAAACGCAGCGAAATCAGGCGCTTCGTGCCTTCGCGGACCGCTATGGACCTGGTGGGTGGAGAGGGTTGCGGGTGCCTCACATCCAGGTCCACCGTTTTGCTACGAAAGAGCTGGCCGATGAAATCAACAGAATCTGGCACAGAGGTGTGGAAAACCCGGATGTACGTGAGGTCCTTGTCAGCCTCATTGAGGCAGGAGGCATCGAAGCTTGTGCGGATATTGCATTCGATGCTGCTCAGGACAGTGCTGCACCTGTGATTGAGCGTATAGCCGCTATTGATGCGTTGGTTGCCCTCGATGACAAGAGGCTAACGCAGATTGCTACCAGTATTGCTGATGCCGAAAAAACTTGGAATGAGGGAGAGGCGCGCGGTGCTGTATTGCGTCTTTTTCCAAAGTACATGTCGGTTGAGAGCCTCTGTCGTACTCTCCAATGGATGAAACAAGAAACTCGGAGTGTAGGGGACCTTAGCTGGCAACTTCCAAGCATAGTAGCAGAGTCCCCCCTTGATCTGCCCGCTCTTGAAAGGCTTCGGGATGGCCTCGTGAGCCTGGTTTCAGAAGGACTTAAATGGCGAGCAGAGTGGCCGCATATTACGAGCGATAGGCCGTTCTTATGTGGAGTGCTTGCCGCAACATGTGAGCGGGGCCTCGATCTTAATCAAGATGACAGGTGGCTGCATGCCGGTGCGCTTGCTGTGCGAGTACATCATCGAGACCATGGGGACGATTCACCGATAAAATCCCTTCGTGAGCGCCTTGCCAATCTTAATGCAAACGATAATGCTCGCCTTTTCTGGGTTGAGGACGCTTTGCTTCTGTCGCTCCATGAATTCGAAGAACCTTGGCGACGACTCGCAGAAATTACAATTCATGATGGGCCGGTTCAGCTAAGAGCGGATCGAGATTTGCCATGGGTGAGTGAGGCACTTGGTGACTCGACACGCGAAGCAGATGATAGGGCCATGCTCTTAGAGGCGGCGATCCGTCTATCGCCCGACCGTGATACATGGAGAGAACATGTTGAGGGGCTGAAGTCTCTAATAGCGGATGTGCCTTTATTCGTGAATAGACTCGACGATTTATTGAAACCGTCAAGACACGAAAAAGAGCACCGCCGCTGGGAGAAAAGGCAGGCTTTACGAAAGAAGCAAGAGGAGAGAAAAAAAGCTAAGGGGCGCGCTAGCTGGGTTCAGTTTTGGCGGGAGATTGCTAATCAGCCTGAAAGCGCTTTTTCGTCTGAGCGCGGTTGGAACACGGCTTGGAACTTATGGAGAGCGATGCGCCACGTAGGTGATGACAGTAGATCGTCGGGCTGGAACCGCCGCTTCATTGAGGAGCAATTTAACTCCGAAACTGCGGATAGACTTCGCCGTATTCTGATGGCGGCCTGGCGCGATGACCTTCCAACGTTGTCAAGCGAAAGGCCGGAAGATCAGCGTAATACATACCTTGTACGCTGGCAGCTAGGTCTTGCTGCGATCTATGCCGAAGCAGAGGATTCCCTTTGGGCGACTAAGCTCAGCCATGCCGAGGCCCAGTTGGCGGCACGGTATGCTCCAATAGAGCTGAATGGTCTACCGCAATGGTTAGAGCCTCTCGGAATGGTGCATCCAACAGCCATAGATCAGACACTCGGAAATGAGTTGTCATGGGAGCTAAACCAAACACCGGCTACGCATGGCTATTCAGGTTTGCTTCAAGGGATCGACTATGCGCCCGAGAGTTTAGCTAGATTGTTTCTGCCAAGGTTAGAGTCTTGGCTTGAGGCAGGTGGTGATCAAAGCGATAGCGCCGATAGCGAGACCGGAATGGAGGAAAGAATCCGGAAGGTCACGGGGTGTATTTTGAAACATGGCGATGATGCAGCAATTGAAAAGCTGCAAGATCGGGCACTCCAAAGACTGGAGCAACAATTACCTTTAGGGATGCGCCTTGTTTGGCTGTCGCTAGTCATGAGAATCAATCCTCAAGTGGGTGTCGATAAGCTAGCGGCTCAGCTTGAGGCAGTTGAGCCAGCTGAGCACTCAGAAGCTGTGACATGCTTCGCCAATCTTTTTGGGGATCGTCTGGGTGAAATTATTAGCTTAAACGACGGGCGTTTCACTCCCCAGTTATTACTGCGGCTGCTTCGGCTAGCGTACCGCCATATTCGAATACAGGATGATGCATATCATGAAGGGTCCTATTCGCCGGATACTCGAGACGATGCTGAGCGAGCACGCAATAATATAGTGACGGCAATGTTTGACGCTAAGAGCGAAGAAGGGCTGGTCGCCAAGCTCGAGATGGCTGCAGATCCTTTGTTCGATCACTTTAAGGATCGCATTTTGGCTGTGGCAGAAGAGAATTGGGCGCAGGAGGTTGATGCTGGCGCGTTTGATGAGGCTCAAGCAGTGGCGCTTGATCAAAGCGGTGAAGCGCCAGCATCAACGAATGAAGCCATATTTGCGATTATGAAGGATCGGTTGTCTGACCTTGATGATCTTCTTTTGTGTGATGCTTCGCCACGGGAAGCCTGGGCGGGGATATTAGACGAAAAGGTTATGCGGCGAGAAATTGCTCGTGAGCTAAGGCATGCTTCTAATTCGATCTACACTGTGGATCAGGAGGCCGTGACAGCCGACGAAAAGGAGACTGACATACGTTTGCGCTCTGTTAATTCAAAACATGAGGCTGTCATCGAGCTTAAACTTGGTGATCGACGTACATTCAAAGACTTACGAGATACAATTGAAAATCAGCTGGTTAGAAAATACATGGCAGCAGAGCATAGTAAGGCGGGGGTTTTGCTGGTGACCCTTGCAAAAGACCGTCACTGGAAAGTTGAAAACCGTTTTATCCAGGCAGATGAATTGTTGTCGCTATTGAAGGATGAGGCGGCAAGAGTTCAGGAGGCGTCGGGGGGAGAGGTTTTTATAGGCGTGCATCTTCTCGATTTGCGGCCTAGGTTGCCTGTTGAGTCTCAAGCTAAGTCCTGAGCGGTATTGGAATCGTGGTGTTATGAACGCCGTTACTCAATCGGTAATTGCGCTGAATGGTATTTTTCATGGTATTAAATGCAGGCAGTCTTTTAAGTTGTTGAAATTAAACATTTAATTTAAATTGGTTATGTTTGAGTGGGAGTAGCCGGCAACGACGGGCACTCTCTGGTAACCGTCTGTCAATGACAGGCGTTCATTCAACCCGGCGCCATTGCCGGGTTGTTTGTTTTTGGACTTTGATTAATTACCTGGAATTACCCGGTTTTTCTATTTGAACCTCAGTGCATCCACCAGCAAGCGAAACAGCGGGGATGATTGACGGCGACTCGGGTAATACAGGTAATAGCCGTCATAGGTGGTAAACCAGTCATTCAACAGACTGACCGGTTTTCCGCTGTGCAGTTCTTCTCTCACCATTGCGGTCGGCGCCCACGCTGGAAAAATGCCCCTGTTACAGAACGTTCAGGAGAGTTTTTGGAACCGGGTGTCAGCCGCTCGAAACCGGAGTAGCCGACAAATTCCGCAATATGCCGCATTGCTCGACTGTCCGACGGTTTGAACAGCTGCGGCGCAGCATTCTCAGTTGCTCGTTCAGTTTGGTTAGTTCCTGGATACGCGCCTCCACCTGCTCGATATGCCTATCCATCATCCGATTCACGTCATCACATTGTGCGCCGGGGGAACGGCTTAACCCCAATAATTGCCGGATCTCCGGCAAACTGAGATCCAGGCTGCGACAGTGCTTGATGAACAGTAATTGCTCAACGGCAACTTCATCGTACAGGCGAAAATTACCTTCACTGCGTTCTGCGGAGGCAATCAATTGTTCCTTTTCATAATGCCGGATGGTTTGCACGGAGCAGCCAGTCACTTTCGACAGTTCGCCGATTTTTATCATCTCTCAATATTCCGATTGACTCTATAGTTGTTATAGAGTTTATAGTGACCGTCTGTACATTCTCAAGGGCTTTGGTAATCACCCCATTTTTAGCATCGCCCAAAAGTAGAGCTTACGCAGCCATCAGTGGCGGCTTGCCGCCATTGGCTTTGTGGGGTCGACGGTGATTGTAAAACCATAACCACTTGGTCGCATAATCC